>Ga0209633_10003235_pt1 | contig 15138 bp, 15 predicted proteins | sample Cruoilmetagenom1_FD_187290 | JGI IMG/M metagenome (GOLD analysis project Ga0209633, IMG submission 187290) | Oil polluted marine microbial communities from Coal Oil Point, Santa Barbara, California, USA - Sample 1 (SPAdes) (version 2) | ecosystem: Environmental > Aquatic > Marine > Oil seeps ... | reverse complement strand
TTGTTTTAGCTATAAAACATTAATTATGAACAACTTGAATGCAAATTACGAAAGAATTTTGGAAGTATTACAAAAAATATCAAAAGGCCAACTTTTAGCCTATCAAAGGCGTCAACCAAAAATGAGTGATTTGGAACTGGTTAGTTTAGGTTTAACTGCTGAATTTATGGGTATTGATAGTGAGAACGATTTATTTAGAAAACTTCCAAAAACTATTTCCTCAAAAATAGAGCGAAGTGTTTACAATAGAAGAAGACGAAGATTAACCAATCATATTGATACAATTCGATTAAAATTGGCGGCTCATTTTAATGAATTTGAAGATTGTTTCATTGTAGACAGTATGCCTTTGGAAGTTTGTAAGTTATCACGTAGTTCTCGTTCAAAAATCTGTAAGGAAGATACTTACGCATTTCCAGATAAAGGCTATTGTGCATCTCAAAGTTCTAATTATTATGGTTATAAATTACATGCTGTTTGCTCTGTCAATGGTATTTTTCAGAGTATTGATTTGAGTCCAGCATCTGTACATGACGTGAATTACCTCAAGGATATTACCTCACAAATAACAGATTGTACTTTAATTGGAGATAGAGGTTATTTGTCAGCAGAAATACAACTTAACTTATTTGAAACCTATAATATAAAACTGAACACACCTATGAGAACGAATCAAAAAAAATATAAAAAACAACCTTATATTTTTAGAAAGAAAAGAAAGAGAATTGAAACATTGTTCTCTCAATTATGTGATCAATTTATGATAAGACGCAACTACGCCAAGTCTTTTCAAGGGTTTAAAACTAGAATACTATCAAAAATTACTGCATTAACAGTAATTCAATATATTAACAAGTTTATTTTTGGTAGAAATATCAATAATATTAAAATTAGCATTATTTAAAATGCACAACGGGTATATTTTAATGTTATTAGTTTAATAAAAGTAAGACCTATTATCAACTATTTCAGATTTCTCTTTAATAGCATCGTATATTTGTAAACTTCTATTTTGAACTGTTCTCTCTAGATTTTTTTTAAATGAATTATAGTTATCTAAATCAGTAGGGAAAGTTTTTTTAGTTACTATAACAAACGCAACTCCATTTTTTCCTGAAATATTTTTTGTCAATTCATTTTCGTTTAATGCAGTAACAACACCTGCAATATCTGTAAACCTGCCTAAGCCAGCAAACACAGGACTTGTATTAGAAATGGCTAAAGAGCTTCTTTTAGTAGTGTTATTTTGTTTTGCAATTTCATCTAAAGTTTCTCCCGTTGACTTGTCATTAATTAAGGACGCTTTCTTTTCATTCAAAACAATACTACGTACATTTTTACCCTTAATAGAAAGGCCTGCTTTATTTTTTTTATTTAAAACAACAACAACATAGCCATTATCCGTATCAAATCGCTTGATATCATTAACATTTGTATTTTCTTCAAAAGCCCAACGAACAATTTGTCTTTGCGAACCAAGCTGCGCTATATTATCATCAAACACTTCAAGGTTTAATGCAGGAACTACTTTGTAGTTATTTTCTTTTGCTAAATCATCGATAGGCTTACCTGTTGATAATTCAGAAGCTAGTGTTTCTGCTTTTTCAAAAATGTCATTTTCTGTTTTTTCTGAAGCTTCAATTTTTTTAGAAAATGTAGCTACTTGAATATTTTTTTGCATGTTTTTTTGGCCATCTATTTTTATAATGTGAAATCCGAATTGAGATTTAACAATACCCATGTCTCCAATTTTGTTTTCAAACACATAATCTCTAAATTCAGGAATCATTCTATTATATGTAAACCATCCTAAATCACCACCTTTAGCTCCACTACTTTTATCAACAGATACTTCTTTAGCAAGATCTTCAAATTTATTTTTGTTAGTAGTAACAACAGTTAAAATACTATCGGCAACTTTCTTTGCTTCATCTTCATTTTGTGTAACACTAGCATCTGCAGTAGAACTACCAACAAATGGGATTAAGATATGACTAGCTTTAACAGAATCTGGTAATTGTTTTACAGCAGAAATTTTTGACATTTTGTAAAAACCACTTTCTTTATACGGGCCATAAACAGCATTAATTTCTTTATTAAAAAGAGAGTCAGATAATACTTTTGGTAAGTTATTTTTTGTGTAATAATTAGCATCAAAAGTGTTGTCCGATTCGTTTTCAGCATTAAACTCAACAAAATCAGTAGTGTTTTTAAAACCTATTATATTTACAGTTGATTTTGCAGCATTGCTATATTCTTCCCGGTCATTAATCATTCCACTTAATTCATTTTTAAGTGTATTTTCATCGTCAGCTGTAGCTTGAATGAGGAAATTAACATATTGTATATTTCTTGATTCCTTAGCCGTAAAATCTTTTGCATGTTGCTTTACATAACTTTTAATATCATCGTCAGTTACTGTAATTAAACTATCAGAAATACTCGAAAAAGGCACATATACATAATCTAGGTCAACATTAGTATTTTGAAAGAAGTAGCTGTTTTTACCTTCCTCTAAAGTACTTCCTAAACCTGCTTTTATTAAAGCGTTATATGTATTTTGCTCTAGATTTTTTTTGATGTTTTTTTCGTAATCTAACCAGCTTAACCACATGGCTTTATCTTGACCATCATCTCCTTCGGCATTTTCTTGAAGTGTTGCAATGTATTCTTTTAGTTTTTCTTCATCAAAAAGGCCAACTTCATTTAAAAATTGAGGGCTATTTTGTTGAGAAACTTGAGCAACTAAGGCGTCCCAAATATCTTTTTCACCAACTACAACACCAGACTTTTCTAACTGGGTTTCATAGATTTTTTCACTTACCAAGCTATTCCAAGCATTATTTACAAATTGTGAATTTGTTCCTCTACCATTGGAGCGATTGCGATAAAATTCTACTTGTTGTGCAAATTCTTCTCTGCCGATTGACTCTCCATTGACTTCACCTATATCTGTCTTATTTTTATTAAAAAGATTCCCATCAAACAAGCCACTAAGTACAAATGAAAATAAAGCCAAAGCTATTATTATTATTAAAAATAGTGATCGTTCTCTAATTTTCGATAAAACTGCCATTTTTTCTTTTTATTTTAAATTTTAGGCTGCGAAAATACAATTTACCTTTTAATAATGAAAGGAGTTTCAAAGTAATTTTTTATATAAAAATGGCTTAGTTGTCTTTAAATAAAACTTTTAAATAGACTTCTTCAATTTTTGATGCAGATTCTTTTAAAATAGTAAACTGATAATTATCAAATTCAATAATTTCACCTGTGGATGGTATATTTTCGGTGTGATGAACTATCAACCCACCGAGGGTTTCATAGTTACTATCTTTTTGAAGATTTAAATCATAAGTTTCGTTCAAATAGTCTATTTCTAAACGAGTAGAAAAATTAAATTCACGGTCATTTATTTTTTCTTCTAATAAAGTGATGGTATCGTGTTCATCTTCAATTTCACCAAACAATTCTTCAATAATATCTTCAACTGTAATTAGACCAGATGTTCCCCCATACTCATCTAAAACAATGGCAACACTTTTACTTTTTTTGATGAGATCATTTAAAATATCGTGAATCATCATTGTTTCGGGAACGATTTCAATGGGTAATAATATAGATCTTATATTTTTTGGCTTTTTGAATAATTCAAAAGTATGTACATAGCCAATAATATCGTCTAAGGAATTGTTATAGACCATTATTTTTGACAAACCAGTATCAATAAATAATTGTTTAAGATTAGAAAGTGATTCGTGAACTTCAACAGCGATTACTTCTGTTCGAGGAATCATAGCTTCTCTAGCTTTTACGTTGTGAAATTCTAATGCATTTTGAAAGATTTGAATTTCCGAATCTACATCTTCATCAACAGTTTCTAATTGTTCGGTTATATAATTTCCAAGTTCAGCTTTACTAAATACAAGTTGTATTTGATCTTCTTTTGTGTTGAAAAAAACGCTTAAAAAAAAATCAGATAGAATTGTAATAAATTGAGAGATGAAATAGAATAATATATAGAAAAAATAGGCAGGGATAGCAAAAATTTTCAAAGCTTCATTTGTGTAAACCCTAAAGATTGCTTTTGGTAAAAACTCAGCAGTAATTAAAATAATTAATGTTGAAATAATGGTTTGTGTAATAAGCAGAAAAAATTCATTTGAAATAGATGAGACAAACATTTTTGTTAAAATATCTCCCATGAAATAGCCGTAAATAACTAAAGAAATATTATTACCAATTAGCATGGTAGTAATAAATTTTGAAGGCTTTTGAGTTAGTTTTGAAAGAATTTTAGCTAAAAAAGTATCTTTTTTCTTTTCAAGTTCAATATGCATTTTATTGGCAGAAATAAATGCTATTTCCATACCCGAGAAAAAGGAGGAAAGAAGTATTGAAAGGAATATGATTATGATTTCAAAAATCATTTTTTATGCTCATGGTTTTCAAATTTCTTACGAAACTTTTTTCTAAAAAAATACATAAAAACAGCAAGTGCCGAAAAAGCTAAAAAAATATAAGCTTTTTGAGGTTGGCTACTCCAATGTAATACCGTTTCTACGATAAATACAACTGCAATTACTAAATATGCATATTCAAAAAATTTATAATATTTTGCCATAATTTATTAGTTTTCGTTTACGTAAACTGTACCGCTAATAGATTTCATGTTTACTTTTGATAAGTCTTCGTTTGATTCAAAACCAGTACCTTTTATGGTATCGGTTTTTGTAATTAATGTAAAGTTTTTTTCGGTATAAATATAATGCTCGTTTGCATCCCAAAAAAGTTGGTCAGTAGATAACTTTGTGCCTTCGGCTGGATTAATAATATTTACATTATTTTTAACTTCCGAGATGTTTGTATTACTATACGTAATAGAATAATTTGCAGTTAATATTACAGAGTCTCCTAGGGCATCATAAGTAATTATTTTAATACCTTTTGGAAATTCAGTATAAGGATGTTTTTTTCTGTTTGAAAAATCATGCATTATTGGTGCAATTAAATTGGTTTTGATTCTGCCAGAATCTGTGTGAATTAAATTCACATTTTTTACAATTCCTATAGGTAAATTCTTTTCTGCTAAAAAATCTTCAACTTCTTTAATATCATTACCACAAGAAAAAAACATTGCTACTATAAATACAGCAGCAATGTTTTTTAATTGGTATGAAATGTTTTTGGGCATATGCTAAATTACGGAATTCTTACCGTTTCATTTATCCAACAACCAATTTTATATGGGCTACCAGAAGTTAAGCCTTCGGTAAACACTAATTTTTTTGATGGAGCAGATGCCATATAGCTTTTAATATATTTGTTTGCAGTAGAGGATATACTCGGGTCAACAGCTTTGGCTTTTCTTGCTTTATCAGCAGCAGCTACATAAACCATACGCTTAGAAATTTCATCTGTACCACAGGTATTTGCGCTTGCAGCATATAAGTTTGCTATTAATAAATAAGCGCTACCCATACTTGGTCTTTCTTTTAAAGCTTTGTATCCATATTCTCTTGACTTGCTTCTTTGCCCTTTCTTTTTAAAGATTAATGCAACTCTATAATAATATTTTGCTTTTTTATATGAGTCAGATTCTAAATTAATTGCTTTATTAAAATACTCAACAGCTTTATTAGTTTGGTTTTGATCCATTAAAATACCAGCGTAAAAAACATAAGCATCAGATGATGGAGCAGCATTTACATATGCTTCAACCATTTTAGGATAAATTTCTGCTTCTGTACACCCCTTTTGGTTTAATCTTGAAACCGCTCTTTTTAGCCATTTAACATTGGTTTTATTCTTTTCAAAGTTATCTTTATATAAAGGAATTAATCTTTCACATGTAGCAACTTCACTTAAAGTGTTATCAAGTAAACCTTCAACTTGACCTAGTGCTGTTAGATTGACCTCACGAGCATGTTTTTTCTTTTTATCTTTTGATGATAAAGTTTGTCCGTTAGTTTCTTTATTGTTTATAGCATCTAATTCTTTAGAGTACTTGTCCATCTTTTTACCTACAGCATCATTAATATCATCATAAGTATCAAAAACTAACTGTGGGTTTGTGTCTTTATGGTGTTCAGTAAATGCTTGAAAGTATTTACCTAGATTTTTAACACTCATACCAGTAGGATCTGCTTTAAATGATTTTCCTAATTTATCATAAATAGCAACCTTTTGAGGTTTTTCTTCGATAACATCTCTTTTAAATAAAAAGTTTGCCCAATCGCTATATACTTTTCCTAAATTGTCTGGAAAATATTGGATACGCAATTCATAAACTTTTTCAACTTCTTTAGCAAGATTTGCTAATTCTGCTTTATTAGCTTTTGAAGTGTCAAAATATTGTTTACCAACTTTTTTTACATCTCCAGTTTTGGTTTTAGTTAATCCTGCGGCTTTATTGTATTTAGCCTCAGCCATAATTATACCGTATTTATATAATACTTTTGATGAAGTAGGACAATTATCCACACACCATTTCCAAGGCTCATAAGCAGCTTCATAATTTTTCATTTTAGCAGCTTCATTAAATAAAGATAAATTGGTTTTACATTTTTCAGGTTCACTACCATACTTATCTTGCGCATTAATTGAAAAAGTTATTCCTAAAAAAAGAAACATGCCAATGATTAATACCGTCTTTTTTGTTTTCATGTTTAAGATTTGTGTTTATTAATAAATTTTTTGTTTTCTAAACCATCTATCATTTAATGAAAGACTTAGTCTGAAATTATAAAAGTTTTCTTTTATTAAATTATTATCTGTTGTACCTCTTTTGCCTAATTCAAAACCTAAATTAACATTAGAGATTTTTAGTCCCATTGGTAAACTTACACCAAAAGACATGCCATATTCATTTATATCGGTACCATTTACTACCAAGCCTAGCTTTTTATAGTTAGCACCTGCACGGTAAGTAACTCTGTTGAAGTAGCTAGAAATAGAATTAAACTTTGGTGTGTAAAACCCTCCAAAAGAAATTGTACTTGAATTTTTGTATTGGTAAGTTGTTATATCGTCGTAAATTCCACCATCAAATTCTAACGCTTTTTGAAAAGTAAAATCTGCTCCCACAAACCATTTGTTATCTTGACCAATACCAGAACTTAAAGTTGTCTTTATAGGAGATTTAATTGTAGCTGTATAGTCTTCACTATATAATATATTGTTAGGTACATCGATACCTTGTATGTTTTGAAATGTTTCTAATTGTTCCGTTCCTCTTTCATTCAATTCAGAACTTGTTTCAGCAGAAGCTCCAAATTTTAGCTTTAAATCATCAGAAATATTTTTATTGTATTGTGCTCCTAATTTGAAAGAAAACCCTTTAACATAAGAATCTGTTTTGTGTTTTGTTGGAAGATTAACACCAAGTCGGCGATTTACAACACTATTATCAATACCACCAAAAACATAAGCAGCTTCTAACCCAACATTTAAATTAAATGGAAATTGGTAAGCATAACCAAGAAAAACCCTGTTTGTACCACCTTCACCAGTTAATAAGTTAGTTTCCACCAAAGTGTTTTCGCCATCAATATCTTCAAAAGTTTGATCTAATAGTGAGTATCCTACAGCAGTATTTAATTGTAAACCAAAAACCAAACCTTGATTGCCTTTAATAGGTATACCCATAGCAATATAAATTAATGATGCTGCCGAGCTAGTTTGGGTTTCATCCCCATCGTCAATTGTTGTAACTTTATTTCCTCCCGAGAAAACATAGGTTGTCCATTTCAATGAAGCGTATGATGCTGGATTTGTAAAACTCAATTGGTATTCACTACTTAAAGCACCTCCCATAAGTCCCATTCCAATTTCTTCAACAGATTTTAATTGTGCTTGATCACCAATTCCAAAAAAAGAATATGGTGACGAATTGGTTCTTTGTGCAAAACTAAAAGTAGTAATTATAAGAAAAGTAAATAGTAATATTTTCTTTTTCATTCGTCTATATTATATATCAAAATACTGTTCAATCCCTCTAATAAAAAATTAGGATTGGCAAATATGGTACTTTTTATGTTTCTTGCCAAGAAAATTGTGTCTCCACCTGTTAAAATGACTGTTAATTTTTGATTTTTGGCTCTATATTGATTAATAATGCCTTCAATTTCATAAATAACACCTTTCATAACTCCCAAATGGATTGCATTTTCTGTTGAGTTTCCTTTTTCAGGAATTTTATCAATGACATTTAGTTTAGGTAAGTTAGCTGTATAATAATTTAATGATTTATACCGCATAGTAATACCTGGAGAAATTGCTCCGCCAAAATAATCATTTTTTTCATTTACAAAATCATAAGTTATACAAGAACCTGCATCAAAAACTAATGTATTATTGTTTGGGTATTGACTTACTGCAGCAGCAATTAAAGCGATTCTATCTACACCTAATGTTTGAGGTGTTTTATATTTGTTATTAAAAGGCAATTTGGTTTTACTATTTAAAACGATAAGAGAAAACAATTTTTTAATTTTTTGAACCTCTAATACACCTATTTTATCAACACTTGATAAAATGGCTTGTTTAATTTTAAATTTTTCAGAAATAATTTTCAGAGAAATATAAAGTTTATTTTTTATAAATATTTCTTTTTCAAGGAGTAAATTATCGTTAAAAACAGCAGTTTTTACTTGGGTATTACCTATGTCAATTACAAGATTCATTAGCTTAAAAAATGAAAAACAAAAATACAATAGATTTTTTAATGAAAAGTTTTGATTAGTAAAAAAATTAAATTTATATTTGCACCCGCTAAAAGCAATGGTACCTTAGCTCAGTTGGTAGAGCAATGGACTGAAAATCCATGTGTCCCTAGTTCGATTCTTGGAGGTACCACAAAAAAGCCTTTGAAAGTAAAATTTCAAAGGTTTTTTTATGCCTAAATTCTGCAAAAATAAAAAGCGTTCTGCTTTTTAGATGTTTATAAATTTAGTAACTTCATACATTATGATTTTAAGATCGTATTATGATACAAGGCGATTTTTATAAAGTCTGTTTTGATTCACTTTTAGAAGGACTCTGCATTACCGATAAAGAGGGTAAAATTATAGCAAATAATTCTTCTTTAGAAGAAATTTTTGGCTATAACGAAGGAGAACTACATCATAAAAACATTGAACTTTTAATCTCCTTAAAAAGTAAAAAGGTTCATAAAATTCATTTGAAGACTTATTTTAATTCTCCAAAAAAATATAGAAAAGGAAAAGGACGAGAATTTTTAGGTTTGCATAAAAATGGTAGTATTTTAAATGTAGAAATAGGTTTAAATTATTTTAACTATAAAAATAAGTCTTATGCCAAAGCTTTAATAACTGATATTAGTTCAAGAAAGAAAGATGAGCTTAAAATAAAAGCATTAAATATTAATCTTGAAAAAGAAGTAAAACAACAAACCAATACATTAATAAATATTGTAACTAAGTTAAAGGCATCAAATAAAAAACTAAAAGAAGAAATTCAAGAAAAAATTCTTGCCAAAAACAAAGCTAAAATTGCTTTTAATAAAGAAAAGGAACTTAATTTATTACAAACAAAATTTTTATCATTAGCATCACACGAGTTTAAAACGCCTTTGAGTGGTATTTTAACATCAGTTAGTTTAATTGATAAATACAATAAAAAAAAATCGAATGAACATATTGAAAATCATGTTTATACCATTAAAAAACTGGTATATCAATTGAATACAGTTTTAGATGACTTTTTATTTTTAGAAAAAACAGAAACAAAAGCATTAAGTTACCACTTCACAAATTTTCATTTTTTTGAGTTTATTTCTGAAATTATTAAAAATTCAAAATCTGTTTTAAAAAAAGGGCAAAAAATTAAATTTACACCAAGTACAAATGAGGTGGAAGTATATCAAGATAAAAAAATTACTGAAATTATTATTAGAAATATTTTATATAATGCGATAAAATATTCTCCAGAAGATTCAAAAATAGAAATACATGTATCTAAAAATGAGCATATTACAATTATAGTTAAAGATAATGGAATTGGTATTCCAGCAAATGATCAAAAGCATATTTTTGAACGTTTTTTTAGAGCAAAAAATACATTACACTTTCAAGGTACAGGTATAGGTTTAAATATAGTTAAGCACCACGTTAATGAATTTGGTGGCTTAATTAGTGTTGAAAGCCACGAGCATGTAGGAACAACAGTTACTATAAAATTACCTATAATTATGGGTAAGTAATTAATAACATAAAATATAATAATATTAAAACAAGAAGACTTAGGATGTAAACATATAATAATTGATAAAGTGAAAAAAAAGATATTAATCATTGAAGACGATACCATTGTAAGAGAAAACACAGCAGAAATTTTACAACTTGCAACCTATGAGGTTATTACAGCTGAAAACGGAAGAATAGGTGTTGAAAAAGCAAATTTCTTTCTGCCCGATTTAATCATCTGTGATATTTTGATGCCTGTATTAGATGGTTATGGTGTATTACAAATAATTGCTAGAAGTACTAAACTTCAAAAAACGCCATTTATTTTTATGACAGCTAAAACGAGTCATGAGGATGTTAGAAAAGGAATGGATTTAGGTGCAAGCGATTATATCACAAAACCTTTTGAAGAGTCTGAATTATTAAGTGCTGTTGCTTCACGATTAAAAAGAAAAGGAATTTTTGATAGTGACAAAGGCGAGAATGAAACATCCATTACGAAAAAAACACAAATGGAAGATCTCGAAAGAGCATTTCACCATAAAGAGGAATTTGTTTATAAAAAGGGAACCTCTATTTATTGTGAAGGAAATAATAGTAATCATATTTTTTACATCATTGAAGGAGAAATAAAATCGTATAAAAACAACGAAGAGGGAAAAGAGTTAATAACTAATATTTTTAAAGACAAACATTTTTTTGGCTTTACTTCATTCATAGAAAATAAGCCATATAGTGAAAGTGCTATTGCAATAAAAACAACAAAATTATTAAAAATCACAAAAAAAGAATTATTAAGTTTGGTGAAGGTAAACCCACAATTGGCAATAAATTTTTTGGATTTACTAACCAAAGATTTAGAAAACGTAAAAAATCAATTAATTCATTTAGCATACGATTCTGTTAGAAAAAAAACTGCAGATGCTTTACTGCAATTGTTTTTACAAAATAATAAAGACGAAACGATTGAAATAACTAGAGCAAATTTAGCTAGTTTAATAGGTATAGCCAAAGAAACGTTAATTAGGACTTTAACAGATTTTAAAGAAGAAAAAATAATTAAAACCAATAGAAATTCTATAATAATAATCAATTTACAAAAACTAAATTCGATTAAATAATATTGATACAAATCAGTATTTTTCTTGATTGTAATCATTTTATTCTTAAGGTTTATAATTTATTTTAGAGTGTTTTAAAAAAACTTCTATCATGAAAAATATACTCCTTCCAACCGATTTTTCTAATAACTCATTAAATGCAATTCATTATGCAATTGCACTGTTTAATAAAACACCTTGTAATTTTTATTTATTAAATGTTTTTAGAATACCATATCAAACCAATGAAATTTTAATGGAAAATGATGTTAACCAGCTAGCAAAAATTGAAGCAGATTTATATGATTCTTCACAAAAAGGGATGCAAGAAATTGTAAAAAAAATCAAAATTAAAGTTAAGTCATATCATCAATTTCACTTATTAAGTGATTATAATCTTTTTATAAATTCAATCCAAAAATATATTAAAGAGGAAGATATTGATTTGGTAATTTTGGGTACTAAAGGAGCTACTGGAGCAAAAGAAATATTTATGGGATCTAACACTGGTGATGTAATTATGAAAACAGATTGTAATGTTTTGGCGGTTCCAGAAAATGCGAGTTTTAGTATTCCAAATGAAATTACTTTTCCAACCGATTTTAAGATTCCCTATAAGGAAGAAGAATTAGCACAATTATTAGAAATTTCAAAAATGTATCAATCCAATATTAGAGTTTTACTTTTTAATAATAAAGAGTATTTAGATGAAGAGCAAAAAAGTAATAAAAAAACATTACATAATTATCTTGAAAAGATTGAACATAGTTACCATACATTAACCAATACCGATTTTGAAGAAGCGCTTAACTGTTTCACACAAAGTAGAGGAAATATAGATATGATTGCTATGATTGCAAAACATTATAATTTTTTCCAACGCTTATTTTTCAAACCTAAAGTCGAAGCTTTAAGTTTTCACACAAAAATACCTCTATTAGTATTACATAAAGATAAATAAGAATATAATGGAGATTTCTATTTTTTTAGCAAAATTTTGGGGTTGGTATTTTATTATATTTTTTATTTTATTGCTAATTTACCCAAAACGGATTAAACAACTTTTCGATTATACCAAAGATGAAAAATTTGTGATTGTCATGTCGTTTTTGGCAATACTAATTGGCTTATTAAATATTTTAACACATAATATTTGGGTTTCAGATTGGAGGATTATGATTACTTTATTTGGATGGTTTGCATTAATTAAAGGAATTACACTTTTTGCTTTCCCTAAATTTTCATTACAGTGGATTGATAATTTTGACTTTAAATGGTTTCAATTTATAATGTTTTTTTTATTGTTTATTGTAGGAATTTTATTATTAAATCAAGCTTATGTTTGGGTACAGTTTTAGCCTCAAGTTGACCACAATCATTTTTTATATTGATTAAGGTCATTGTTTTTTATTATAAGGTGTTCTAAATTTGTTTCAATAAATTAAAAGATAATTTTGCTAATGTATTAATTAACTAAATTCTATGAAATAATAAGAACGGTTGAAATAAATTGATTTTAACCAAATTAGAAGTGAAGGTGTTTTTTATAGTTTGTTAAAGCTAAATTTAATTAGAAATAATAGATGTAAGCGATTAAAAAATGTAAAAAGTGTAGCCACTTCAAACAGAACAGGAAGCAATAGTTTCCTGTTCTTGTTTTATAAACCTTTATGATTAGAATCAATTTTTTGATTGACAACTGTCATTGCCCATTCTCATTACTAACAATATTTTTATGATGTTAAAATCAATATGAATTAAAACCAGTATGTCATGAAAAAACTAATTGTAGGTTTATTTATTATTGGGATTACTACCCAATTTGGGCTAACCACTCAAATGTATTCTCAGGTAATTAGTGACGGTATGTTACCTGAAATAGAAGTATTTGCATCAAATTACAAATACTTGAATAGTATTGATAATGCAGCAGCACCTGTGCCAGTAAAATTGCTCGAGCGTAAAGTTGCAAATTTTGATGTTTCTGAATCTGAATTTTATAGAGATGAATATGATTTTTATAATATTTCTTTTTTTATCCCAGAAGGGAAAATTGTTGCAGCTTATAATAAAGATGGAGAACTTTTAAGAACCATTGAAAAATTTAAAAATATTAAAGTACCAAAACCAGTGGCAAAATCAGTGGAAAAAAGATTCCCTGGATGGGTTATTTATGAAGATGTGTATAAAGTTAGTTACCATAAAAACTCTGGAGTAACAAAACAAGAATATAAGCTCACACTTGAAAATGGAGACAAACGGCTGAAAGTTAAAACAGATCATAAAGGTAATTTTCTATAGTATTTATGTAACTTATAATAGAAAAGAGCTGCTATTTAAAGCAGCTTTTTTTGATAACAATCATTCGTTTTAATGACCCTAATCATTGCCTTTTTTTTATTAAAAGAATACTTTTAATACTTTATAATCAATATTAATTTTAAACTATAAAATCATGACACTAGTTAAATTTAAACAACACCGACTCCCTTGGTATGATAATATGTTTACTGATTTATTAGGTACAGACAGATTACTTACCAACGACATTTTTATGGAAAACAAATGGATTCCTAAAATGAACATTAAAGAAAATGAAGAGCATTTTGAAATAGATGTTGCAGCTCCAGGATTTTTGAAAAAAGATTTTGACATTAACATTGAAAATGGAATACTTCACATTTCAGCCCAAAAAGAAGAAGAAACTGTAGTAAATGAAGTTGATTTTACTCGTAAAGAGTTCAATTACAATGCGTTTACTCGTTCGTTTACTTTGCCTGAAAACATAAATGAAGAAGAGAAAATAGATGCAACCTATAAACATGGTATCTTAAAATTAGTTTTATTAAAACTACATGAAGACCAAATTGCTCATAAAAGAATTATTGAGATTTCATAAATTACAATAAGGGAGAGGGTTTACAATCTCCCTTATTTCAATCAATTTAAATACACCTTATTATGCTTTCGAAGAACATAACTAAAAGTGAAAAAGCAAAAAAGAAATTATTCAAATACCATGGTCAGTCAATTAAATGGTTGAATGACTTAGAATTTGTGAAAGGAGAACAAATTTTTTTGGAGCATTTGCTAAGTTCACATTTTTTAGATTTAAGTACAACAAAACTATATGAGCCAACGAGAAAATTAATTAAAAAATTAGTGACAGTTGAGCATATGGGAAATCAATTATTTGATACAATCCAATTACATAATAAATATTTAAGTACTTTGATAGAAAGTTCAAAACTCAGAGATAAAAAGGAATATAAAAAAGAGCATAAAAAAATTGAAAAAGATTTTGATATTTACTTATTACATTTTAAAAATGTTAAAAAGAAGATATTTAATATGATTAAAGAAATAATGAAAAGTAAGAAACAAAAATTATTAATTAAGAAGCAGTAAAAAAACATCAAATTAATTCCGTTCCCCTAATCTTTAATTTGATATAAAAAGGTTGCTTTAAGCAACCTTTTTATGTATTATATAACAAATTATAGTTTATTAAATTAATAATTAAATGAGTTATTACTAAATTTAAGGTCATCGTTTTCACCCCATTCTTCATAACTTCCATTTACTTTCCCATGCTTATAAATACCTCTAACTTTTAATTTTCCACTTTTGTGATACCATTCATATATCCCTTCTAATTTACCATCTTTGTAATGTCCTCTTTTTTTTATTTTTCCATTTTGATAATATTCTTCGTAAAAACCTTCTTTTTTAAAATTATTGTTTTTCATAATAATTGAATTAAAGCTTCTCAAAAATAATAACAAAAGACATAAATAGTATAAGAGTGTATATTAATTTATTGTTAAGTTCAT
>Ga0209633_10003234_pt1 | contig 15140 bp, 14 predicted proteins | sample Cruoilmetagenom1_FD_187290 | JGI IMG/M metagenome (GOLD analysis project Ga0209633, IMG submission 187290) | Oil polluted marine microbial communities from Coal Oil Point, Santa Barbara, California, USA - Sample 1 (SPAdes) (version 2) | ecosystem: Environmental > Aquatic > Marine > Oil seeps ... | reverse complement strand
GCAGCACAAGGAACCAAAAATTTAACTATTGTATGTCGTCAAGGTTCGGATAATCAAATTGTAAACGATTCCTTTTGTTCACAACCAAAACCAAATGACACAGAAGATTGCGTGATTTATGCTTGTACCAAGCATTAGGTTGCATAGAAATATATATTATTACTGGGATTCATAATTAAAGATCAAAAACAGAAGGCCTTTTTTGAAAGAAGAAATCTTTTATACGCAAACTAAAAGCAAACATAATATAAAAAATGAATGATAATCCTAGCGTAGCAAAGGATGTATAGATAAAAAACAATCGTACATTGCTCACTTGAATGCCAAATTTATCGGCAATACGAGTTGAAACATTAAAGCCGTTTTTTACAAAAAAGTATTTAATTTTCTCGGGTTTCATTTTTTAGTTCTTTTTTTAAAATACTGTGCCCAATTTCGCATTGTAGGCATTTATTTTTTCTACAATAATTTTCATTTAATTGTATGATTGCTTGAGAGTCAAGTGCATTTCCAGCTATTAAATTAACTTTGTTAAAAATATTTATGATACTATTTTTTTCTGGTTTAATGCTTTCTATTAGTTTGATTATTTCTTCGTTATTATAAGTTCCATGGTATTTTTGATAGGAAAATTTTAAAGGTACAATAACATTTATGATGATAATATCTATAAAATTTGCACCTATTTTTTTTACTTTCTTTTTGGTTTGTTTGCTAAAATTATAATGTGTATTCCAATAATTTCCCGCTTCTATCTCAAAGAGTTTATATGTTTCTTCAGGTTTTTTAATACGCATTAATTTTTCAAATAAGTGATCCGTTTGATGATATAATTGCGCAAATTGTGCCAATCTTATCGTTGGAAAATTTAGAGGGCGTAATCTATGAAATTTAATAATATTATTGGGTAATATTTCTAATTCATATTTTGTTTTTAAAAAAATAAATTCTTTTTGAAGTGATTGATAATAAGCATCATTGATTTTTTCTTCTAAAAAACCACTTATACCAAAGAGTAAAGCTTCGAGTTGAAAAACGCTATTTTTATGTTTTTTCAGTATTTCATACGATATATATTTAGACAAAAGCTCAAAAGCATCTTTGTTTACAACACCTCCAAAATATTTGAGTAAAGTTTCAAAAAGTACTTGCTCCCAATTATTATTAGAGTGATTAAGCATATTTTTAACGATCGTATATTTATGTTCTAATCTTTCAAAATAAAGTTTATATTTATAGTTAAGAATCGTAAGATTATTCACATTTGAAATATCGTTTTGGCAACGTATAATAGCTTTGTTTTTAAGGAGTTTGGTATAATTTTTTACGATATTTTGGTAAATATATTTTGATAAAACAAGGCTGGGAACTTGTACATTATTGACGTTATAAATAGGCATATTATCTTCATATACAACATGTAGAATAATGTTGTCATAAGCCGGATTTTTTTCATGTCCATGGGCGTACCAGTCCGAAGAACTTTTATGAATTTCGACATTTCCCACCCAAAGAATTTCATCGATCATAATTTTTGCTTCTAAAAAATCAGGACCAGCATTGGTGTTGTGAAATCCCCTTGAAATAATTTTTACACGCTGATTTTGGGTTGTTTTTAGTTCTTTTGTTCTAAAAAAACCATTATTCCAGATGTAATGAAGAAAGTCTTCTTTCATTCTTATTGTTTGTTAAGTATTGTGTTAAATGTGTTTGTCTTATAACAAAAGTATAAAAAAATATTGAAGCATACATTTTTTTAAGTGTTTATTTAGTTTATATAAGTAATATTTATAATAAATATCCTGTTTTTGTTAGATTTTGATGTTTTTTTGTAAAAAATATTTGATGCATAAACAATTATTATTTATTTTATTAATAACTATTACAAATTGCCAAACACAAAAAACGACATCAATGCCAAATGAAAAACATATTTACACCAATGATTTAATACACCAATCCAGTCCGTATTTATTACAACATGCGCACAATCCGGTTCATTGGTATCCTTGGGGTAAGCGCGCTATGAATGAGGTGAAAAGAACTAACAAACTGTTGATTATCAGTATTGGTTATGCAGCTTGTCACTGGTGTCATGTTATGGAACATGAGAGTTTTGAAGATACGACTACCGCTAAATTAATGAATGATCATTATATATCTATAAAGGTTGATAGAGAAGAACACCCCGATGTAGATAAAGTATATATGAGTGCGGTGCAACAGTTAACAGGTAGAGGTGGTTGGCCGTTGAATGTTATTGCGTTACCCGATGGCAGACCTGTTTGGGGTGGTACGTATTTTCCTAATGATAAATGGAAATCTGCTTTGCATCAAATTACTGATTTATGGCAAAAAAATCCCCAAAAATTATATGATGTAGCAGATCAGTTGGAAAAAGGCATTAAAGCAGCCGAATTGATTCATCCAAATATTTCCGGACAGAAATTCAATAAAGAAACCATAAAAAAAGCCTTATCGTTTTGGAAACAATATAAAGATGATATTTTTGGTGGATTTAAGCGTACACCAAAATTTCCGATGCCTGCACAATATCAATTTTTGTTACGTGCCGGCGTACAGTTACAAGATGAGGAGATTCAGAAATTTGTCAAACTAACTTTGGATAAAATGTTACAAGGTGGTATTTACGATCATATTAATGGTGGATTTGCCAGGTATGCTACTGATACCAAATGGCATATTCCACATTTTGAAAAAATGCTATATGACAATGCGCAATTGGTTTCGTTGTATAGTGATGCATATTTATTGTATAAAGAAGACGCATATAAACAAGGTGTTTACGAAACCTTATCTTTTGTTCAAAATGAATTAATGGATGATACGGGTGCTTTTTATTCATCACTAGATGCGGATAGTTTTGATGAAAATGCTGCTTTGGAAGAGGGTGCTTATTATATTTTTACAAAAAAAGAATTAATACAATTGATTGGCAAAGATTTTCCATTGTTTAAGGAATACTATAATATTAATGAATATGGATTATGGGAAGAGAAAAAATACCATCTCATTAAAAAAATGAATGATGACGAATTTGTAAAAGTGCATAATATATCAAAGGAAAATTTACAAGAAAAAGTGTCTCAATGGAAAAAAATATTAAAAAATTATAGAAACAAAAGAATACGTCCACGTTTAGATGATAAAGCGCTAACTTCTTGGAATGCTTTAATGTTAAATGGATTTGTCGATGCTTATAAAACTTTTGAAAATCCGGAATTTTTAAAAGTGGCACTCAAAAATGCCGTCTTTTTGAAACAGCATCAAATTAAAAAAGATTTTAGCCTTTGGCATTCATACAAGAATAATAAAAGTACAATTGATGCTTATTTGGAGGATTATGCACTTTTGATAAAAGCTTATATTGATTTATATGAAGTAACAGGCGATGTGCAATGGTTAAATCTTTCAAAAGAATTTACAGCCTATACTTTGCAACATTTTTATAATCGAAATAATGCTTTGTTTTACTTTACGGACAATAATAAAACAGATTTATTGGTGCGTCCAATGGAAACGGACGACAATGTAATACCTTCATCAAATGCAATAATGGCAGATAATTTATTCAGATTGGGACATTTTTTTGAAAACCAAGATTATATTGATAAAAGCACAAAAATGCTTCATAATATTTTGCCTAAAATAGATGGATATGCACCGGGATATTATCAATGGCTCAATGATATGTTGGATCATATTGGTGGTTTTTATGAAGTAGCAATAGTGGGAACAGATGCCAAAAAGAAAGCTATGGATTTACACAAGTATTATATTCCCAATAAAATTATAGCTTTTGCTGATATAGAAAATGAATTACCATTGTTACAGAATAGGTTGGTTCCAGGCAAAACATTTATTTATTTATGTGTTGATAATGCTTGTCAATTACCTGAAAAACAAATGGGAGAAGTCATTAAAAAAATAAAAATTAAGTTGTGATATCAATAAGAGTTTTATATCTTTGTCGAAAATATATTAATTAAACAATTTGAATTATGAAAAAATTAGGATTATTATTCGCTGCTGTTTTGATGATTAGCTTATCTTCTTGTGGAGGTGACGACGCTAACAAAGCAAAAGATGCTGCTAAAGACGCAGTAGAAACTACAAAAGATGCTGCTAAAGATGCAGTTGATGCTACAAAAGATGCTGCTAAAGATGCAGTTGATGCTACAAAAGACGCTGCTAAAGATGCAGTTGATGCTACAAAAGATGCTGCTAAAGATGTAGTTGATGCCGCTAAAGGTGCAGATGGTAAAGCATTATTTAATGCAAATGGTTGTACGGCTTGTCATAATATGACAGCTAAAACTGTTGGACCTTCTGTAAAAGAAATTGCTACTGTATATGCTGACAAAAAAGCAGAAATGGTAAAATTCCTAAATGGAGAAGGCCATGCTATTGTTGATGCGCCACAATTTGCTATTATGAAGCCCAATTTAGTGAATACTCAAAAAATGAATGAAGCAGAAAGAGCTGCTATTGCTGATTATATATTAGCTGCTAAATAATATTTTATATATTTAAGTAATTAAAGAACTCCAAATTGGGGTTCTTTTTTTGTGATTAATAATGTTTTTATATAAAAAATGTATTATCTTTGTAAAAACAAACAACAACACATTTATGAATAAGTCTTATTTAGTACTGCCGTTGTTATTATCGGCAATTGTTCTCACTGCTTTTCAATCAAAATCTAGTGAAACATCGTCTTTTAAATTTGAAATTATTTCTAATTTCGAAAATTCTACAACAAATATGGAGGGTAAAGCTATCTTTCTAGCTAATGGTTGTATGGTATGTCATGATTTGGAAGATAATAAAATAGGTCCTTCCGTTAAAGATATTGCCAAGGCATACGTTGGTAAAAAAGCACAACTGATTTTGTTTTTAAAAAGAGAAAGCAAACCAATTGTTGAACCGGAAGATTATGCGGTAATGAGTGCCAATCTTTTTGCAACAAAACGCATGAAAGACAAGGATTTGTCAGATTTAGCAGATTTTATTTTAAGTATAAAGTAATTTATCCTACAGTTTTCAAATATTTTAATTAACCAGCAGGCGTTTGACTTTTATTTTTAAAATGTTTGTGGTTAATAATATAGGTTATTTATGATATTTTATAGATAAATATACCACCTTTTTGGTTTCAAAAAATGTTTCTGAAAAATAATTGTTTAAGGGATAGATTTGTGCATTTTTATAGTTTGAAAGCTCTTGACTTAAGTCGCCTCCTTTTAAATATAAGATGCCATTTTTTAACTTGTGCTTTGATTCTTTTTTAATTTTATTTTTTACCCAACTGACAAATTCAGGCATACGTGCAACGGCTCTACTGACGATAAAATCAAATTTTTCATCGATATTTTCCACCCTTTCGTGGGTTGTTTTAATATTGTTTAGTCCGATATTATGTGCAATACTGTTGACTACTTTTAATTTTTTTCCTACAGAATCAACCAAATGAAATTGTGTTTGAGGAAACATTATGGCAAGTGGAATACCCGGAAAACCACCGCCGGTGCCAACATCCAAAATATTGGCTGTGGGCATAAAATCTATAATTTTGGCAATGCCCAATGAATGCAACACATGGTTGATATAAAGCTGATCGATATCTTTACGTGAAATCACATTTATTTTGTTATTCCAATCTTTGTACAAAGGATACAATTGTTCGAATTGTTTTTTTTGTGTGGGTGTGAGGTCAAAATATTTTTGAATAATTTCAGAATTCATACATTTTTTTGTTTGGCAAAGATACTATTTTCCGGCACTGACCAAATGAATTAATTTTTGGAAAGTTTAAAAATTAAATTGTAAAAAAATCTTCTAATTCTTTTAAGGTTTCTGGTGAGGTTACAATATCCTTTACAATATTACCTTTTTCCAATACGACAATCCGGTCGGTAACTTCGGTAATATGTCCTAAGTCATGACTGGAGATTAGTAAGCTAACGTGTTTTTTGTCGGCAAGCTCTTTTAGTAGTTTTTTTAGTTTGATTTGTGTAGTGGGATCAAGGTTTGCAAATGGCTCATCCAATATAATTACTTCGGGATTGCCAATTAAAGCGGCAACCAATCCTGTTTTTTTTTGGTTTCCTTTGGATAAATCTCGAAGATATTTTTTTTGTCCTAAAATTTCGTCGTTAAATATTTCTTCGAATTGTGATAGAAACGTATCGATATCTGCTTTGTTTTGCCCGCGCAATTCACCTATAAAATAAAAATATTCTTCGGGTGTTAAATAACCAATTAGAAAACTTTCATCTATAAAAGAGGATGTAAAAGACTTCCAATCTTCGCTTTTGTTTACAATAATATCTTTGTTGTTTATTTGGCCGGTTGTAGGACGAATTAAATCCAAAATAAGATTAAAAAAAGTAGTTTTACCGGCACCATTGTTTCCGACCAATCCAAAACTTTGTCCATCGGGTATTTTTAATTCGGGAATATTTAAAACTAAATTGTTATTATATTTCTTGGTTAAATTTGTTGCGTTTATCATTGTATTTTAATTTTTTTGATTGAAAGCATGAATGGTTTTATGCTTATTTTTAATATACGTTTTTTCGATTTTATGCATAAAATAGTTTTTAAAAATAATACCTACAACGCCAATAAACATCATTGTGCCAATGGCTATATTGAAGCTAAAAAATTTGTTAATAACATAAAAAATAAGCATTGGAACTAATAAAATGCCAAAAGCTAAAAGAAATTGTTGTGCACCGGTTCCTTGATAATTCATAAAGGCGCTTCTATCCAAATAAATTCTTTTGCGGTTGTAAGCACCCATATATAATACGAATAGAGAGGTAAAGCCGATATTAAAAATTAAACTCATGCTAAAAAGAAGTAATTTGTCAACCCCAAAATATACGTAAGGAATGGTCAATAAAAATAGCACAGAAGTCATAGCAATCATTAAAATCCATTTAGATTCTAAATATTTTCGGTATCGTACATTTTGACTCATTAGCAGTTTGTAATAAGCGCTATCCCAAGCGGGAATAAATTGTCCAAAATTGAGAATGAATATTCCGGTTGTGAAAATGGCTACAAAAACAAAAATGATGGGCATTTTTTCTTGATAAGTAGGATTTGTAAAAAAAATGAGTCCATAAGGAAGCATGATAAAAGACATAAGAAATGCCATTTTTGAACGTTTGTTTCGCCAGATTAATCGGATATCATTTTTTAAAAATACAGCAGTATCGCCAAAGTTTTCTGTCCAAGATAGATTGGCGGCATTAACCGTCGTTTTCTTTTTTTGCAGGATATCGTCAAGGTATAAATTTTTGTAAATAAGCCTATAATTAGCATAATATAATCCCATTAAAATAAGAAGTGGAATTATAAAAAATAGTGGATTTGCGACAATGAAGTCTAACCCTTTTCCAACATAAATTCCTACTGGAAATAAATCGAAATAAATCATTGTATAAATACTGATTAATAGGAAGGCTATAATGGCAAAAATTTTATTATTTTTATTTATGAGAAATACTAAATAATTGTTGCTGAGGGAAATAGCGTAAACCGAGATAAACCAAGCAATAACAGAAAAAGTATTATATCCGTTTATCAGTAGCATAATGCTAAAAGGTAAATAAACAAAAAGGGGTAAAAAGTTAAAGAAAGATGCAATCGATTTTAGCAGAATATAATTTGTAATTTTTTTTTTGCTAATGGGTAAAACCAACAAAGGATTTACCTGCATGGTAGGGAGTTTTTGTAAAAAATAACGGATGAGTAAATCACCTAAAAAATATAAAATTAAAAATGAGTTGACGACAACCAATGGATCTTTGTCGGGTAATGATTTTTTGAGAAGTGGATAAATAGCAATTCCCAACATTAAAAATACAGCGATAAAATACAAGGCTAATAAACCCAAAAAAATGTTTAAGGCAATGCTTTTTTGCCAGTATGAAGAACGAAAAAATTGTTTCCATTCCAATGAAATAAATTTTTTAATCATGTTTATATTATTTCTAATTATTTATACGCACGCTATTGTGTTTTTGCAATTAGCGTGCGTATAATTATTGACGTTTGTTCTATAAGACAATATTAGTGTTTATTTATTATTGTCTAGAAGATCTTCATTGTTAATTTTGTTAGCAGCAACAAGGGATACAACCATATCGTTAAGCATTTCGCTAGCGGCATTTGGATTGTTGGGCAATAAGATTAAATTAGATTTGGTGTCTTGTCCAATGGCTTGCAAGGTGTCGTAATGTTGCGTGATAACAATAAGTGCAGAAGCTTCTTGCGGATTGATACCAGCACGGTTTAATACATCTACCGATTCTTCTAAACCGCGGGCAATTTCCCTACGTTGGTCGGCAATACCTTTTCCTTGCAATCGTTTGCTTTCGGCTTCGGCTTTGGCGCGTTCAACAATCAATATACGTTGTGCATCTCCTTCGTATTGTGCAGCTACTTTTTCACGCTCTGCAGCATTAATTCTATTCATTGCTTCTTTTACTTGTGCATCCGGGTCGATGTCGGTAACAAGTGTTTTGATAATGTCATAACCATATTCCATCATCGCTTCATTTAGTTCGCTTTTAATGGCAATAGCAATATCATCTTTGCGTTCAAATACGTCATCCAATCGCATTTTGGGTACTTCGGCACGTACGACATCAAAAATGTAAGAGGTAATTTGTGCAGCTGGGTCTTCCAATTTGTAGTAAGCATCTTTGACGCGGTTTTTTGGAATTTGAAATTGTGTAGATACTTTTAAATGTACAAAAACATCATCTTTGGTTTTGGTTTCAACAATAACATCCAATTGTTGAATACGTAAATTAACAGGACGTGATCTGGTATCGATCAAAGGAAGTTTAAAGTTTATCCCGGCTTGTCGCACGGATTGAAATTTTCCCAATCGTTCTACAATGACAGCTGTTTGTTGTTTGACCGTAAAGGCCGTTAAAGCAATGACTATGATTGCTAAAACAATAATAATAATTAATGAAGGCATAATTGAATAGTTTAAGAGTTAGTTGTTAAAAATACGAATAATATTGAAATTTGTTACTGATTTTTTTAATAAAACTTAAATTTTGTAATATTAAAGCGCTTTTGATTTGTTATTTTGTAAAAATATTAAAATTGTACATCATAAATTTGTAATAATTTGTTTTTTTCGCCCCACATTTCAAATCGGATTTTGTGGTGATGCACATCAAACTTGACCAGTCCAAAACTTTTTTGATAAATGACTGGTGTGATTCTAAATTGGTTGGGTTCGCCAGAAAAAGCCGTGTAAGAATGCGTTAGACCACTAGACGTAAAATCATATAATGGATATAGATGGTCGCCAATATTTTTTCTCGAGATTTCAGAAACATGGCGGTCGCCGGATAGGATAAATACTGCTTTGGCATTAGATTTTAAGATGATATTTTCCATACGTTTTATTTCATGAGGCATATTTCCCCATGCTTCAAATCCATGCTCTCCGGACAAAAACTGAATGCTGCTCATAATAACATTAAAATCTGCAGTAGAATTATTTAGTTCTTTTTGTAACCATTTCCATTGTGCTTCACCAAGCATCGTACCTTGTCCATAAGCGTTTGGTTTATAACGTTTTTTGCCTGAATTATTTTTAGTGAGTGCTGTTCTGAAATACCTTGTGTCGAGTAAAATTATTTTGATTTGATGTCCGTCAACATTATAGTTTTTACTAAAATAAACGCCTTTTCTCTGCCTTCTAATATCGTTTGTAGGAACATCTAAAAAGTCTAAAAATAATTTTTGTGAGGCTACTTTTTGAGGATATTCAGCACCGCCATCATTTACACCATATTCGTGATCATCCCAAGTTCCTATTACCGGAATGTGTTGTATAAAATTTTGATAATCAGTTTTGTTTTTTTGTAAATCATAATTCTTTTTTAAAACGCTCATGTTTTCAGTATCGCTGTAAATGGCATCGCCTTCCCATATCCAAACATTGGGTTTTTTGTTTTGAATAGCTTGCCAAAATGGATTTTTTAATTTTTGATTGTTTCCTGAACCAAAGGCAAGACTAAAGTCTGAATGAAAATTATTTGTAGTTGTGTTTTGGGGAATAGGTGTTGTCGTTTTGCAAGATACAAATACCAAACCCACGAATAATAGAGTATAAATTTTGTTACGCATAATTATAGTTTTATGCTAAGATACAATTTTTTGAACGAAATAAAATATGTTCGAAAAAGGAATTTATAAAAGCTTTTTTCTATATTTACCAAACATTAACATGCATAGAATTAGATTTTTGATTGCTGTTTTATTTTGTAGTAATTATAGGTTTAGTTAAGTTGTAAATAAAAACAAACACAAATGAAAAGTCTGGATGCCGTCTTATATATTATGGGAATTTTTGCCATTTTTATGGTCTTATTGCTTTTGATTGATATGTTTCATATCGCCAAATAAATAGAACTTTTTTTCTACGATTTTTTCGTAGTGTTTTAAATACCGCATCATTTTTTGATAATCAGAATTTTTTTCGAAATACTCGGGTAAAAATTGAAATTTATGAACGGGTAGTATTTCGTAATGTCTCTTTAGATCTTTTATATATTTATATACCCAAATTGGTTCTGTAGAAGCGATGAGTTGTGGGTTTTTTGTCGATGATTTTTTTATAAGTTGCAGTTTTACAATCATACTGCCATCTCTAGGAAATTTACGTTGATTGCTGATAAAATTGCCGAGTGAATAAACGGTAAAATTTTGTTTTTTTTCAATAGTATCAATCGTCATTTGGTTGGCTTGCACTACATGTGGATGTGATCCAATGACAATTTGAACACCGTTTTTGTGTAGCCATTCGGCTAATATTTGTTGGGCTTTTGTGGGTTTATTTTGATATTGATTACCCCAATGCAATACTACAATAATTGCATCTGGTTCAAATGATTTGGCTCTTACTAAGTCCTTTTTTATAAGTTTCTTATCTATCTTATTTACTTTTGTGGGATAGGGCACAGGCAAGCCATTGGTGCCATAAGTATAATTAAGAAACGCCAATTTAAAGCCTTTTTTTTCAATTATCAAAGGAGACAAACTATCTTTTTCTTTTTGGGTTCGGTATGTGCCAAAGTGCCTTATCTGTAAAGAATCTAAGATGTTTAAGGTGTTGAGGATGCCTTTTTTTCTTTTATCACAGCTATGGTTATTGGCAGTTGCCAAGAGGTTGATGCCAGATTGTTTGGCAGCTTCAACAAATTCTTTTGGGGCACTAAATTGTGGGTATCCACTAAAGGGTTTTATGCCTAGCGTTGTTTCTAAATTTGCCATAACAAGATCTGCTTTATCAAAAACACTGTCTAACCAAGCAAAGTTTTCGGTGTATTGATAGGTTTTTTCTAGTGTATTATAAGCTGCTTTAATTTGCGGACCGTGATTCATCATATCGCCTACAAACATCAACGTTAAAGTATCTTGTTTTTGAATTTGTGCTTGTGAATATGTTAGAACAAACATAAAGCAAAAGCTACTAAAAATTTTCTTTATCATACTATAAGTAAAAAGTGTGCTCAATGTACAAAAAAATTCTTGTATGCCTACATTATTAAATAACTTTGCAAAAAAAATATTATTATGTGGACAAATGAAAAAGAATCAATACAGAAAAAGAATCATTATGTAGCAATTATTGGCGGTGGTGTTTCGGGTTCTGAGGCTGCATCTTTGTTAGCAGATCAGGGTATTAATGTTATGGTTATCGATCAAAATATATTGCCTTATGGCAAGTTGGAAGATGGTTTGCCCAAATGGCACAGACACCTACGCGATAAACAAGAAACGGCTATTGATGCAAAGTTAGACCAAGACAATATCCGGTTTGTGCCGCAGTTAAAAATCGGGAAAGATTTAAGGTTTACAGATTTGGTTTTATTGGGTTTTACCGCTGTTTTTTTGGCAAATGGCGCTTGGAAAGATCGACCGCTTCCTATTGTTGGTATCGATGTTTATAAAGACAAGCAATTAATTTACCAAAATGATTTACTCAAATGGTACAATCACAAACACGAGCCCAATTATAAAGGTATTCAATATGAGATTAAAGACGGAGCAGTCTTAATTGGTGGGGGCTTGGCATCTTTAGATGTTATGAAAATTATCATGATGGAATTAACAGAAAAAGCTTTAAAAAGTAAATTTGGTGCTGATTTTTTGGTCGATCAATTTGAAATGGAGAAAAAAGGTTTGGACAAATATTTGGCGCAATTCGATATAACTTTTTCCGATTTAAACCTGAAAGCAGCCACGCTTATTTATAGAAGACAGGCAAAATATATGCCTTTAAAACAACCGCAAGGTGGTACGCAAGAAGCTGCTGAAAAAGCACGAATTGTTTCACAAAGAATTTTAGATAATTACCGTGAAAAGTTTCATTTTAATTTTATTCCTGAGGCAACGCCTATTTTGTTCAAGGAAGAAAATGATAAATTAACTGGTTTGGTTTTACATAAATTTGAAACCAAAGATAATGGTAAATTGGTGCAAATTCCGGGAGAAACTGAAGTAATTTACACCGATCAGGTAATCTCTTCAATTGGTAGTATTCCGGATAAAATTGTTGGTATTCCTTACGACGGAGATAGTATTCAAGCTTATGGAGAACAATCGGTAATTAGTGGTTACAAAAATGTTTTTGCAATTGGTAATGCGGTAACAGGAAAAGGTAATATTAAAACAGCAAAAGACCATGGTTCTATGGTAACCAAAAAATTGATGGATACCTATCTCGATGTTAATTCAAAAGCTTTTGATATAGAAATAGAAGCTTATAATCAAGAAATCCGTAAAAAGACAGATGACAGAATTAAGCGTTTGTTTACGGATTTATTTAAGTCAGAAATGCCAGATAAATTAACGATTGATCATATATGGGAAGTATCAAAAGTATTTCAGGATAGGGTAGGATATAAGGATTATGCATCTTGGGTTGCTGCGCATAAACCGGTGCGTTATGAAACTTTGATTGCGGAACAGAAGTAATTGGATAAATAGGTTTGTGCAATTATTTTATTCAAAAAAATATCCCGATTTTCTATAAAATCGGGATACAAACAAACCAAATAATTAATAGGCGTACTACTTTAGTTTTGCGTAATGCCGCTTATCAATTTTCTTTTTTAGAATTTTAGGTCTTCCTTGCGCACGCATATATTGTATATAGCTACGTCCTCTAAATTCGTATAAATTATCACTATTTAAATTGAGCAATCTTATGGTGTTATCGTCTAGAATTTGCAATTCAAATGCTTCTTGTTCATTGTTTATATCATAGCGTAATTCTAAACTTTTTACATCTTCAGTTGAGGTATTATACACTTCGTAAGTACCGGCAAAATCCCATTGGATATTATTAATAGATGTGTTTGGTGCATCTATCGATGAATTAAAACTATTGGTATTGCCATCGACAAAAAATGCGAGATGATTTTCTGCTCTAAAAACAGCATTTGGGTCTATAATGTCTTCATAGGTTTTTGTCCAGGTTTCGTATTCTTGTAAAAAATAAGTGATGTTTTCGTAAAAAAGTTTGTCGTAATCAAAGTGGTTTTTTTGGTAACCGACCAAAAGATAACGCACGTTTTCGTATCTGTTATACAATTCTATTTCGTTATTGGAAATTTGTTTTACTTCAAAATTGACAGTGCCATCAATGGGATGACTAATTTCTAACATACTACTGCGGTTGCTGGTTTGGTAGTTACCAATTATTATACCGTAACCATTTCCGGTTTGACCGATACCTACAATATTATTATTCGCCATTACGTCGCCATTATACATAAAACTCATGGTAAAAGCTCTTGATACAAAAGGAATATTTCCGGTTCCTTGTGTTTGATCGATATCTACATACCACAAATCATAAGAACGAATCAATTCGTTTAAGCTTAATTGTGTCGAATTATCATAATTATTTTCTCTGATAATTTCTGTACAAGAGCTTAAACCAATGCTTGCGAATATAAATAATATGTAAATACTTTTTTTCATCGATAAGTAATATACAAACAATGTGCCAAAACCTGATTTGATAGATTTTAAGCTTTAAAACACACACTCATTTAATTATAAATGAGTGTGTTGATTTGAAATTGTGTTATTAAAAAAAAACTAATGTAATATATTAATTTACAGATATTTATTATAGTTTCAGAATGTTTTTATTAAAACCAGTTGGTTACTGTTAATAAAAATATTTTTACTGTTTTTCTTCATGGGTTACTTTATTAATTTTTTGATGCATTTTATTGGATTTTTTTTGCATCATTTCATTGGGTGCTAAGTGTTTTTGGGAAGGCGAAAGGTATTTAATATTCAAATCCAGTCCACGTAGAATAAATAAAATTCCAACTAATACAACGGCATAGGGAATTAGTTTATTGATTTTATTCCTAACTTTTACGGAAACAAAATTTCCCAAATAAATAGCCAAAGTCATCATAGGGGCTGTTCCCAGCCCAAAAATAACCATATAAAGCGCCCCCAAATAGGCACTTCCAGTAGCCATAGCGCCTACCAATGCAATATATACAAGTCCGCAAGGAAGTAATCCATTAAAAAAACCAATGATATAAAATCCACCTGTTGAACGTTTTTTAAGATAAGCTCCTAAAGAATTTTTTATGAAATGCACTATTTTATTCCATCCGGTTAGCGGTTTAAGTCGTAATATTTTGGTAGAAGGGACAAATGCCATTACCACCATAACAATACCCATTAGTAGTGATACTTTTTGTTGAATACCTCCTAAAGCAATTCCTTTGCCTAACAATCCAAATAACAAACCAATAGTGCCATAAGCGGTCATTCTGCCCAAATGATACAAAATAGTTTGCAAAGCCATTCTAGCTTTGTTTTTTCGATCTACGGGTAATATAAAAGCGATAGGACCACACATTCCAAGGCAATGAAAACTGCCCATTAATCCAAGTAGCAATGCGGTTAGCAATATAGTCATATAAATATTATTTTATAGTTAATTTCTTTTTGATAAAATATTCGGTATTTTTATTTTTCCAATCTAAAATGATATCCCAACGTCCGGATATCAATATGTTTTTCGTTATTTTTTGTTGTTT
>Ga0209633_10003233_pt1 | contig 15144 bp, 12 predicted proteins | sample Cruoilmetagenom1_FD_187290 | JGI IMG/M metagenome (GOLD analysis project Ga0209633, IMG submission 187290) | Oil polluted marine microbial communities from Coal Oil Point, Santa Barbara, California, USA - Sample 1 (SPAdes) (version 2) | ecosystem: Environmental > Aquatic > Marine > Oil seeps ... | reverse complement strand
CATTTGGAAATACAGCTAATATTTGACTTGCATGTTCGTATGTTTCCTTTGTTTTATCGAGTTCATCGGCAAATTCTTTATAAATTTCTATTCTTCGTTCAAAATCCGGATTTATTTTTTTTGTTCTATGGTAAATAAATTTATGATTTTCGGGTACCATTTCATGAATCATAAAATCAATTTCGTGATCAGTAAGAATCTGCGAAATTTGTTTTACTTCGTTTTCAGGCAAATATTGCGAATGAATAAGTTTTTTCTGTTTCCAATTGTAAATTCCTGCTCCTGATGAGAAAATTAAATAGTCAATTGGAAACTTGTCTGAAATTGATTTACAAGCAGAATAGAAATTCCTGCCTGTTGCAATTACGCGAATAATTTCGCGCTCCCCTAACCAATACAACGATTTCATGTCAATTAAACTTACTTGTTTGTAATTGTTTAAAAGTGTTCCATCAAGGTCGGTAATTACAATTTTTATATCATCTTTGCTCATTGTATTAAAAATCAATTCCTAATGTATTAAAGAAGGTTTTGTGATCATCTCTATATGTCATTTGGGTATCAAACTTCCATTTCCATTTTTTAATAAACTTTTTTTCGGGCAAATCTAATTTTAATAAGGGATTTACACCAACTAACTCATCATCTTCATTATAGATTTCTTCTTCGTAGTCAGTAATTAAACAAGTTTTGTTCTTTGGAAGGATCTCTATGTGTGATCTTTGTATTTCTTGCGCGATAATGTCTAATTGTTTGCTTGAATAAATATTAAAATTTTTAAGATAATCAATTAGAATAATGTGTAACTGACACATAATATTCAATGAAATTACAAAATCACAATTAGGGATATTTAATTTAAAAGTATTTAATTCTCTGGTGTAAATTAAGCTTTTGTTTTTAGCAAGTTTATAGAAATAATCAATTAAACCGCCAGTAATATCAACTTTTTCTATCCTAACATTATCGTAGTTTTTTGTTTTATGTAAAACTTGTTTTGGATGGATTATATCATAAAGAACCACTTCCTTAAATTGATTTGATAAATCATCTATTGGTAAATCAAATAACCATCCACTACCTAACACAATTACTATACCTTTATTTTTAGTCTTGGCAGATTCCAAAATAAAATTTTTTGAAGTATTGAAATGATCGTCCCAGGTTTTTTTTTCTCTACTATATCTTCTTGCAATACCATTCTGGTCTTGAGTGTATTGCATTTTGTTAAGTTTTATAAACTCATTAAATTGATTTGCGATAGAATTTAATTTCATCGATAGATTTAAAATAAATATGGTAATAATTCGGACTAAGGTATAAAATATTAATTTTGTTGCAGCAAAACATAAACAAAACTATAATGAAAAAACTAAACCTATTATTAACAATGTTGTTAATAATAGGTTTAGTTTCTTGTACAAAAATTGATAAAAAAATGAAGAACCCATTCTTTAATGAACTAAATGAGATAATTGATTTTGAAAGCATAACATCAAAAGATGTTTTAGAGGCTACTGTAGAATCGATAACGAAAGGACGAGAAAGTTTAAAAAACATATATAGTATTAACAATGATGAAAGAACTTATGAAAATACAGTACTTGAATTAGATAATATATACAATGATTTAATGAAGGTTAATGAAATAACTTCATTACTTGCATATGTGCATCCTAACGAAGATATTAGAAATGAATGTTTAAAAAGCATTGGCGATTTTGGAAAATTCTTTAATGAAATTTCTTTAGATGAAGATCTTTATAATGCCATTAAATCTTTCTCATTAACCCAAGAAGCCACACATTTGGATGGTCCAGAAAAAAAATATCTAATAGAAACTGTTGAAGATTTTGAGAGAAATGGATTTGCATTATCAAAAGAAAAAAGAGTAGAGTTAAAAGAAATCCAGGATAAACTTTCTGATTTGGGAATACAGTTCGATTCAAATATTAGTTCTTACGATGACTTCCTAATTGTAACAGATGAAGAAATTGATGGGTTGGCTGAAGATTATAAAAAATCTCATAAACAAGAAGATGGAACGTATAAAATCGGTTTAGAGTATCCATCATACGTTCCCTTTATGAAATATTCAAAATCAGATAAGGCAAGAAAGGAACTAACCAAGAAATATAAAAATACAGCATCGGATAAAAACCTTGCTGTATTAAAGCAAATTCTTATTGAACGAGAAAAATTAGCAAAGCTTCTAGCTTATAAAAGCTTTGCAGAATACAGAACTGAAAATAGAATGGCAAAGAGTCCTAAGAATGTATGGGATTTTGAAAATAGCTTAAAAGTAAAAGTTAGAGAAAAAGCAGAACGTGATTATTCGGAACTTCTTGAGATTAAAAAAAATTATACAGATAATAACAAGGCGAATAAAATAGAGTCTTGGGAAGCTTCCTTTTATAATAATATTTTACTTAAAGAGAAATATCAGTTAGATAATCAGAAATTAAAAGAATACTTCGAAGTAGGAAATGTAATCGATGGATTGTTTAAAATATCGCAACATTTATATGGAGTAAAATTTGAGAAAGTAGAAAACCCTTCTGTTTGGTATAAGGATGTTCTTTTTTATGAGGTTAAGGAAAACAATCAATTAATTGCAAGATTTTATCTGGATTTATATCCACGAGAAAATAAATACAAACATGCGGCTATGTTTGGAATGATTTCAGGAAAGAAGATTGGTAATAAATATCAGATACCATCGGCTAGTTTAGTATGTAACTTCCCAAAGGCTACTGATGAGAAACCTGCATTAATGCCCCATAATGATGTGGAAACTTTCTTTCATGAGTTTGGCCATTTAATGCATGATTTGTTGACAAAATCAGAACTGGCATCACAGGCAGGAACAAAAGTAGCTAGAGATTTTGTTGAAATGCCATCACAAATTTTTGAAAACTGGGCATGGGATTACGAAGCACTAAGTTTATTTGCAAATCACTATGAGACTGGGGAAGTACTTCCAAGAGAATTATATGAAAAGATGGTGGCAGCAAAGAATGTTGGATCGGGATTACAGGTTTTGCAACAAATATTCTATGGCACCTTAGATATGACCTTTCATGATTTATACGATCCTAATGGAACAAAGACTACAACGGAATTGGTAAAAGATTTACAAAATGATATTACAATGTTTGAATTTCAAGATGATACTCATTTTGAAGCGGGATTTGGTCATTTGAACGGTTATGCAGCAGGATATTATAGCTATTTATGGGCACTGGTTTTTGCCGATGATATGTTCTCGGTATTTCAAGAAAATGGAGTAATGGACCAAAATACAGGATTAAAATTTAGAAAAGTTGTTTTAGAACGTGGCTCTACAATCGATGAGATGGAAATGGTAAAAGAATTTTTAGGAAGAGAACCTAACGAAAAAGCATTCATTAAATCAATTGGTTTATAGGCTTTTAAATTAGAAAATAGTTAGAAGAGTAAAGTGTTTTATATATATTAAATGTATATTTGCTATAAATTATCTTTTATTAACTAAAAATATTTAATAATGAAAAAACAATTAATTACACTTTATTTTTTAGTAGCAATAGCTATAAATTCTATAGCTCAAACCAACCAAGTTCTTACATTAAATGCTAATAGTGAAGCAGAATTAAAAGCATCAATGGAGAAGATTGTCGCTACTATGAATGAAGATGATAAAAAACAATTTACTAAAGCATTTATGTTTACGGTTATGGGAAAAATGTTCGAAAATGCGAGCGATGAAGAGGTATATAAGTATTTAGATGGAAAAACAGCAAATGAATTGATTGAAGATGTAAACAAAGCTCAAGCTAAACTGACAGAAAAAAGACGAGACCAAGCAAAAGTTGAACTCGCAGATTTAAATAAAAAGAAATCTGAGGGAATAAAACAGCAGGAAGTGTTGAAAAAGATTGAAATTCTAGATTATGAAATTGTAAAAGTAGAAGCATATGGCAAACAATTTCCTGCTTTAAATGCTACAATAATTAATAAAACAGAAATTCCGATTTATGAAATTTATATTACCATAAATATATTGAATACTGATAAAAGTAAAATTGTTAAATCATTCCAGGTTTCTCATAGAATCGATGAACATCTAAATCCAGGAAAAGAAACAGCTTTTAAAGAAAATTTTAGAATGTTTAATGGAAGTGCAGATGAAATATTTAATGAGACAAATATTGATGTTAAAGTAACAGAAATTAAAGACGAGAAATGGAAAACACTTTATGATTATAATTATTTTACAAAAAGGGATAGAGAAAAAGAAGAAAAGATATTAAAAGAATATCCAGAATTTAAATAGTAAAAATTTTAAGACAATTTTCAAAATAGAAAAAGGAGCTAATTTTTAGCTCCTTTTTAGTATATATAATCTGTATGTGATTTATTGTATTTTAAAAAAACCAATTATTTCATTTAAACTATTGGCTTGATCAGAAAGATTATTAGCATCATCATTTAACGATTGAAATAATAATGCATTTTGTTGTGTAATCTGATTTAATGTTTGTAAAGCATGATTAATTTGTTGTGCTCCAGAATTTTGTTCTTGACTTGATGCAGAAATCTCCTGAACAAGTTTTGATGTTTTTTCAATCTCAGGGATAATTCTATCAACGAGATCTCTAGCAGTATCCGTTGCACTTACACTCGATTTTGAAAGTTCTTCAATTTCTTGTGCAGATATTTTACTACGCTCCGCAAGTTTTCTAACTTCGGATGCGACAACGGCAAATCCACGACCATATTGACCCGCTCTTGCGGCTTCTACAGCTGCATTTAAAGCCAGAATATTAGTCTGAAAAGCAATTTCATTGATAATACCAATTTTTTCCGCAATGGACTGAATTGATGTTAAACTATTTTTTGCAGCTGAACCTACATCCTTACTTATATTTGAAGTGTTGGACGAAATCTTTTCGGTTTCTTTTGAGTTATCGGAGTTTTGTTGAATATTGGAAGCCATTTCTTCCATTGATGATGCAAGCTCTTGTGAAGAAGATGCCTGAGAATTTGCTCCTTTAACTAATTCTTGAGATTTATTCGTAATCTCAATACTGGCAGTGGAAATATAATTTGATGCATTGGTTAATGAAGAAACCAGCTCGTTTAGTTTCTCCGACATAGAATTTAAAGAATCAGATAATTCGCCAATTTCATCATTTTGTTTTATATCAACTGATGCCGTTAAATCTCCATTCGCTATCTTTTTTGCAAACTCAACACCTTTTACAATAGGCCTAGTAATAGTTTTATTTACATAAAGTAGTACTAAAATAAATATCAATATAATTACTAATGTTATAATAACTATCAATCTTGGAAAACTTTGAAATGAGCTCTGCATCTTCTTCGTTGATGTGCTTGTAAATTTTGTTTGAAAATCAATAAGTTCATCTAGCAAAGAAATTGCTTTGTTTGTTTCAATTATAATATCTCCTTGTTCTTCTACTAAGGGAGTAACTTCAAAAACCACCATTAAATCATCATAACTTTCGAAACTGTTAAGCTGACTTATAACTTTTTGGTGCAATGGTATAATTGAATTCTTAATAATCGTTTTTATTGTATTAAAACTCTCTTGATTTTTTTTCTCCCAGAATTTTGAAAGTTTATCAAGTTCTTTAAATGTATTTGGAAGGTCTCGCTCTATTAGCTGAACAAGCTTAAGTTTATCGGGAGTATCATCTTGTTTTTCTATATATACCCAATTCTTAATTAGCATCTTAGAGTCAACAAGGAGCTGTCTTAATTGAATTAAGTTTTTTTCAGAAGGGTTATTGTTCTCAATAATTTGATTATTTAACTTACTATTCTTTACCGAATAGTTCAGAACAATAATAGAATTTACTAGTAAGGCAATAAGAATAATGCCAAAACCTAAAATTAACTTTTTACCTATAGAAAGCTTCATGGTTTAGTAGTTTTTACTGGCCATTTCAGAGATTTTCGAATGGAATTTTAAGCCATGATTTAAAGCATTTTGCTTACTAAAGGCATATTTGAGTCGATCATCTTCAGTAATAAATTGAATAACAGCTCCCTTTTCAATTGCAGTTAAACTATTACTTATAATTAAACAATGTACTCCAGTTTTTTTATGAATACTAGAAAGAGCAGATGATTTGAATGATTCTACATATACAACCTGACATTTCGTAACTTCATCGCCATTTTTAAAGTATTTAACAACAATGTTTTGAGTAACATTTTTCTTTCCAGCGGTAACTTTTTCTAATTCGCCCGCAAGTGCTCTAGATCCAACTACTCCAATAATAAAATCTCCGGTTTTCTCTGCTTGAGGCCAGTCAAAGAATTTAGTAAAGTTATAAATAAAGTTTGCTTGAGCTTTATCCATTGCAACTTGAGCATAGTTAACCTGAGCTATAAATAGAAGCAATAAAGAAGTAATTAAAATACGTTTCATAAATTGTAAAGTTTGATTATAAATATTTACTGCAAAGTTCTAAAGTATTATTGAAACTATCAATTTGTTTTCGATGATTTGCATCACCATTTACTACTTATACTTATTTATTTCTTTTTTGTTTAAAAAAAGTCTTAATTAATTCAGCACAATCGTTTTCTAGGACACCTTTATTTATTAATGTTTTCGGATGTAAGATATTTTTCTCTACGCTAGTATATCCTTTTTTATTATCCGAAGTGCCATAAACTAATCTTGATAATTGAATCCAATATGAAGCTCCTGCGCACATTATGCATGGCTCAACGCTTACATATAGTGAGCATTCTTTTAAGTATTTGCCGCCAAGATAATCTGAAGCTGCGGTAAACGCCTGCATTTCGGCATGAGCTGTTACATCATTAAGTGTTTCTGTTAGGTTATGTGCTCTTGCAATAATTTGATTATTACATACTATAACTGCTCCTATTGGGATTTCGCCTTTTTCAAAAGCTTTGTTGGCTTCTTTTAAAGCTTCTTTCATGAAATATTCATCAGAAAATAATTGAGTCATCATTTTGTTTTATATTCAAATATATAAATTTAATAAGTGCTTTTTATTCATATGAAGCAATAAATGAATACTTGTTTTTTTAATCAGAAAATAAAATCATATTTTCGCAAATAATAATGAGCAGATAATAATTAATATAAGTTGTTATGTATAGAACACATACTTGTGGAGAATTACGAATAGAAAATAAGAATCAGGAAGTTGTATTAAGTGGATGGATTCAAGGGAAGCGAGACTTAGGAGGAATGACATTCGTTACTCTAAGAGATAGATATGGTTTAACTCAACTAGTATTTGATGAAAATACATCTGATGAGTTAAAAAATAAAATATCTGGGTTAGGAAGGGAGTCAGTTGTTAAAGTAACTGGTAAAGTTATTGAAAGAAGTAGTAAAAATCCAAAAATGCTAACTGGCGATATTGAGATTGTTGTTAATGATTTAGATATTTTAAATAAATCGGAAATCCCACCTTTTACAATAGAGGATGAAACTGATGGGGGAGATGAATTGAGGATGAAGTATCGATATCTCGATTTAAGAAGAAATCCTGTACGTAAAAACTTAGAATTGCGACATAGAATGGGGCAAGAGATTCGTAAATATCTCGATGGAGAGAAATTTATGGAGATTGAAACTCCTTATTTAATAAAATCAACACCTGAAGGAGCAAGGGATTTTATTGTTCCTTCTAGAATGAATCCAGGAGAATTTTATGCCTTACCTCAATCTCCTCAGACTTTTAAGCAGTTATTGATGGTTTCGGGTTTCGATAAATATTTTCAGATTGTAAAGTGTTTTCGTGATGAAGATTTAAGAGCAGATCGTCAACCTGAATTCACACAAATCGATTGTGAAATGTCATTTGTTGATCAGGAAGATATAATAAATACGTTTGAAGGTTTAGCTAAATATTTATTTAAGCAAGTCAAAGGAATTGAAATTAAAGAGCAATTTCTAAGAATTTCTTATGAAGATGCAATGAATAACTATGGATCTGATAAGCCAGATTTGAGATTTGATATGAAATTTAGTGACCTTACCGCTATTGCAAAGGGGAAAGATTTTAAGGTTTTTGATAGCGCAGAATACATTGGTGGAATAAATGCTAAAGCTTGTGCGGGATACTCAAGGAAGCAATTGGATGCTTTAACTTTGTTTGTTCAGAAGCCTCAAGTTGGAGCTAAAGGCATGGTTTATGTAAAATATAATGAAGATGGTAGTTTTAAATCATCAGTTGATAAATTCTTTACTGCAGATGATTTAAAATCTTGGGCAGATAAAATGAATGCTGTTCCGGGTGATTTATTGCTGATTTTAGCCGGAGATAAGAAAACTACCTTGAGTGCGTTAAATGATTTGCGACTAGAAATGGGTGATCAATTGGGATTAAGAGATAAGAATAAATTTGCTGCATGTTGGGTTGTAGATTTTCCATTGTTAGAGTGGAATGAAGACGAACAAAGATTTTTTGCAATGCATCATCCATTTACATCACCTAAAGACGAAGATCTGTATTTGTTTGATAGCGAACCGGGAAAAATGAGAGCAAATGCATATGATTTTGTTATTAATGGTGTGGAAATTGGTGGAGGTTCAATTCGTATTTTTAATGCCGAAATACAAAAGAAAATGTTTGCTGCCTTAGGTATTTCTAAAGAAGAATCAGAAGAGAAATTTGGATTCTTATTAGATGCTTTTAAATTTGGTGCTCCACCCCATGGCGGAATTGCATTTGGTTTTGATCGCTGGTGTTCAGTATTTGGAGGATCAGAATCTATTAGGGATTTTATTGCATTTCCCAAAAATAATTCTGGTAGAGATGTTATGATTGATTCTCCTTCTGCTGTTGATGATAAGCAGTTAAAGGAATTAGAATTAATTTTAAAAAAGAAATAATTATTATAGCGCCAATAAATTAAAAAGAGCTCAACTATTATTGAGCTCTTTTTTTGTTATATAATTTGTTGGTATTTAGATTTTTGTGTCGGTTGAAAATTTGAACTTCCCGCTTTCTTCCCATTGATTCGAGATTCTATTCCATTCATATTCCACTTTTTCTATCATATAATCTTTCTCATTGTAAATGGCATTGAATTTATTGAAGTTCATCCAATTTTTATTTCCATTATCATATTTCTTTTCAATGTATTCTATCTGATTTCCTGATCTATCATATATCATTTCATACATTAAACCTTCTAACCAGCTTTTTTTGCTACTATCCCATGTATATCTTGTTTCATTGGTTTTTTGTCCTCTCCAGTTATATAATATGCCGTATTTACCGGTAGTTTTCCATTCATTATTTGACCATGACTCAGATACAACTTCTGAAGGTGGACTATATGGGTTGTCAAATTTCATCTGAAATTGTTTATGATTATCCCAATTTTTAGTTACACCATTATAAAGACTAATTACAATAGCATTTTTATCTCCCACATTATTATATTTTATTAGGTATTTCATAATATTGAACCACTCACCTGTTGGTCTTTTCCATTGTTGGAATAGAACTTCCTCTTTATTTCTACCCTTATAAGTAGTAGTTCTTAATTGTGCATTAACCCAGTTCAAAGTTGTTTCATCCCATTGTTGAGTTATTTCTTCAATTTCATCATTTTTTTCGTTATACGAGTAATTTATTTTTAAATAATTTTCCCAATTTTGATTTTCCCAAACTTGAACAAAGTTTTCAGTTGGATTTTGTTTTGTGTCAAAATTTCTAATTTCTCTTTGGAAATATATCCAAGTGCCAGTGGTATTATTAAATTGGAAAGTATAAAGAGTATCTGCTTCTTGCCAATTTATTTTAGTTTGATTATCCTCCAAAATCTCTGATTTTGGTTGTGCGAAAGCACTACATATGGTAAGTGCTGATATCGCTATTCCGATCATTAATTTATTTATTGTTTTCATAATTCTTGGTTTATTTATGATTATTAAATATTTTTTGTTTCTCTATTTCTAAGATGAATAAATTAATAGAAACCCTATTTAAAAATGTAAATTATTATTTTTTGATTAATATATGACGCTAATAAACAGAATTGTAGAAATGTTTGATGTATAAAGTTATATGTTGATATCTTTATTAAGTTTATAAGTTAACCAAAATTGTTAACAACTCTGCCAAAAAAAAATCAAATGAAATTATCAATTCTAAGTAATTTCATACTATAAAATTACACACCTATGCTCACAGTAGATAAAGTTGAAAATAAGTATGTTGTAACATTTTACAACATTAATAAATTGAACATTTTAAATTCGAAAGAATTAGAATTAAAACTGATTCCTTTGGTTAGTCAAGAGAATACGAGTTTAATTTTGAATTTTGCAGGTATTAAATTTATCGATAGTTCAGGATTTGATGTTTTGCTTAAAACTTTTAAAGTATCAACTTCAAGTAATTCTTCCCTACGATTTATTAATTTATCTGATGAATTAATGGAATTGCTGAAATTGGTAGAATTAGATAATGTGTTTCAACTAAATTAAAAAATAAAGGATCGATTTTGTCGACCCTTCTTTTTATTTTGTAGCAATTTCACCAATTAGAGTGGCTGAAGTACAGTCTATAATCTTGGTATAGACATAGTCGCCAACTTGATAATTGTTTTTAGGAAACACAACTACCTTGTTTTGTGATGTTCTTCCAAAAAGGCGTTCGGTTGATTTTTTTGAAGTTCCTTCAACCAATACTTCAAATGTTTTTCCTAAATCAGCTTTTTTACTTTTTTCCGATAGTTTATTTTGTAAATCAATAATCTCCGTTAATCTTTTTGATTTTACTTCTTCAGGTACATCATCTTCTAAATGCCTTGAAGCATAGGTTTTTGGTCTTTCTGAATACTTAAACATGTAAGCAATATCGTAATTAACCCATTCCATTAAGCTTAAAGTATCTTTGTGGTCTTCTTCTGTTTCTCCGGGAAACCCTGTCATTATATCTGTTGAAATAGCACAATTTGGTAGAATTTTCTTTATTGCATTAATTCTATCTTCATACCATTCTCGCGTATACTTTCTATTCATCTTTTCAAGAACTTTTGTGCTGCCCGATTGTGCTGGTAAATGAATGTGGTTACATATGTTATTATACATCGCCATGGTATAAAGAACATCATCAGACATATCTTTTGGATGAGATGTTGAAAATCTAATACGTACATCTGGATTTACTTTGGCTACCATTTCTAATAATTGGCTAAATTTTATTGATTCGTTTTCATCATCTCCAAGCCATTTATAAGAATCAACATTCTGACCTAAAAGAGTTACTTCTTTATAGCCTTTTAAGTGAAGATCCTCAACCTCTTTTACAATCGATTTAGGATCTCTACTTCTTTCTGCTCCTCTAACATAAGGAACAATGCAATATGAACACATATTGTTACAACCTCGCATTATGGATACAAAAGCAGAAATTTTATTCTTATCTAAACGAACAGGACTAATATCACCGTAGGTTTCTTCTTTAGAAAGTAAAACATTTATTGCTTTATTCCCTGATTCAAGTGTTTCTAATAAATTTGGAAGATCTCGGTAAGCATCAGGACCTACAACTATATCAACTATTTTTTCTTTTTCAATTAGTTTTTCCTTTAATCTTTCAGCCATGCAACCAATAACTCCAACTATAAGTTCTGGTTTTTTTTTCTTAATTTGTTTAAACACATCTAATCTACCCCACACGCGTTGTTCAGCATTTTCTCTAATAGAGCAGGTATTTACAAGAATCGTGTCAGCTTCATTTATATTTTCTGTAATAGTATATCCTTTTTCTTCAAGAATAGATACTACAATTTCGCTATCGGCTACATTCATTTGGCAACCGTAAGTCTCAATATATAACTTGTTTGAAATTTTTGATTCAATCATTATAATTTTTTTATCAAATTATTTCTGCAAATTTATTAAAAATGCATTTAATATAATATTAAAGGATATGATATATTCAGTTTAAAATAATATGATTAATTGACTCATTAATATTATTAATATTAATGCAATAGGATAAACAGTTGCATAAGCTACGTGTGGAGCATCCGTTATAGTAAGTGGCTCAATTGCAGATAAAGCTGGTGTACTAGTCATACTTCCGGTTAAACCACCAAGTAAACGAAGAAAGTTTAGTTTAAGAATATATCTACCAACAATTAATGTTATAAACATAGGAATTACAGTTATTAATGCTCCAACTAGAAACAGATAAATACCATTTTCGTTAATAGTTTTAATGATATCGCCACCAGCACTAGTACCTACACCCGAAAGAAAGAATATAAGTCCTAGCTTTCTTAAAAATTGATTTGATGGACCCGATATATTCCAAATGATTTTACCTGTTTTGCCAATATTACTTAAGATTATTGATGAAACAAGAATACCTCCAGTAAGGCCAAGGCTTAGAAACGAATTACCCATAATAGGAATTTTAATTTGTCCAATAATAATCCCAATTAGTATCCCTAAAGTAATTGGTAAAAAATCTAATTCATCAAGTTTTTTCTTTTCATGTCCGAAATATGATTTAATTTTTTTTAGATTTTCTTCTGATCCTACAACATTTATCCTATCACCAAATCTAAGTTTACTATTGGCATTCGGGGTGATTTCAATTCCACTTCTTCTAATAATTGTTATGGTAACATTTAGCATTTGTAAAAACGTTAAGTGTCCCAAGGACTTATTTATTACTTTGCTATTAGTAACAATAAAATGTTTCGAAGAGTATTTTGAATTTGATGGAAAACTTATGTTTGTTTCTTTTCCGAGTAATTCTATTAGTTTCCTCAAGTCATTATCTGTTCCGCGGGCTCTTACTATACTATCTTTTGTAAGAATTGTTGAAGCCGTTGGACTAATAATGGCATATTTTTTATAAATTGAAGATATGTTTGTATTGGTTATTGATCTTAATTTCAGTTCTCCAATTGTTTTACTTAGAACATTCGGATTTTCAACTATAATATTTTTAACTATTATTTTAGGATAATCAGCCTTAATATCATTCAAATGCCATTCTTCTTCTTCTTTAATATTAATTTTAAATATATTAGGTGATAATCTGGAAATTAAAACTACACCAATTACACCAAATGGAAATGCAATACCAAAACCTAACGATGGTAAGGTCGAATGAGTATTTTCAATTGTTACTGCTAAACTTGACGCACTAGTTAATGAACCAGAAAATAAACCAACTGCTAAAAGTATATTAATATTAAAAATTTTTGCTAGAATAATTGTTAAAATACCCCCACATAAACTAAAAGTTATGGCAAGTAAAAGTAATTTTGAACCTTGTTTCTTAAATGATTGGGTAAATCCTGGTCCTGCCTGAATACCTATGCTAAACATAAAAAAGATTAATCCGATTTGTTGTATTATTAGTGGAATTTGATATCCTATATGACCAAATATTAATGCAACAAAGAAAATTGCGGAAGTACCTAGAGAAATGTTTTTAAATTTTAACTTCCCTACTAGTATTCCAAAAGAAACTAAAAGAAATAAAACAGTATAATCTGATGTCAACAAATTCATTTTTTAAAAGTAAAAAAAAGATTAATATTTTTATCTATTTCTCTATTGTTTGAGTTTTTATTATATAAAGCATTTTAGTAATTTTACAGATCAGTTTTTAGTGTTTAATAAAAAATTTTACGATATGTCAGGTCACAGTAAATGGTCGAAAATAAAAAGGGCAAAGGGAGCTAACGACGCAAAACGTTCTAAAATGTTTTCCAGAATTGTTAAAGAAATTTCAATTGCGGTGAAAGAAGGTGGTCCTGATTCGGAATCAAATCCTAGATTACGCCTAGCAATTAATAATGCTAAAGGTGTAAATATGCCGAAAGATAATGTAGAGCGAGCAATTACTAAAGCCGATAAAGAAGGTGATAATTTAGAAGAAATGACATTTGAGGGTTATGCTCCAAATGGTGTTGCTGTATTTGTGGATTGCTTATCGGATAATAAACAGAGAACAGTATCCAACGTTCGTGCTATATTTACAAAATATAATGGGAGTTTAGGAACCAATGGTTCATTGTCTTTTTTATTTGATACAAAAGGAGTATTTACTGTTCCTTTAACAGATGAAATGGATATAGATGAATTTGAAATGGAAATAATTGACGCAGGTGCTGAAGATATTGAAGTTGACGATGGATTAATTACGATAACATCAGCAAAAGATGATTTTGGAAATATGCAAAAGAAACTTGATTCTATGGGAATTGAAATGGAAAATGCTGGTTTGCAAAGAATTCCTAATGATACTAAGGCTTTGGATGTTGAATCTTCACTTAAAATATTGAGAATAATTGATGCTTTCGAAGATGATGATGATGTTCAAAATGTGTATCACAGTTTGGAGTTAACAGATGAAGTAATTGAAGCAATGGAATAAAAATGATTTTATAAAACCATGCGGCCATTTCTTTTTTTTCGATTTGGCCGTTTTTTTTGTTGTATGGATAAATCTGCTAATAAAATCGTAATTTTAATGATTTTTAATTGATCTCTATATGAGTAAAAAGTATATACTTTCTTTAGATCAAGGAACTTCTAGTTCTCGATCATTACTATTCGATAAGCAGATTGAGATTGTTGGTTCGGAACAATTGGAATTTAATCAATATTATCCAAAAGCAGGATGGGTAGAACATGATCCGATTGAAATTTGCGAAACGCAAATAAAAACAGCTAGAGATTTACTTCAAAATAAAAATATAGATTCTTCTGAAGTTGCAGCAATTGGGATTGCAAATCAACGTGAAACAGTTGTTCTTTGGGATAAGCTAACAGGAGAACCTATTTATCGTGCTATTGTGTGGCAAGATAAACGAACTGCAGATTTATGTAAAACACTTTCAGAAAAAGGTTGGAACGATTACATAAAACAGAATACCGGCTTAGTTATTGATTCGTATTTTTCTGCTACAAAAATTCATTGGATATTGAATATTGTTCCCGGAGCATTAGAAAAAGCTCAAAAAGGTGAACTTCTAGCTGGTACAATTGATACATGGTTGGTGTGGAAGCTTTCTGGTGGGAAATTGCATATTACCGATTATTCGAATGCATCGCGAACTATGCTTTTTAATATTCGAAATCTGGAATGGGATAAAGAATTACTT
>Ga0209633_10003232_pt1 | contig 15147 bp, 14 predicted proteins | sample Cruoilmetagenom1_FD_187290 | JGI IMG/M metagenome (GOLD analysis project Ga0209633, IMG submission 187290) | Oil polluted marine microbial communities from Coal Oil Point, Santa Barbara, California, USA - Sample 1 (SPAdes) (version 2) | ecosystem: Environmental > Aquatic > Marine > Oil seeps ... | reverse complement strand
ATTGCGGCTTTCCGAACGACCTTCGAGATCTCTTCTCGCTCTTTTTCGCTTAGCGAGGATTTGCGTATTGCCGCTATTCTATCAACGGCGTCTTCAATGATGTCGTCTCGCTTTCCCATCCTTTGCTCCATTCACAAGCGCGGTGAGGCCAGCATGCTTCATTCCAACTGCCGGTGGCTTGACGCAAATCCACGAGCCGGCCGCCGGTTGATCCCAGCCGGTCCTTGTGGTGGCCGTTCACGAAACGGTCTCTTCAAGAAACGCCTTTATGCATTCGCGAACCTGGTCCGCTCCTGTCAGCACCAGCGTCTCGTGCGCGAGGTCTACGCACGCGTCTGCTGAGAGTTTCGTAAAATCGAGCTTGAATTCGGGGATCTGGTTCGAATTCATACTGAATTCATCAAGACCGAGCCCGAGCAGTACGGGGGTTGCGAGTGGATCCCCAGCCATGGCACCGCACATGCCAACCCAGATGCCTGCATCCTTTGCAGCAACAATCGTTCGCTTGACCGCGCGCAGAACGGCTGGATGAAAAGAGTCGAACAAGTCGGCGATGTTCGGGTTGCCGCGGTCTGCGGCCATAACATATTGGGTCAGGTCGTTTGTTCCGATACTGAAGAAATCAATATGAGGTGCAATCAATTCCGCCAATTCGGCGGCGGCCGGAACCTCAATCATGATGCCAATTTCGGTGTCCGGATCGAAGGCCCGGCCGGCGGTGGAAAGGCTTTCCTTCGCGGTCTCGAGCTCATTGCGCGCCGCCAACACTTCTTCCAATGTGCTGACCATAGGAAACATGATGCGGACGGGGCCTTTGGCGCTGGCGCGCAACGCTGCTCGAAGTTGGGTCTGGAATAGATCCGAATTGGATAGTCCATAACGCAACCCGCGCCAGCCCAGATTTGGGTTGGCCTCGCCTGGCCTGTCCAGGTAAGGCACCGGTTTATCGCCGCCAATGTCCATGGTGCGGATCATCAGCGACCGCCCGCCGAGCTGCGCCACCACCTTGTCATATACCTTGGATTGCTCTTCCTCATCAGGGGCCGCATCGCGGTTCATATAGAGGAACTCGGTTCGGAACAGGCCAACCTCTTCGGCGCCGCTATCGACGGCAATCTTGGCTTCGTCAACCGAAGCAATATTCGCTGCAACACGCCGCCGCTGTCCATCGCGCGTAACAGCCGGATCAAGCTTGATTGCTTGCGCTTCACTAATGCGCCCAACCCACGAGTCTCGTTTGCGTTTCATGTTATCGAGGGCTTTGGCATCCGGTGCGATGTCTATTGTACCTGTCGTGCCGTCCAGAATGACTTCCGCCCCGTCCTCAACCTCACGCAGGCGGGGGCCAACGCCAAACACAACAGGGATGGGCAAGCCACTGGCGAGGATTCCCGCATGAGCGGTCTTGCCTCCCGTTTCAACGCAAATACCGCGTACGTGCTCCAAGTCGAGGGCTGGCACATCAGATGGCGTCAGGTGCGGAATGCATAGGACAACCGGCCGATCGAACTCTGTGATCGGCTCTGTGGCACCGGAAAGAATGCGGAGCACAAGGTTCGAAACATCAGCCAGGTCATCACCACGGGCCCGAAGCAGGGTATCGTCAAGGCATGCGTAGTCCTCTATCAGGATGGCGGCAGTCTGCTGCCAAGCTGCTTCGGCGTTGAGCTGTTCACCGCGAATGCGCGCTCGCGCGATATCGGCGATTTCTGGATCATCGAGATGCAACAGATGTGCCTTGAATATGCTCGCGTCGTATTCATTCGCGGTGTCACGGCTGCGTTTCATAATACCGGTGATTTCATCTCGTGCGCGCGCCAACGCATCTTCAAGGCGCGCAACCTCCGCTTCCGTATCTTCAACCCTTGTAACGTCGACCGAAGGCAATTCGGTTCGCAGATGGTGCGCCGGCGCAACGGCAAATCCGGGGCTGATAGGAATGCCGTTCAAAACCGGACCAAGTTGAGCGGTTGCAGGGGCAGACTCTAAAGGTGGCGCGGCATCGGGAGCTATTCGTGCAGGTCCCTCGCCGAAATTCTCGTCGATTAGAGCCCCGATCACCGCGTGTGCCTGCGCCGCGTCCTCGCCATCAGCAGAAACGCTGATGTAGTCACCTTCGACCACCTCAAGCGTCACCACCTTGTTGAGACTTTTTGCATTGACCCAGCCGCTGTTCTTAGTGAGGTTCCGCAGTCGCACATCTGAGGTGCAGGCATTCAGGCCAGTGACAAAACGTGCGGCCGGCCGGGCATGCAGCCCGAGCGGATTGACGATCTGGTAGTCGGCATGGATTGCATTGTCCGAATGCTCCAACGCCAGAGTACCGGTTTCTTTGGCAATGTCCGTGGGAGGATGATAAGCGCTCTGCGCCTCTTGGATTACTGCATCCATTGTGCCGCCGCCCGCAGATTGCACCGCGGCGGCGAGCACGCCTTCGACCAGCGGTGCATCACAGAACCGGACTTTGCGTTGCTGATCCGCAGCCAGCAGATCTATGGCCATCTCCGCATTGAGTTTGGCGGCGCCGATATCCGCGAACACCAGAACGCCGTCATTGTCGATCACCTGCTCGATTGCATCTTTGATAAGCAGAGCGTCGGTGCCTAGGGGATTGTCCGGCTCGTCCATGCCACCGGCAGAGACAATCGGCACATTTTCCTGGCTCATCGCTTCAGCCATGCGTTTCAAACCGTCTGATATCTCCCGGCTGTGTGAAACGATGACGATGGCAATCATCAGGTGGCGTCCCCCTCTGAGGCAGCCTCATAGAGTGTCTTGATGATCAGATAGGTTGACGTAGCGCCTGGATCCTGGTGGTCGCGGCTGCGCTCACCCAGATAACTGGCACGGCCCTTGGTCGCGATCATAGGGATGGTCGCTTTCATGCCTTCCTCCGCGGCGTGCGTCGCAGCGTCAAGGCAGGCTATCAGCTCGGCGCCTGCAGCCCGGGCCTCCTTGTAAGCCTCGTGAGCAGGGATCAGACTGTCGAGAATGGTCTTCTCCCCGGCATGGGCTTTACCGCGCATGACAATGCCATCGACCGATGACTTGAGTAACAGCTCCACATCCTCACTGGAAAGCGCCTCCTTGCCCTTGAGCGCATTTGCTGCCTGCAGGAACATGGTGCCATAGAGCGGACCAGCTGCGCCGCCGACCTTCGAGATCAATGCCATGGCTACGGCCTTCAGGATGGCGCCAACATCGTTATCGTCGGGCAGTTTCTCGAGCACCGCCTTGTAACCACGGTCCATATTGTTGCCGTGGTCTGCATCGCCGATCGCAGCGTCGAGTTCCGTCAGGTAGCCCCGATTATCGCGCATTTCATCGGCTGACTTCCTGATCCATGTGGTGATGTGTTCGCTGGTCAGCATTGGCAATCCATTGATGAAACAGGAGCTCACGAATGGGGACAGCCTGTCAATTCGGACTGTCCCCATCTAAGTGTAGTACGCACTTGAGGCCGTTACGTGCCCCAATTTAATGCTGGTGTATGGACACTTGCGTCGTAGAGCCGAAGGATTTCGTCATCGGTCTTAACCAGCGTGATTGAAACACCCTGCATCTCGATCGACGTGATGTAGTGCCCGATCAGCTTGCGGACGATGCTTATGCCCTTTTTCTCCGCCAGTTCATGGAGCTTACCGTAGACCGTGTAGAGCTCGGATATCGGCGTCCCGCCCATGCTATTGACGATAGCGATGACCTTGTCGCCGGACTGGAAGGTTTCATCGACAACTTCAACATCGACGCTCTCCCCCTTATCCACATCCCATTCCGCGAGCTTGCGCGTGTAGGCCTCGTCATCAAGGATATGCGTGGTGAGTATCTCGGTGATCTTGTCGGCGTTCTTGACCTTCATACGCTCTGCGCCAGGTTCGCCATGGATACCGATGCCGATTTCCATCTCATCATCGCCAATGTCAAACGTGGGGGTGCCGTTCTGCGGTGTGATGCACGACGTGAGCGCCATGCCCATGCTCTTGCCTTTGACATTGACCTTCTTGCAGAGCGCCGCATTGCGGTCGAGGTCGTATCCTTCAGCAGCGGCGGCACCACATACTTTTTCAGCAATAACCGTCGTACCAAGGCCGCGCCGCCCTGCTGTATAGCTGGAGTCTTTCACGGCCACGTCGTCGTCGATGATGACGTTGCGCACCTCGATGCCATCAGCCCGCAGCATGTCGGCGGCCATCTCGAAGTTCATGACGTCGCCAGTATAGTTCTTGACGATCTGCAAAACTCCCTTGCCGCCGTTAACGGCCTTCGCAGCTTCGTACATTTGATCCGGCGTCGGCGATGTGAAGACCTGACCCGGGCAGGCGGCATCAAGCATCCCAATCCCCACATAACCTCCGTGAAGTGGCTCATGTCCGCTCCCACCCCCCGAAATGATTGCGACTCGCCCTTTTGCAGGTGCGCCCTTTGCAATGACGAAGTTGGGATCAAATCGAACCTCCAACATATCCGGATGCGCCAACGCCATACCCTTCAGCTGTTCGACGGTCACGTCTTCTGCATTGTTGATGAGCTTTTTCATTTTGTCGTCTCCTCCGGGCTCGGTTTTTGGGGTTGGTCGGTCACGAAGACCTTCTTGTAGGCCTTCTGGTAAACGAGACCTCCGATCAGCGCACCGACGATCGTTGAGACGGTCGGAATCCACCAACCGCCCTTCGGACCTGGAAAGGCAATGTCACCCCAACCCGCAAGTGCTGCCCACAAACGCGGGCCCATGTCGCGGGCCGGGTTCAGTGCCGTCATTGAAATCGGCGCCTCGACGGCGATCAGCGCGGCAACCAGCAGACCGATGAAGGTTGGCGCTAGATTGGCTTGCGGCGCGAGCGTGTTATTCTCGTCCAACAGATAAAAGATGCCGAACAGAAGGATGGCAGTGGCGACCATCTCGGAAATAAACCATTGAACGTTCGTAACTCGTGCCATCGCTTCAGGCGTGTTGCCGATGATGCCGGGATTGGGCGCGAACGTCGTATACCCCATCGCGCTCAACTGGCTGCCTGGTTCGCCTCGGACGATTTCCTTGCTGGCCTCGAATGCGGCCAAGATGTCAGCGTAGAGATAGTGAATGAAAGCCGCGGCGACGAACGCAGCCAAGACCTGAGCGACTATGTATGCCGGGACTTTGCGCCACGGGAAACCCGCGCACACCGCCATGGTGATCGTGACTGCTGGATTGATATGCCCGCCGGATACCTTGCCCGAGGCGTAGACGCCGAGTGCCACGCCGAGAGCGAACATCACAGCCACCACCCAGAGGCCGTAGGCACCGACCCAGACCGCGATGCACACCGATCCCACGCCGAATAGAACCAGAATAAAGGTGCCGATGAATTCGGCGACCATCTCCTGAAAGATCTTATTGTCTGACATTTTACCCTCCTCGGGACTCTTCCAATTTGCCTGGGCGGCCCAAGCATTCTTTCCTCACCTGCTGACGCGTAGCAAAGGCCGATGACGGGGATCACCGGCCGCGCGGCGCTATTCCTCCAGCTGCGCCGCGATTTCCTTTTGGATTTCAAGTGCAAGGGCTACGCTGCCCTTTGCGATTTTCGACTCATCTAGGCCGGAGTTCACGAATGCAGCGCTGGTCATTGCGGCGAGAATTTCAAGATGTTCTTGTTGGTGGTGGCGCCCCAATAGAGCTTTTGCCTTGGGCGGATATGCCATGGTTCGTCTCCTTCGAGTGTGTGTTCTGCCAGGCAGACTGGCTCGCGAATGGTGTTGTTTTGGCGAGATCCGGTTCTGCGAACGAAGTCGGTTCAGCCTTCAATCATTCCTTATCGAGGCCGACTGTTCTTCCGACGCTAGGGAGCGGGTTAGATCGTGCGGAAAGCACACCGTTCGAGACTGCCCATATTCATCCACTCGGGCCGACGAACACCGTCCTGTAGCGCACTATTAAGGAATGAGCGGCGGTCCGCATTGATCTCTATCAATGGAGCTGCTGCTTGTTTGGGCAGTCTGCCCACTGCTAAGAGGTTCGCCATGGCGTCGGGGCGGACGTTAGGCAGCCATGGCTCTGACGACCGTTTGGGATCTTCGCGCGGAAGCACCCGCGTGGTGCCGCAATCGCGACGCGATCATGGAAGTGACAAAAGGGTCGTGCTGGGGGAGGGAGAGAGTCAGTGTCGCTCATCCTGCGGGCCCGTGCGGCAAATTTCCTAACGCCTTCTGAGTGTGACGCTGCCGGTGCCCCTAGAGCTGCTCACGCGCGCGGTCTGGCTGTTGCCACGCATGGTTATGTCAACCTTGCCGGCCACGGTGGATTGCTCACTGAACAGGGTACCGCGGTAGCTGTTTGCGCCGCGTTTTGAAATGCGGCCATACATCAAGAAAGTGCCTCCGGCGGCCGCGCATTTGGCATTGAACACGATCGTCTTACCGGCACTGTCACCCTTTTCATAACGGACCCTGCAACTGACCGGTTCCACCTGACCCTCTGTCAGACGCACTGTGCCGCGTCCGCTCCACGAGCCGAGGATTGAGGCGGCAGAGGCCGCGCTGGTGGCTGTAAGCAGCCCGAGCGCCAGGGCCAGTGCAGCAATAGAAATCATACGCATTGACAACTCTCCATATTTGCCCGGATGGTTCGTAGTTCTATAGGCCGGCTGATTCAAACTAACCTGAGATTTCCCAGATAACCTCAAAATGCATGGCAATCGCAGTCGGTTATCACGGTCATTGATGTAGTTTCACCGCGTTGAACTCAGAAAGTCCGATTTTGGTGATTAGAGCGGGTTGGCAGGGCGAATGTCCCTTCCTGGCTGGGTGCGGAATATATGAGCCGCCGCCGGCGATCAGCCACGTCCGCTTTTGACCCTTAGCGGACATCGCAATTGCTTTGTGTCCGGAAGTACGCACATGTTCCCATTGCAGCTAGACGATGGGCGTGCGCGCTAGTCCCAGAAGAGAGATCTCGGCGCGTGTGATCACGCCGGTGTAGGTCCGCCGCAACGGTTCCTTCATCTTGCCGGAAGCTTCGAAACACGTCCGGAATTCGCGTGAAGATGCAAGGCCATGCCAACCCTGAATGACGCCGCCTGTCAAGAATACGCCGCCCCATGCTGAGATGGCCAATGTGAGATCCTTTGCGACACGCCCAAGCCGCACAGTGAAGACACGAAGGGACTCATCCGCGGCAGCGTCTGATGACACCCTTGAAAAAACTCCATCCGCTGTGGTCGCTGACACCTGCGTTCCGAGGCGGTCGCATTGCTTGCGATACAGGCTCACAAGCCCGTGGCCGGACAATGCGTCCTCTATGGTGAACTCGGCAGAATCGCCGCCGGCCAGCAGCGCCAGCTCGGCCTCGTCTTGTGCCCCGAACGACATGTGACCTGCCTCACTCGGGCAGGTCATCCATTTTCCGTTGGCGGGGAGGATTGCAGCGCTTCCGAAACCGGTTCCAACGTTGAGCGCCAGCATTCTCTGTCGGTGTGAAGGAAGCTCACGGAAGTCTCCAATAGGCGTCACGTCTGAGTGCTCCAGGTGCGGCAGCGCGAGCGCCACAGCCTCAAGATCATTGCGCAGAGCAACTGGAACGTCGCCCGCTAATTGTGAGATCTCAGACGTGCTTATCTGCCAGGGTGCATTTGTAAGTTGCACTTCGCCATTGAGAATTGGTCCTGCAGCACAAACGGCCGCGGCGTTGCATCCCTCCAAACCATCGGTATCGGCCAGATACCTCTTGAACGCCTCGTCGAAATTTGAGAATTCTGCAACGTTATAGATGCGATGAGCGAACAGCTCGCCTTTGGGGTTCGATCTGGCAAATCTCGCGTTGGTGCCGCCAATATCCGCCAGCAGCCGCCAACCCTTCACGCGGCGGCTCCCAGGCGGGTCTCATCCAATGCGGTGAGAAAGCTTTCCTGCCAATGGCGGGCGTCATTCTGCTGCACGCGTTCAAGCAACGCCTGGTTGCGACTCTTGCGTTCCTTCAACGGCATGGTAATCGCCGATTGAAGCGCTTCCGCCACTTCATCGATATCGTACGGATTGACAATAAGAGCTTCTTCGAGTTCCTCAGCCGCTCCGGCAAACTTCGACAGAACAAGGACACCGGGATCCGCCTCGTCCTGCGCCGCAACGAACTCCTTGGCAACCAGATTCATTCCGTCCCGCAACGGTGTCACGAGTCCGACCTCGCTCCCCCGGAAAAGCGCGGCAAGCGTGTGCCGCGGCACGTTGCGATGTATGTACCGAAGTGGCGTCCAGTCGAAGTCGCCAAATCTCCCGTTGATCGCGCCAGTCAGGGACTCCAGCTCTTCCCGAATGTCGGCATACGCCTCCACGTCCTCTCGCGTCGGAGGTGCAATCTGCATAAACGTCACTGATTTGTGGTTTTCCGGGTACAGCTCCAGAAGCCGTCCGAATGCCCGCAGCCGGTCCGGCAAACCTTTCGAGTAGTCAAGGCGGTCCACACCGATGATATGTGTCTTGGCGATTGTTCGTCGCTTCAGAAGATCGATCTGTTTATCCGCATCGGGCGCACGCGCCAGCGCGGCAAAGGCATCAACATCAATCCCAATTGGAAAACAGCCGACAGTGATCGTGCGTCCATATGCCTTGAGATGCCCGCCATTCGGCTCCTTGCCCTGCTGTTCAAGAACATATCGTTCAAAGTTGCCAAGGTCGGTGTGGGTCTGGAAACCGACAAGATCATAGGAAAACAGGGCCCGTACCAGCCAGTCATGTTTTGGCGCGGCGGTGAGAATGTCCGACGGTGGAAACGGAATATGAAGGAAGAAACCGATTTTCTGTTGTTGTCCGCGTTTTCTGAGTTCGGCGGCCAGGGGAATGAGATGATAGTCATGCACCCAGATAAAGTCGTCCGGCTTCAGCAGAGGGACAAGCGCGTCCGCGAATTTTGAGTTCACGCGCTGATAGCCTTTCAGATACCGGGTCGTAAATTCCGAAAGGTCGAGGCGGTAATGAAAGATCGGCCACAGCACACTGTTCGAGAAACCCAGATAATACTCATCATAATCCTTCTGGGTCAGTGGCAGTGTTACGGTTTTCACGGCGCCCTCAGTGCGAATCTTTGGCGGTACACGCGTCCCTCTTTTGACGACCTCGCCGTTCCACCCGAACCAGATGCTGCCTTTCACGTTCAACGCATCGGCCAGTGCCACGGCAAGCCCCCCGCTCTGGCTGGCCTTGGACAGATCGGCCACCCGGTTGGAGACGACGACCAACCGGCTCATACGACCGCGTCCCATGGTCGTGACAGGCGCATCGCGCCATTGATGATGCCGACCATTGAATATGTCTGGGGAAAATTCCCCCACAACTCTCCCGTCTCGGGGTTTGTATCCTCCGAAAGAAGTCCTAGGTGATTTCGGTTTTTGAGCATTTCTTCAAAAATATCACGAGCTTCCTCTGTTCGTCCAATCCGGGCCAGAGAGTCCACCCGCCAAAAGGTGCAGATGTTGAATGCCGTTTCGGGGAGACCGAAATCATCTTGCGCTTCATACCTCATCATATGCGGACCGCGCGCGAGGGTCTTCTCTAACTGTTCGACGGTTGAAACGAACCGTGGGTCCTTAGCCTCAATGAAGCCGACTTCGGACATCAACAACACGCTGGCATCCAAGTCGCTGCCGTTAAAGCTTTCGACAAAGGCGCGGCGCTTGTCGGACCAGGCTTCTCGCAATATTCGGTCTTTGATTTTCTTGGCCTGGCCTTGCCAATAATTGGCACGGTCATTTAGGTCGAGATGGGCTGCAATATGCGCCAGACGGTCACAGGCAGCCCAACACATGACGCTTGATGACGTGTGAACCCTGGCACGCGATCTGAACTCCCACATGCCGGCATCCGGTTGGTCATGCAGCTCGAACGCCTGCTCGCCGAAAATTTCCAGAAGGCGGAAATCGTCCACACTGGCCGGCTTGAACAGCCGCGCGTCGAAGAAGGCCTGGCTCGCGCCCAGTATGGCCTTCCCGTAGACATCGTGCTGGTGATGCTCAAAGGCCTGATTGCCAATCCGGACGGGTCCCATTGAACGATAGCCGGGAAGTGAATCGACCGTTCGCTCGGTCAAGGAGGGCTCCAAGGCAACGGAATAGACCGGCTGCAGATGGTTTTCCTTGGCGCTCGCGACCACGTTCATCAGCCAACGGAAATAGTTCTCCATTGTCTTGACCGCAGCCAGGCTGTTCAGCGCCTTGACAACGAAATAAGCGTCCCTGATCCAACAAAAGCGATAGTCCCAGTTCCGTCCGCTGTTTGGTGCTTCGGGTATGCTTGTGGTAACCGCGGCGACGATCGCGCCGGTTTGTTCATATGTGCAAAGTTTCAACGTAATCGCCGCGCGAATGACTGCTTCCTGCCAGTCGAGCGGCAAGGCCAGGCGCCGTGCCCAGCCGCGCCAGTAGTCCAGCGTTCTTTCTTCGAAACTCCTGGCGGTCTCGGCAACACCCCCGGTCAGGGTTTCGTCGGGACCAAGAATAAGATTCAGGGGATCATCGAGATTGAATTCTGTCTCGTCCAAAAGCAGGTCAATGGAAGCGTCTGTCGTGAGCCTGAGCGTGAAATCAGGGCCCACATAGCGGACGTGATTGGAACCGTGTGTAGTCTCTGGTGCGATTGCGCCGTAACTGAAACGAGGCCGAAGACGGACGCGAACACGCGGACGCCCCGAGATTGGGAGGACGCGCCGTACAAGGGTCTGGGGCCGAAAGATGCGGTCCCGCCAACGAAAGCGCGGTGCGCTGTCGCGAATCTCGACCGAGCCCTGCGGACTATGCAATCGAGTGACAAGAACGGCCGAATTCGTTTCGTAGAATTGCTCGGTTTCGGATGCGTCCACGAGATCGATTGCAAACACGCCGTCTTCCGGCGCGCCCTCGGGCGCGCCGAGCAGCGCATGAAAGACGGGATCGCTGTCGAAACGCGGCAGGCAACACCAGACAACACGTCCCTGACGGTCAATCAATGCAGTGAAACTACAGTTTCCAATAATGCCAAGTTCAAGAGTGCTCAACGCTCTTTATCCCGTCCAGATGATTGGCTGCGTCTTGAAGCCAATCGAGAAACTGAGGAATGCCGTCTGCCCGATAGTGCGCCCGCGTCGGTCCCGGACCGACCTTGATCGACACGCCCCTTCGGTCATTCACGACGGCAAACGCATCTTCGTCCGTTACATCGTCGCCGGCAAATAAAGGCGTCCTACCAGCAAACGGGGGCTCAATCAGGAAATCCTTTACCGCGCCGCCCTTGTCACTTGCGCAGACCTTCGCCTCGATCACCATTTTGCCGCGAATGAGATGGATGCCCTCCATGTCACGGATGGCCTCATCCATCGCTTCGACGCATTCTGTTTCTAAATCCGGTCGACCACGGTAATGAAGGGCTATCGAGCCGGTCTTTTGCTCAAACAATAGTCCCTCTTTGTCTGTTATGGAGTTTTGAAGGCGATCGCTAAGCTCCGAGACGAGACGGTCATCCACGAGCGCACCGCGCACCACGCCATCCGCGCTCCGTCTTTTTAGTCCATGCACACCAGCCACAGGCAGATGGAGCGGTTTAAGGAAACTGTCGACATCGCCAATCTCGCGTCCGGTGATCACAGCGAGCGCGCCCCCCAAAGCTGAACTGATTTTGGTCAGCGCATCCCTCGTGTCCGGCGAAAGCTTAACAAGACCGGGATGCTCGGCAATTTCAACGAGCGTTCCGTCAAAATCGAGAAAGACCGCAGAGCGTGTTGGGTCTATGCATCGAGAGCTGAGCACGTTGAGCGGTTTGATCATGGTTGCCGTCAAATCCATCCCAAGCGGCCGATGATTTGGTTTGTTCGTTGCTCCTGCGTAGCGTATCGCATTGACATGACGACCCCTGATCACCCATCCGCTCTGCCTGCGAATCGCCAACGACTACGCAGCAACATACACAAGAGAGTCCGAATGTGCATCGGGCAGTTGTGGGTCGGTTTTTTGCACTGAGCTGACGTTTGGGTGACGTGGCAATACGCCCGCTTTTGGACCCCATCAGACCTGAGATATTCTTGCGTGGACGGGAGATTTGGATCATGAAAACCCTGTTCATTCTCAACGATCCGCCCTACGGCACGGAGCGCTGCTACAATGCCCTTCGTCTCGCGCATGCGCTGTTCAAGAGCGAAGCGGACACGCAAATCACGGTTTTCCTGATGGCTGACGCTGTCGTTGGCGCCAAGGCCGGGCAAACGACGCCCGACGGATACTACAGCATGGAGCGCATGCTGAAGCGCGTCGTCGCAGGAAACGGCGACGTGCTGCTCTGCGGCACGTGTATGGATGCGCGCGGGCTCGCCGACGAGGAGATGATGAGCGGCGCGCGGCGCAGCACCATGGACGAACTTGCTGCGGAAACCGCTGCCGCGGACAAGGTGCTGGTGTTCTGATCGAAGCGATCGACTGAGCCGATGATGAGCGGAATGGCGCGTATCGGTCATGGTTGGGCCCGCATAGGCACGGTCTTGTCGAGCAGCCCCCTCGTATCTCAGTTTCGGGCGCCCAACTCCAGTCGGCTGTAGCGATGTCGAAAGTCTGCTCCTGGCACTTAGCGGACATTAAGCACCGTCCCCGAAAACTCCCGCTTTTGGATGCAGAGCAGACATTTGGCATGGTATGTTTCGGTTGCCACCGCTCTCAAACGAAAAAAAAGACATGTTTTAGATGATCAAGCTTGCATCGATGCGTTGAGGAGCAAATCAAGACAGTTGCGCGCCCACGCAACCAAATAACCTTCTGAAATACCTTCATAAAATGGCCCACCGCTTTGGCGGGCTTTTGCGTTTCAATCTCTAGTAGCCACCTGGTAGCCACCGTGAAACGAATATTTGGCCAAAAACTGCCATGCTCGGGCAAGTTTGTTTTTTGGCTACACGGGTAAGGGTCAAAGATTCGACTCCCGTGAGTAAGTTGGAGGTGGGTCAGGGGCCGTCGCCCCGCCCGCACCGGGCCCCTTTTGTCCATCCATTGATGGAGTGGACGCATTATTTATATAATTCAGATAGTTATGAAGATGCGTGTGCAATATGTGTGCACTAAGAGGTCAACCTGAATCCACGTTAATCCAAGTACATCAACCGGAAAGCAATTTGCAGCTCAAATTGAAATCGCAGCGGTGATTATTTGCTTGCGGGATGTCTGTTTTCAGGGGCTAAGCAGACTTCATAAGTGACAATGTCAGATGTCCCCTAATGACCCAGTGCGGCCTTCGAAGACTACCGAGAAATAACAGTACAATTCAGGTATTACGATACCAATTTTTCGATTTTGGCAAAGGGGCTGAGGCCAAGCCATGATTGCATCGCGCTTTCGAGTTCTCGGCTACCAGTCAGGATAATTCGGTCTTCTCGCTTGGCGCGAGACACCGTATTCAGCCCCATCCATATCTCAGTCATTGTCCGCAAATCGGTCGATACGTAAAGATCGACATCGAAGCCGGGTTCTATCGAGCACAGGTCAACATTTTTTCCTGGTTCCACTATGAGCCACCAATTGCTGCTTGTTTGCGGCAATTCGCGATACATAAACTGAATAGTGCTCCGATGATGCGGCATGGGATCTGTGTTCAGATTGCGATGCATGTCCCACATCAGCAGCTCCGGATCGAGATTCTCGAGGGTTGGCTTGGTCTCAACCCATCTCTGTCCCCAGTTTCCGACAGCCTCGACTACGGTTCTTAATTCATGACCCGAAGGAGTGAGTTTGTACTCTGACACATCCGGCTCGGTTGGCACCGGCAGACGCTCAAGAATGCCTGCAGCTTGCAGTTCCCGAAGGCGTTTTGCCAGGAGCGCGGGCGACATCCGGGGAACGCCCCGACGAAGGTCATTGAACCGGGTTGAACCGGCGAGGAGTTCGCGCAGAAGGACAACCGTCCAACGCGTACACAAAATTTCAGCAGCCATCGCAACCGGACAGAACTGCTTGTAGCTTCCCTCGGCCATCTTTTCCTCCGAACATCCGACACTGGCCTGTAATTCTAGATTCCACAGTATTTGATCTGCTGATTCACAGCCAGTTCAGTATCTGTACCGGGGTCGATTCAGTTCCTGAACTGGCACACCGGTGTCGGGGCGTGAGACGGTCTGATCAAGCAACGGGGCAGTACTCGTTGCAGCCAGACCAGACAATATGAAAGGAAACATCATGCCACTTGTCGACATCCAGCTTATCAAAGGTGTGTTCAACAACGATCAGAAGAAAGAGATGATCGAGAAGGTAACTGAGACCATGGTTCAGATCGAAGGTGAGGCCATGCGAAGCGTCACTTGGGTGCGCGTGCAGGAACTCAACAGCGGCGAATGGGGAATTGGCGGCAAGGCCCTTACCACCGATGATGTGAAGGCGTTGCAGGCTTCCAACACTTGAATGCTTAAATTCCGGGATCCGGTCGTTCCTTCTGCGTCCGGATCCCAACAACATCCGGGATCGTGGAAACCCCAGTTTTAAATCCGACCAAGCGCGACATTTCCATGCGGTCAACATGTGGAAGATGGAGATTGAGTATGAAACCTCAGCGAGATATCAGCTGGTGGTATTGGCTGGCGACAACTGTTCTGATCGCCTCGGGACTAACTGGCTACGCATATTGCTACTATTCGGCAATGGCACTCACAGCTGTCCAGGTGATCCATTTTTCAGTTAAGGAAATAAGCCTGTCCGCCTTTCCTGTCCAAGTTAGAGTGGCATATCTCGCGCTTCTATTCCTTGGGCAATGGGCACCCATGTCCTGGATCTAATGGGTGCAACTCTTCGACGGGACCGCCATGGTCACGGTTGGCTACTGTCCGCTGGCACGCATCCTCTCTCTGTTGCCATGGAATCGATCTGAGCCAATCTCGTCGGAGCTTGTTGCGCGAACATTTTTCTGAGCCCCCACTCGCGGGAACGTCCTGCAGGTGCTGCCTTCGCAAGTCGCAGAAACCGCGAGACCCTAGATGCCTAGTTGTACACGCAGTCGTAAAAACCTGTCCGTTTCATAACAAACCGGAATGACCGCTCCTGGCACTTAGCAGACGTTCTGAGCCGAGAGCCAGTGCGGCCGCTTTAGGGGGCAAAGCGGACGTTCAGGAAGTCAATGTCCGCTAATGGAGGTAAAGCGGACTCTCTGAGAGACCGTCGTTTATGTCCGCTTCTGACC
>Ga0209633_10003231_pt1 | contig 15148 bp, 13 predicted proteins | sample Cruoilmetagenom1_FD_187290 | JGI IMG/M metagenome (GOLD analysis project Ga0209633, IMG submission 187290) | Oil polluted marine microbial communities from Coal Oil Point, Santa Barbara, California, USA - Sample 1 (SPAdes) (version 2) | ecosystem: Environmental > Aquatic > Marine > Oil seeps ... | reverse complement strand
ATCCACCAGCTTAGCGGGCTTTTGTAAGCAAAGTTCTCCAGCCATTTATTCATAGCAAGGTAGGCCAGGGGAGTTGCCAGGATGAAGGATAATACAATCCACTTCAAAAAAGCCCAATTGAGCATGGTCATAATCTGACGGATTCCAGCCCCATTTACTTTTCGGATACCAATCTCCTTGATCCGGCGCTGGGTTGTCAGGAGTGACATTCCAAGCAAGCCCATGGAGCAGATAAATAATGCAATAAATGTGAAGATGAAAAGCAGCCTGGCCTGCAGTAACTCTGTTGAATAGACATTCCTGTACATGGAATTCACATAATCATATTCAAGCGGATATCCAGGAAACATTCTGGCCCAGACACCCTCCAGGTCATCCAGAGCTTGCTTCTGCATTCCCGCTTGAAAGGAAATAACAAAATTTGATATCCACAGCTTTTTTCGCTTAAACATGACCAGGGCTTCTATCTCTTTTTTCAGGCTCGAATGGTGAAAATCCTCCACTACCCCGATAATCGTCCCCCTGGGAATGCTTATTCCTTCAAAACCAACAATCAGTCCAAACTCCTTTCCAATGATCTCACCAGGATCGGAATAGTTTAGCCGCCTCATGGCCGATTTGTTGATGATGTATTCTCCCGATCCTTCATTATCCGTGCTCCGTTCAGAAAAATTACTTCCAGCCAGGAATTGTAAGTTGAATATGCTGGCAAAGGAGTAGTCGCATGGAAAAACCCCAATCATATCATTGGTCGCTTCATCATCATCGCTCATGTAACCCTCCATTTCGAAGAGAAACATGTCATTGGCATCCCCTCCCGGAGGTTCAAACATGGCTGAAACTGATGCAATGGAGTTATACTTAGACAGCTCTTCCTTGAATTCTACAAACTTTCCCTGCACATTGGTATGTACATTTTCCATACAAATCAAGTCCTCATCTTCCACTCCCATACTGCTGTTAAGGGCATAGCTTGTCTGGCGATGGATCACAAAAACCGCCACAATCAGCGCAATTGAAATGGTGTATTGCAATACGATGAGGCCTTTACTGATTTTTTTTCTTTTATATCGCCTGAGCAAGGGAAAGATGCCTGCCAGGTTACCCATCAGACTGAACAGCAGGACCACTGCCAGCAGGATCGGCACATTGCCTTTGACAAGGTCCAGAGCCAGTTGTTTTTGTAGGAAATTAGTTACAAAGAATGCTATGATTCCGCCAATAACAATGGATCCGATGGCTATGACCACTCCTTCAGTCAGGAAATGCTTCAAATTCGTCCTGTGGGAGGAACCAAAAACTTTGCTCACCTTAAGGTACTTATCGCTGAAACCGGCCATGCCCATGTTAAGGTTGGCATAATTGGTGAGTGCAATGAAGAACAGGATCAAGGCCGCAATGGAGAAGGAGTAGATCACCGACATGTTGGAGTTGGCCTCAATTTCCCGGGTTTTACCGGAGTGTAAATGGATGTCTGAAATATTTTGCAGATGTGCACTGGTCGTCAGATCCTCAGCGGGGAGTCCCGAAAAAGACACAAAGAATTCCTTAAATCCTGAGGAAATATGCCCGGGGTCGGAATTTTCGTGTATCAATAAGTAGGTAAATGCCCAACCTTCAAAGCTTGTTTTACTTAAAGGTGTTGTAATAAAATCGGGATGGAAATGACTGTTCCGGGGAAAGTCTTTCATAATGCCTTTCACCACATAAGCTGTCTCTTCCCCATAGTACTGTCCCGCAGGAAGGGTCAGTTTCTGCCCGATGGGATTGAGGTTCCCGAACACTCTCTTTGCCAGGCTTTCAGACAGAACCAGGGATCCGGGGCCATCCAGGATGTTCTCAGAGTTACCCACCAGCAGTTCAGCATCAAAAATCTCAAAGAAAGTGCTGTCACATTCGAAGGCCTGGTTAAGGATGAAGAAATCTTCTTCGTGTTTCATCACCCCGCCCCTGAGTGGCACCAGCCTGACATATTTCTCAATCTCAGGAAAATACTCAGACATGGCGGGAATATAGGTGGGATTTGGAACTCTGGCAAAGTGCTTTCCGGAGAAAAATGTTGGGCTTGTGGTCGTAAACCTGTAGATACGACCTGATTTTTCATGAGATGTATCAAATCTCATCTCATACCTCAGGAATAATACGATAAGTAATATGCAGCTCAGTGCCAGACTTAAGCCTATGACCTTTATGAAATTGAGGAAGGGCCGCTTCAGAAGATTTCGGAGTACAAATTTGAGAGTCATAGAAATTAAAAATAATTAAGCGCTGCCTATTTTTTACACTTGATTATTACTTTCCCCTTTGCATGCCCTTCATTCAGATAACGCATGGCCTCAGCGGACTTTTCAAGTAAATACGTGCTTTCGATAAGTGGTTTTATCTTGCCATCGCCAGCGAGTTTTGCGAGAAATTCCAAATCCTTTTGGCTGGACTTAACTGTGAGTGTATACATTTTCCTCGAGCCAAAGGACAGGAAACGTCCGAATACAATTGACCTGATAATTTGTGACAATTCTCCACCGACCATGACATAAATCCCACCGGGATTTAGCATTCGTTTATAGGTTATAAGCTGACTGTTCCCGTTGATAGCTAAAATTAGGTCGTAAGTATCACCGCTTTTGGAAAAATCCTCTTTTGTATAATCAATCACCTTTTCGGCACCAAAAGAAAGAGATTGCTCAACATTTCCGGGACTGCATACGGCGCTTATTTTAGCCCCATAGTATTTTGCAAGTTGAAGGGCAAAGGTTCCCACTCCACCGCTACTGCCGACAATCAGCACCTTTTGACCCTCTTGAATACTTCCCTTGTCTCGCAATGCACGCAAAGCTGTCGTTGCTGCCACGGGCAGGGCAGCTGCTTCTTCGAAGGAGATGTTTGCTGGTTTCCGTATCAATGCTTTTTCAGGAGCCACAGCATATTCTGCGAAACCACCGGATCCATGATCAGAAAGGTCTCCAATAACTTCATCCCCTGGTTTAAACTCTTGAATATTGCTGCCCACCGATTCCACCCTGCCAGCTATATCGGCTCCAAAAATCTTCTTCTTTGGTATCATTCCCATTTTCATGGAACGGTAGTCCATTGCATTCACCGATACTGCAACTATCTGGACCAATACTTCATTGTCTGCTGGCTTCGGTTTTTCAACATCGCAATATTCCAGCTTGTCTGGAATACCCTTTTTGTTATAAACTACAGCTTTCATTCTCCTAAATTATGAAATTCAGGTTTATAACTCCCCGGGAACAACTTCTATCTTTTGCTTATATCCTTTACGTAGTATCCCGAGGGACACTTTTGTGGCAATGGTATCTTCATCCAGGAATCGTTGCAGACTGTCCATGCCATTTACAGGCTTACCATTGAATTCCACAATGATGTCACCTCTTTTTAACTGTCGATTGTCTATGCTTCTTTGTTTTAGCAGATTTTCCACCTTCACACCATTCATCGATTTTAGCTTGTTGTAATTGATTACCCTCAAAGGGATTTGCATGAATTGACCTGCTATGCCAAGGTAACCCCTTCTTATCCTTCCTTTCATGATAAGCTTTCCTATTATGTATTCTGCTGTTCCGGCTCCAATAGCAAAGCATATCCCCTGTGCTTCCCTGATAATAGCGGTATTCACGCCGATCACCATCCCGTTTGAATCCACCAGCGGTCCACCTGAGTTTCCAGGATTCAGAGCCGCGTCTGTCTGGATCACGTTGTCAATCATTCGACCTGACCTGGACTGAAGGGATCGGCCAAGTGCCGAAATAACGCCGGTGGTAACGGTGCATTGAAATCCATATGGATTACCAATGGCTATGGAGAGTTGCCCCACCCTCAGATCAGAGTTCTTTTGGAATGAAATAAAGGGGAGGTTTTCGGTATAGATCTTCAGCACTGCCAGATCGGTATAGGGATCTAGTCCCACAAGATCGGCAGAAAATGTTCTGCCATCCTGTAATTCGATGTCAATTTTCTCATTAATTTCGACGACGTGACTGTTCGTGACAATGAATCCTTCAGCGGAGATGATGAAACCTGATCCACCTCCCTCTGCTCCTGAACCCGACCGTGTCTTTTTCTTCACCTTGATATTCACCACTGCGGCACTCACTTTTTCGGTGGTCGAAACCACAGCCTGTGAATAGGCATCCAGTAGAGCTGAATCGTCTTCTGCTTTCCTGAGCTCCCTCTCGCTTTGTGGGGAATAGTCTTTCGTTGAAATTTCAATTACATGTGTCATAGCTTTCATCCATTATATATGAAATGAACAGCGTCAACAATTGTGCCTGTCTGGAATCAGGACAGCAGTGACATGCCAGGGAGCAAATAACGGGCATTTTGTCATAGTTCAGAGTGTTTTTTGGCAGCATTTCTTTTAACGAAATATTAACATAACTACATGTTAAAATACCTCATTATCTGAGTGATATGTTATAATTTGAAGAAAACGGAAATTCTAACAAAGCAGGAATAATGAGAACAAAAGGAGTATTATTGGCAATGGCTCTTATGGCCTTTATCATAGGTCCTCTTAGTGCTCAGTTAACGGTCGGGGGATTTATTGATTTAAATATTACAGGGCTCAACGTTAATCCCGGAGGGGACAATGAGGATTACTCAAGCTATTTAGGATTCGGACTTGGCGGCATAGTAACTTACCCTTTAATGAATGGATTGGCACTTCAAGCTGAGCCCATGATTTTGCAAAAGGGCGGGAAAGTCACTGAATTTGATGAAACGCTTACTTTGAAAGTCCTTTACTTTGATATTTCGATTTTCCTTAGATACAATTTTGCCGTCAGCGATTCCTATTTACCCTATGTGATTCTGGGTCCCAACCTTGGTTTTCGCACCTCGGCAAAAGTGGTCTTTCCGGATGGAAGCAGCTCAGATGCCAGTGATGAATTTTCAGGCATTGATCTGGGATTGGGACTTGGAGGTGGAGTTGAGGTGCCCCTTAGCAGCCTGATCGTTTTTGGAGAAACCAGGTATGTCTTTGGTCTGAATGATATTAATATGGAATCTGGAGAATCTACTGTGAAGAATCGCGGTCTTCAAATACTTTTTGGTGTTAAGGTCCCTATCGGGAATTGATAATCAGGCCAAAACACTTCTTTATTTCAACATCAACTCCATGAGTTTCATAGCCGTCATCTCGCCCTTTTTGTGGATAAAATCCCGGGGAGTATGGTCGCCTATTTCGTAGGTGAGAGCCTCTGCACCAAATTCATAAAAGAGAAAGGATGTGGAGGTGATTCTGGCTTCTTCCTTTGAATTGGGTTTAATATTTGGAGTATAATTCGGGAATTCCTGGGCAGTTGCGTTAATGAGTTCAGGTACAAGCCCTGGCATATTCCCTTCCAGTTCAGGGCTAATGGTATAATAAATATCCTCCTGGGTGGAATGGAAGTCCACTCCAAAATAAAACTTACCCCCTGCAAATCCGGTACGCTGCTTCATAAAATCTCTGATTGCCGAAGTCTCGGGCTGATTAAAATCTGCCCAGTCCCTGTTAAGGTCAATTCCACCCCGGTTATGTCGCCAGTGACCATGATAAACACCGTCGGGATTTGCCACCGGCACCACATATGTATTGTATTTGCTCCTGAAGGCTGAAGCCAGTTCGATATCGGCACAAAGGGTTTCCACAAAGGCCTGCATGGCAAGGAATCCGGGGATTTCCGGTGGGTGTTGACGGGAGATTACCATGATCATTCTTTGATCATCACTTTCGCCGATCCTGAGTAAGCTGAGCGGTCTACCTTCATGGCTTAGTCCGATAGTATCCCTTTTGACATATGACCTGGACTCCAGTTCATGCATCCATTGATCCACATGATGGGAGGTGATAAGTTCCTGGGCAGAGATCCACAGTGTATCGGGACTTACTGAAAGCATCATGGTGGTGTCCTGGAAACGGGCTGAATCCAGGGCATGCCACTCCAAACCGTCAGTGCTTACTTTTGGATGGTAACGGTGAGAGGCGCCTTCAGGATAGGATAGTCTGACGTAGATATCACGCGGATGGTCGGACCACAGTTGAAATGCATACCATGGACTCATATTGATTGGGGAATTCTCCGGGGTAATCAGTACCGTTAAAAGGGTATCGTTCGTTCGTGCCACACCATTAAGCCTTGCTCCCTCAAACTCGTTTGACATATACATTCCGGCCCCAAGATCAAAGGTCCCTTTATACTGCAACTGGATTGGTACGGTCTCTGTACTTACCTTTTTTACCGGCTCCTGGCCCTCCCATTGTGCACTACGATTACAGGAACATAAAGCAGGTATAAGTAAGCTTATGAACAAAAGAAAAGTATATCCCGGTGATTTCATGATCAAATATTTATAAGAATGAGTCTTCTTAGAATTGTGCAATTACTTACCTTATGCAAAGAAAAACATTAAAATAGAACCTGCTAAAACTCTAAAAGAAAAGAAAGCAGGGAAGAGACTAAAGAAATCTAAATACGACTAAAAAAATACCCGCTGAATATCAACGGGTATTGTTCAAAGGGATGACCAATAATCTTAATCAGTCGAATATCTTTCTCTGAATTTTGCTGACTCTTCCTTTCTTTTTTTAACCTCCTCGGGATCCATCTTTCCGATGTACCATTGATGCATTTCACTATTTAGCAGGGTCGTTAGCATGGCTTCCACTTCACGGGCTTCAGAGGCATGACGATGAACCTTTGCTTCCACAATCATTTCTTTAAGCTCAGGAATGAATTCGGTATACATTCTTTCGGCCACTTCGAAGTTTCCGTGCCATTGTGTATAGTCGGGGCCCATCATAGCAGCTCCCATCCTGGCTCTGCGGCCTTCATGATGCCATAGCAGGAAATAGGTCCATTCGATCTTCTCATCAAAATTCATGGAAGTCAGCATGCCATTGGCTTTCATGGCTTTCATAATATCAGTAGCCGGTATTCCGTACTTCTCATTATACAAATTCACCTCATTGTCATATTGCACATAGAAGTTCTCCAGGTAAGCCTTTGTATGACACTGCTTGCATACATTTTGCATATTACTCCGTCTATCCTCCCAGGTGAGAAAATCTTCAGGAACAGCTTCGCCGCTAGCTTTATATTTTGCCAGCGTGGAAGCATCAATCTTTTGTGATACGGCCGGCCTTAATGTCCAGCTGATCCGGTCTCCCACATCATGAGTGATGGGCATATCCGGTGTTGCACTCATATGGCAGGTGGCACAGGTGGGTGCAGCGATATAATCCTCGCCAACAATCCAGGGCTTTTCGTCCAGGTTCATTTTCTCCCGGTGGGCATGATAATTTATGCCATGCTTCGATTCATTGTAAATTTCGATCTGGGGATGATCTGGTCCCATATGACATTTTCCGCAGTTCTCGGGCTGACGAACCTGTGCTACTGAAAAATGATGCCTGTTGTGGCAGGCGGCGCATGAGCCTTTCGATCCGTCCAGGTTCACCCTTCCGATTCCGGTATTGGGCCAGGTCTTGGGATCAAACTTTAAAATACCTTTATCGTCTTTTACAGGATTGCCTTCGCTATCCATAAGCAAAGCAACCTTGGATCCATGGCATTGCCAGCATCCACTGGCTGCTGCCGGATTAGCTCCGTTGTTAAAGGCTGTATGGCCTTCAACCACCTCTGCCAGAACATTATCCAGAGAACCCATGATCATTCCGGCATCCGCATGGTGACTGCTTGTAAATTGCTCCACCTCATCCATATGACAGCGGCCACAATCCTTTGGTGTGACAATGGTAGCAATTAGATCCCCTTCGTGATCGAAGGCATCCACATCGCCTTCTTCTGCCTTATGGCATTCCAGACAACCAACTCCCACTTCGGCATGCTTACTTTCTTTCCATTGTTCAGCAATAACTTTACCCACACCTTTCTCACTGTGGCAGCTAATGCAGTGTTTTGTGCCAGCATCCATGATAGGATCCGGTTTAAAATTAGGCATTTGCCTCTGTGTTTCTTTCCAGAGAGCAATAACCAGGACAGCCAGCAATACAATACTTGCAATCCCGATGATCGTTCTTTTTGTTGTTAAGCTTGTAGCCATGACAGATTGTTTATGAATGATGTGAATGTATTTTATTAATGCTTTTTAGTGTCCAAATATTTCCCAGACCAGGAAAACCATGATGGTCAGGAACCCTGCTATGCCGATCCAGAAAGTAATCTCTTTGCCCGGAAATTTTTTCTCGAAAAGCCGATCAATAAATGGCCATGCATAGAGGAGGAAAATAAAAATGATAGGACCGAGAACACCCACATTTAAATTGGTAATTTTCAGCCATCGGAAGACTGGGAAAAAGTACCATTCCGGTTTTATATGCAGGGGTGTTACACTAGGATCTGCTGGCTCACCAAGTCCGGCAGGAAAAAGAAGAGACAGGCTTACCAGTAAGATTAAGATTAAGGTGACTACAATAATTTCCGTATACACGTGATCCGGAAATAAGGGATAGGTCTTTTTTTTGGCCTTTTCATCTCCCGGGAATTTCAATTCACTGACCCCGAGGGTTCTGATCAGGTAGAGGTGGAGGCCAACAAATAATAAGGTGATGAAAGGGAGCAGGGCAATATGGAAAAGGAAGAAACGGGTGAGGGTATTTTGTCCGATTTCACTGCCTCCCCTGATAAAGTCGGCCAGCCAGGGCCCGATAAATGGTGTGGCCCCGGCAATCCCGGTTCCAACCTTCATGGCCCAGTAAGACATCTGCTCGTACACCAGGGAATATCCTGTAAATCCAAAAAAGAGCGTCAGTAAGAGAAGTGTCACACCGAACATCCAGTTTAACTCTCTTGGCCGCCTGTAGGTTCTTGTGAAGAACACCCTGAGCATGTGTAAAAGCAGTGCGGCAATCATAATATTCGAGGCCCATCGGTGTATGCTGCGGATAAGCCATCCAAACTTGGATGTATAGGTGATGTATTCGACACTTTGATATGCCTTGTCGGGATCGGGGACGTAATAAAATATCAACATCAGACCGGTGAGGATCTGAATGATAAACATAAACAGGGGTGTTCCGCCCAGTCCCCACCACCATCTCTTCAAATGATTGGGAATGGGTTCAGATGTCAATGTTATCAAGGCTACTGTATCTACAGGAAATGATTCCTTAAACCAGTTTTTTAATCCCATGATCAGACCTCTTTAATATCTTTAAAAATTACAAATACATTATCGCCCTCAATCTCTACAGGGTAGAGATCAAGTGGTGCCGGAGGAGGACCTGCAATCACCAGCCCGTTCTTATCAAAACTTCCGTTATGACAGGGGCAAAAGAATTCCTGCCGGTCCTTTTGCCAGAAGACAGTGCAGCCCAGATGAGTACATACCGTCGAGATGGCCTTTACTTCGCGCTCGCCGGTCCGCACGATCATCAGATCCCGGCCCTGTAGGTCCTTGAACCTTTTAGTGGCGTTGAGGGGGAGCTCTTCAAGGCCAACTGTAAAGATTTTTCTGTTAATTTCTCTTTTGACGGGAGTGATGAAGCGGACTCCCATTGCAGCAAGACCAGTGAACGCCGCACTAATGGGTAGAAATGTAGCAACTGATTTTAATACCTTTCTCCGGTCCATATTGTTCAGGTTTAGTAGATTTTCTTAAGTCAAGGGTAAAAGTGGGCATGAGCCATGCCCCATTATATAATAATGATACAGGTTATAAACTTCATGAGGTGCAACATATGTTACAATGAAGAGATTAGTTAAGCTGGTTAGTTGATATACAAGATAGGACCTTCTTGTATACGAGTCAAGCTGTAACTAGTGATCTGTAAGTGACTTTTCCCCGGCTTCGATTTTGACAGGAAGGCGATTCTCAGGTGGTGGCATGGGGCAGGCGGCAAATGGTGTGACGGCGCAAGGGGGATTATATGCCTTATTGAAATCAAGAATGATCCTGCCTGTGGAGTCAGGGTAGGTATACATGAATCTGCCAGCCCCGTATGTTTCCATGGCTGAAGTTTCATCAGATATGATAATGAAATATCCATCCCCTGAAGTAAAGGGGAGAAGCTTAAGCTTTTCTCCTCGGACTTTGAATTCAAGCTCCCCCGGGCACTGGTAATCCTGTGTGTAGTCCTGAAAAGGGGTATTCACTGTAATGGTTCTGGGTTCATCGAAGGGCTTTAGTGTAGCCTCCACCACGTAATCCGGATCGATGAGATAGGAGGGCATATGATCCAGCGCTTCAATGGCAGGATTCTTATAGTCCCTCAGTCGAACGGCCAGGCTTCTATGCCGTTTCATTATGTACCAGGCAAAATCCCCGTGAGTTATATATGAAGGTTCTCCGGAACTGTCGTAACTAAGTTTAAGCTTGTATATGCGCTCATCTTTATTATACAGCTCCACATCGTTATTCACCTTTATGAGGACACTATCAGCATGATATGTTAATGTGCCTATGAATGCCGGTGCTTTTTCGGGAAAGACTATATCATTTGAAGGATCTGATCCAAAGCTCTGCTCCCCCTCTTTCAACCAGTAGATACCGGCCAGATTCAACCATCCGTCCTTCGCTTTCAATCCCTCAAGGCGATCATGTTGCCATTGTTTGATCGATTCAATATAAGCTGGTTCGTCCAGAATAACCGGATCTGATTTCTTGCAGGCCTGGACCAGCATCATTATGACCAGAAGCATGATTAGTGAAGCGCGCTTTTTCATTTTAATCCCGCTACCAGTAATCTGGTTTTACAGCTGAGCTGCCCTTATATTCCCTGCAATCTACACAGTGATGGTTTACCTCTGCATAGACTGTTACGCCATCATAGGTCGCTCTTGCAAAATAGGACGGATAGTTGGTTGGTGAGCCGGATCCGGGTCCCCTGTCAACAGGCAGGCAATAATAAGGATTTGGAGTATTGTCCAATCCAGGAATTTCCTCTGCAAAGGCCCTGGCTTCCTGCACTCCTGACATGGTAAAAAAGCCCAGAACTTTTTCACTTTCATCTGCAATATTGTAGATATTAGACTTTATGAGGGCAGGCTGCCTGTCAAAAAAAGAGCCCTGTCCCTGGCGGTGTGTCCCTATTTCATTCCAGTAGTTATATCCCTCAAGGCCCAGTGAATACTGTCTTACCCGCAGACTATATTTATTGATAAGCTTCTGATCGTTCCAATCGTTTGGAACAAAGTCAAAGGCCTTGTTAAATGATCCATAGTCCAGGTACTTCGTGGCTAAGCTGTGCCCGGCTGGAATCTCATTCGTAATATAACAAATCCTGGAATTATCTACCCCTTCAAGCGCCCTCCGGGTCCATCGGTTCCAATAAACAAAGGCCTCCATTTTGGGGTTGTGAAACTCGTATGTTTCAGTAAGCTCCCATCTGATGTATTCATAGGCCTCATCGTCATAAGTGAAATCGAGGTAAAAGCGAATCCCTGGGACAACATCATCCTCACCCTGATACTCCATGCTCTCCACCTTATAGTATACCGTATCGATGCTTGGAACGGGTCTCAACACGTCAAAGTCAGATTGATATTCGTTCTCATCCTGAGTGAGCACCTGTATCTGGAATGACATGCCAGTGCGCAGATAGGAAGAATCAAGCTCAGAAGTGTATAATCCCGGTTCTACGCTGGCGATAAACTCTTGTGTTTCCCCGTCTTCCCTGAGCAGGAGTACGAAACATCCTATTTCAGGATTGAGACCTGGAGACTCCAGGTGGGAAGAGCGGGATACCTCGATGGTTTGGGTTCCGGGTTCATCGGTAATATGAGCATTGATCACCAGGAGTCCTTCTTTCAGGTACAGGTCATCCGGATGATAACGCTCCACACAACTTGAGAGAAGCGCCATGGTCATCATGCTTAAAAAGGCAATCTGGCGTATATACCTATGAAAAGGAAAGCTGAGGGGTTTAAAAACGGACCTGTTGGGCATCTAATGATTTGCGTTTGGGCCGCAATTTATAAAACCTCAGAATATCCTCTAGCCTTTCTGTCAGATTTCCAGATATTTTTTCAAAAGTTCCTTGCCCTGCATGATTGCATCTCTTCCACTTGATTCAATTCCATACCATCCTCTGTATCCGGAATCATGACTTAATTTTATCATTTTAGCAGTTAGCTCTTCTGTAGGCTGGTTGCGATAGGACATTCCCACCGCCCAGGGGAGCATTTTTTCAAGATATTCTACATTGTCGAAGGAATCTGATGGTTCCCGCCAGTCGGGGTAAGAGCCAAAGTACAGGTTGTTAACCTTTTTCATGAGGGATACCATCCAGTCAGCATCATTTGAAACGCCTCCGTGATTTTCAATACAAACACTGATTCCTGCCGGAATTGCATGCTCCAGCAACATATTGTATGATTCTGCTGCCCACTTCAGGGCCTCCTCCTTATCCACATCCTCTGGTCCCCTGCAATTGGTACGAATGGCTTTGCACCCCAGGTACTGCGCAATATCAATCCACTTCCTGTGGTTGATCACAAATTGGTTCCTTAAGTCAGCAGTGGGTTCACAGCCGTCACCTTCCGCATCGATCATGATCAATACCATTTTCACCCCGTGGTCGTCTGCATTCTTTTTCAGTTGATTGAGATAGCTTACGTGGGGAACCTCAAAAAGGGTATTGACAAATTCAATCCCATTCAAACCAAAATCTTCTCTGGCAATTCGCGGGAAGTCCAGGTTCTTCCATTTACCCTCCCTTATTTCGTCGACCAATGCCCATTGGGCAAGGGAGATGTCGTCCTGAGTCATTTGCGGTGTTGGCATGTTTTTCGAGTACATGTCCAACGAGGGAGCAAGCAATCCGGTTGCACCTGCTAAGACTGTTTTTTCAATAAAACTTCTTCTTGAGTAATGTTTTTGTGATTTTTTCATGGTAATGGATTATTAAAGTTCCCAGCCTTTCCTGTATTCCCGTGTCAGATTTTTGTTGGCTTCATCATCGTTTGTGATCTTCATGTTTTTGGAATCATATTCCACCCTTTTACCTGCTCTTAGAGCCACAGCAGCCAGGTTTATGGTCTCAGTAACTGTTCCGGCATATTTAAAGCTGCCAGGGGATTCTTTATCATCCTTAATTACTGGTGCCCAGGTATTGGAACGAGGTCTCCGCTCTCTTTCAGGAAGTTCCTTATCTCCCTGGTAAGCTTTCATGAGTCTGGAAGGAATGATCTCGGGTTTTGTACCCAGAAATCCTGCCAGAATCTTTCCCTTATCACCCACAAACATCATCCCTTCGTTGGGCATGTCACGATTATCCTCCTTCAATTCTTCAGGAATAAAGGGCTTCATGCCTCCATCGTACCAGAGCAGATCAAAAGCAGGAAGATTTTTTTGTTCGGGGAACTCTATCTGGATCAGGCTTGATAAAGGAAATGAAACATCATTATCCAGCCATTTATAGGTATTGCCGTCAATGTAACGATGAGTGGTCCCATAAGCTTTTGCTGCTACCGGGGGTGTATCGATTCCCAGGTTTAGGAATAAGGGGAAGAGGCTGTAATGGCCCATGTCTGCAATGCTTCCACCTCCAAAATCATACCATCCGCGGAAGCGATTGTGCGTATAGTTGGGATGATAGGGCAAATCGGGCACCGGACCCAACCACAGCTCCCAATTGAAGCCATCGGGTATTGGTTTGGCTTCTTTGGGCCGAGAGGGCCATTGTTCCCACACCGGCCGGTAGGACCAGTTGTGTATCTCTTTTAGATTTCCAATGACTCCGTCTTTAATCCATTTCAAAATGAGCTCGTGTTCAGGCCTCTCACTCCACGCCAGCAAATGTGTTTTCACATTTGATTGTTTAGCGGCCTCAATGGTAAGCCTTCCCTCCGACATCCGGTTAGCAATGGGCTTATGCGTGATGACATGTTTGCCTTTTTTCATGGCTAAAATAGCAAGATGGGCATGGTGATGATCGGGGGTCATAATCTTTATGGCATCTACGTCCGCTTCCTTTTCAAGCAATTCGCGATAATCCTCATAGGAGCTGCATCCTTTATAGGTACCTGAAGCCTGGTTTTTACCATAATATGTTTCTACGTATTCCTTTCCAATATCCCTTCCTCCCGGGATACCTTGATAATTGGATCCCCAGTTCGGATTCTCCAGTGTTTTTCGTATTGAGTTTCGTATGCCTTGCGAGGACCAGTCCAGGTAATCGGTCGTAAATTTATTTACATCACAGACGGATACTACCTGGATGTCAGGATTTTGTAACATTCCGGGCATCTCTCTTAATCCCTGGGTGCCGCAACCTATATTGGCGACCGTTATTTTATCTGAGGGGGCCACAAATCCTGGTCCGCCCAATACATGCCTGGGAACAACTGTAATGGTTGCAGCAGTAGCTGCCGCCGTACCAATAAATTTTCTTCTGTTCATGGAGTTTTTTGCTTCCATAATCCTTGTATTTAGTGAGTAAAAGTTGGTGTTGACAAAATCCTGATGCTTGGTCATATAAATGTAAGGGATAGAAGCAAGCTATCAAAGCATTGCATTCAATTTAGAGATCCCTTCCAGTTTTAATCTTAATACCCGGATTACCAGATTTGAATCACGATGCGCCGGTAGCTTGTCAGTTGAGGATTACCGCTATCAGTGACCTCACAGATCAGGTGCATCTCCGTTCCGCTTTCTCCTTCGGGAACTATGAAGCTTACTTCGGGGGACATATAATTATCCAGCATGGGGCACTGCAGGTTTGTGCCTGCTTCCGGGTAGGTCCACCAGGAAAAGTAGAGGCTGCCCCCATCCAGGTCATAAGATTCCAGTGCTGAAATGCTGAGTTTCTCGCCTGCCCTGGCATCCACATACAGGATCTCATTGCTATCATCGCTCATGACCACGGCGTGTGGTCTGTGGTTGGCACCTTCCTGAGGACTGACACACCAGTCCATGCGTACCTGGAAATCATTTTGAAAGCCTGTCCTCCAGCGTGAAACTGTCGATCGGGCATCAATTTCACCTCCAGCGAAATCTTCATCATCCCTGTAATACTGGTCCCCTTCAGCTTTGAACCTTCCACCCCAGCTGCCCCACCAGGGAAATTCGGAATTCTGTAGTCCGGATGGTAAAAAAAAGAACCAGGAAGGTGTATCGCCTTCTTTAAGTGCCCCGTGCGGATTGGGCGCTGTCCAGGTCTCCGGCGGATAGAGCTCCCCCA
>Ga0209633_10003230_pt1 | contig 15149 bp, 18 predicted proteins | sample Cruoilmetagenom1_FD_187290 | JGI IMG/M metagenome (GOLD analysis project Ga0209633, IMG submission 187290) | Oil polluted marine microbial communities from Coal Oil Point, Santa Barbara, California, USA - Sample 1 (SPAdes) (version 2) | ecosystem: Environmental > Aquatic > Marine > Oil seeps ... | reverse complement strand
AGAGTTTCCATCTATGACTCAGTATGAAGTGCGTTCTGCTTTAGCAAGATGTGGATTAACTACAATGCATATTGAAAGTAAAGTAAGAGTTTTATCTGGTGGAGAACAAGCTAAAGTAAGATTATGTAAATTGATTAATAGAGAATCAAATTTCTTAGTTTTAGATGAGCCTACTAATCACCTTGATATAGATGCAAAAGAAGAATTAAAAAGAGCATTAAAAGCTTATTCAGGATCTATATTAATGATTAGTCATGAGTCAGAATTTTATGAAGATATAGTGACTGATATATGGGATGCAAATGAGTGGACTACAAAAATAGTTTAATTAATTTTACTCTTAAATATTTGAGAATGTGTTATAATTAAGCTATTAAGAAGAATAATGTTAAGGGGTAGAAGATATGAGATTAATTGCTGTTGGATGTGGTGGTTTTATTGGAGCTTCATTAAGATATTTGATTTCTGGTTGGAGTTTAAAACTATTTGGAGGAGCTTTTCCATATGGAACTTTATTAGTAAATATACTAGGTGGATTCTTAATAGGTTTTATAATGAAAGGTAGTATGGGAACATTTACAATTTCACCTACAATGAGAGTGTTTTTAACTACTGGTTTAATGGGTGGTCTTACAACATTTTCAACTTTCAGTTATGAAACTATTGGAATGTTAGAAGAAAGTAATTATTTATTAGGTAGTTTAAATGTTATGCTAAATTTATCTTTTAGTTTATTTGGTGTTTATTTAGGTAAAATGATGATTGATGTTATTTAGCTAAGTTACGAATATAAACTCTGAAAGAGTCATTCAAGGAGGGATCGCATAATCTTTTTATGAGATAACTATAATATAAAAATCAATGATTGTGAAGTGGTTGAACTTGTTTTTGATCACTAACGATTAAATTAAATAGGTTAGGAATGTTCGTAATATATTTGCTTACTATTTCTAATCTTATTATACAAGGAGGAGTTTATGAAAAAAATTTCTAACGGAAAACTTTTAAAAATATTTATAAATGAATCAGATAAATTTCACCATAAATCGTTGCATAGTGTAATATTAAAAAAAATAAAAGAAAGTAATTTAGCAGCAGCTGTTGTATTCAAAGGGATTGAAGGATATGAATTTGATAATAAAATCAGTAGTTCAAAGATTTTAAGATTATCTGAAGATTTACCTGTACTTATTGAAGTGATGGGTACAAGTGATAAAATTTTAAAAATTATTAATATTTTAGATGAATTTAATGAAAATGATATAATAATGATTTCACAAGATGTTGAAATTATTAAATTTAGAAAAAGCAAGGATAATTAAGCATATTCTTGCTTTTTTCACGTTTATAATTTGCACCAATTAATTTCTTTCAGATTATTTTGTTTTAAAAATTCATTGCATTTTGAAAATGGTTTTGTATCAAAAAATCCCCTAGTAGCTGAAAGTGGACTTGGATGATAAGATTTTATTATAAAATGATTTTTGTTTGTGATATATTTTTCAAAATTCTGAGCAAAATTTCCCCATAAAATAAATATTACAGGAGATTTTTTATTGTTTAGATGTTTGATTACTTCTGTAGTAAATAATTCCCAGCCTTTTTTTGAATGTGAATTTGCATTTCCTTTTTGAACTGTAAAAACAGCATTAATCATTAATATACCTTGTTTTGCCCAATTAATCAAATATCCATTATTTGGTATATCACAACCAATATCATTATTTAGCTCTTTATATATATTTCTTAATGATGGTGGAATTTTACAGCCAGGTCTAACTGAGAAACATAGGCCATGAGCTTGATTTTCACCATGATAAGGATCTTGTCCAATAATTACTATTTTTGTATCTTTATATGAGCATAAATTAAAAGCTTGAAAAACATCCTTTTCTTTAGGATAAATTTCATGTTTTAATCTCTCATTATCTATGAATAATGAAAGTTCTTTAAAATATTTCTTTTCAAATTCGTTTTCTAAAATGCTGTTCCAATCATTTTTTATATTAATAATCATATTATCACCAAATTAATTTTATCAAAATAAAAAAAAAAAATCAAATAATACTTCACATAATTTGAATTTAGGTATAGAATGTTTAAATGAGTGAAAAGGAGAGATTATGAGTAGAAAAGATATAATAAATATTGGTATAATAGCACACGTTGATGCTGGAAAATCAACATTAGTTGATGCATTATTAGACCAGACAGGTGTTTTTAGAGATAATGAAGAACGTATTGAATGTGTAATGGATGCAAATGATTTAGAAAAAGAAAGAGGAATTACAATTTATTCCAAGAACTGTTCTATTGAACATGATGGATTAAGAATAAATGTTGTTGATACCCCAGGACATGCTGATTTCTCATCAGAAGTTGAACGTATTATGAAAACTTTAGATACTGCAATATTATTAGTAGATTCATCAGAAGGGCCAATGCCTCAAACAAGATTTGTATTATCAAAAGCTTTAGAGCATGGGTTAAGACCAATTTTAGTAATTAATAAAATGGATAAGCCAGATGAAAGAGCTGAAGAAGTTGTAGATATGGTATTTGATTTATTTGTTAAGTTAAAAGCAACTGATGAACAACTTGATTTCCCGATTTTATATGGTAGTGCTGTAAATGGTATTATTAGAAATGAATGGGAAGATACAAATGAAGACATTATGCCTTTAATTGAAATGATAAAAGAGCAAGTTGAGATTTATCCAAATCTTGATAATGAACCTTTACAGTTACAGGCTTCGACATTAGATTATGATGAATATGTTGGAAGACTTGGAATTGGTCGAATTATGAAAGGCGTTATTAATTTAGGACAACAAGTTGAAGTTTCTAATAGAGACGGAAAAATTGTAAGCGGAAAAATAAGTAAACTATATAATTATGAAGGAATAAAAAGAGTTGCAATTTCAAAAGCTCATTCTGGTGATATAGTAGTTTTTGCTGGAATTTCAGATATTCAAATTGGTGAAACACTTGGAGAAGTTGGAAAGGTAAATCCAATGAAAATGATTGAAATTGAGAAACCAACTTTATCAATGAACTTTTATCCAAATAAATCACCATTTGCTGGAAGAAGCGGAAAATTTTTAACAAATAGAAAAATAAAAGAACGTTTAGATAGAGAATTAGAGTCTAATGTTGGGCTTTTAGTTGATGCATTACCAAGTAATGAAGGATTTAAAGTTTCAGGAAGAGGAGAACTTCATTTATCAATACTTTTAGAAAGTATGAGAAGAGAAGGATATGAACTTGGAGTTTCTAAACCAGAAGTGCTTTTAAGAGAAGAAAATGGTAAAAAACTTGAACCATACGAAGAAGTAATTGTTCAAGTTCCAGATGAATTTTCTGGTGCTGTTATAAGTAAATTAAATCTTAGAAAAGGCCAAATGGTTTCAATGCATTCTGTTGAAGAATTAACTACTCTTGAATATTTAGTTCCAACAAGAGGTTTATTAGGTTTTAGAATGGAATTTATTAATGCAACTAGAGGTGAAGGAACTTTAGAAAGATCTTTTGATTCTTATGGTCCTCATGTTGGAGATATACCTGGAAGATTAAATGGTGTAATGGTTACAATGGTTGATGGAAGTTCAATGGCATATTCATTATTTAAATTAAAGGAAAGAGGAGAAATATTTATTGCTCCAGCGCTTTCTGTTTATAAAGGAATGATTATAGGATTATCATCAAGAGATACTGATTTATACGTAAATCCATGTAAGAATAAAAATCTTACTAATGTTAGATCTTCTGGAACTGACGAAGCATTAAAACTTATTGAGCCAAGAGATTTTTCGTTAGAAGAAGCGTTAGAATTTATTGAAGAAGATGAGTTAGTAGAAATCACACCAGATGCAATAAGATTGAGAAAAAAAATATTAACAAAAAAATAATTATAATATAGAGGAAAATACCAATTCATTGAAAATTGGTATTTTTTTATGGTAAAATAGATATATAAATAAAATTAATCGTAGGTGATAAAATGATTTATTTAGTATTGATAATTGTTGGTGTTTTTGCAGGCTTTATTAATGTAATGGCTGGTGGTGGGTCGCTACTAACATTACCTATGCTTATTTTTATGGGACTTCCTTCGCAAGTTGCAAATGGAACTAATCGACTTGCAATTTTGATTGAGGCAACGGTAGGGATAAATAACTTTAAAAACAAAGGTTATTTTGAATTAAAAAAAGGAATTTATTTTGCTTTGCCTGCTGTAGTAGGAGCAATACTGGGTTCTAATATTGCAATCAATTTATCTGAAAGTGTATTTAATAGATTATTGGCTATTGTTTTAGTTATGATGCTTTTTATAATAATATACCAACCACATAAAAAAATAAAAACTTTAAAAAATATAGGAAATAATAATTTTATTGGTAGTATTTTATTTTTCTTTGTTGGTTTGTATGGTGGTGTAATTCAAGCTGGAGTTGGATTTTTAATTATAACTGTATTAAGTCTTATAACAAATTATAAACTTGTAAAAATAAACAGTTTAAAAATCCTTATAGTTTTAATTTATACTATTCCTGCGTTTTTAATTTTTGCTAAAAGTGGGAATGTTGATTATATTAAAGGACTTGTATTGGCGATTGGAAATTCAACTGGAGCATATCTAGGTAGTAATTTACAAATAAAAAAAGGTGATAAAATAGTTAAAGTATTTTTAACGGTTGCTATTGTTATAATGGTACTAAAATTATTAGGGTTATTTGGTTAGTAGGTGATAAAATGGAAAAACGAGTTAAAATTGCTAAAAAAGTTACATATGTTTCAATTATAGGAAATATTTTTCTTTCTATAATAAAAGTTTTAGCCGGAATAATAGGTAATAGTAGTGCTATAATGGTGGATGGTGTCCATTCGCTTTCAGATGTTTTTTCATCGATTGTAGCATTTTTAGGTGTTAAATTTTCAAGCAAAGAAGAAGATGAAGATCATCAATATGGTCATGAAAAATTTGAATTAGTAGCAAGTAAAATTTTATCAATTGTTTTAATTATAACGGGTAGTTTAATTGCATATGAATCAATACAAAATATAATTAATGAGAATTTTAATTCTCCAAAAATAATTGCAATTTATGCAGCAATTATTTCAATAATTTTTAAAGAATGGATGTATAGATATACCATGAATGCTGCTATAAAAATTGAAAGTACTGGTTTAAAAGCTGATGCATGGCACCATAGATCAGATTCGCTTTCTTCTATAGCAGCACTTATTGGAATTGCTGGTGCAATGAAAGGTATATTAATTTTAGAACCAATTGCATCAATTTTAATTTCTGTATTTATTATTAAAATAGGTGTTGAAATTTATATTGAATCTGTAAATGGATTGATTGATAAAGCTGCACCTAGTGAAATTGTTGAAAGTATTAAAAAGGCAGTATTGGATGTTGGAGGTGTTATAGAAATTGATTTATTAAAAACTAGACAACATAGCAATAAAATATATGTAGATATTGAAATTGCAGCTGATGGTAAAATTTCACTTAATGAATCTCATAAAATTGCAGAAGAGGTTCATGATGTGGTTGAGCTTAATGATAAAAATATTAAGCATTGTATGGTTCATGTGAATCCAAGATAGGAGATAAAATGAAAATTATTATAGATGGTGATGCATGTCCTGTAATAAAAGTAGTAGAGAATATATCGAAAAAATATAATGTGGAAGTTATAATCGTAAAAAATTATAATCATGTAATTAGAAGCAATTATTCTGAAGTAATTTCTGTTGATTCTCAAAGTGAAAGCGCAGATTTGAAAATTGCTAACATTACTGAAAAAGGAGATATTATTGTAACTCAAGATTATGGATTATGTGCGATGGTAATTGCAAAAGATGCAATTGGCATAAATCAATATGGAAAAGTAATTAATAGCTTTAATATTGATATGGAATTATATAAACGTGATATGAATAAAGAAATTAGAATGAAGCATAAAAAATATACAAAATTTAAAAAAAGAAAACAAAAAGATAATGATTTATTCAAAATTGAATTTGAAAAATTGTTAAATGAAATGAAACGTTAAAAAACTCCATATGGAGTTTTTTAGTGTTTTATTTCTTCACAATAAATTTTATTGTTGATAATCATACATTTTACGTCATCTGGCTTTTGCTTTTTCCTTTTATTTCTAGAATAAGATTTTTTGCTATATAGATTTTCGTATTTTCTTAAAGACAGATCACCATAAGTGAATGGGAAAAGATTATCAAGCATATGAGATACTAAATTACTTTCGTTTTTTCTTCTCATTATTATCACCTCTCTTTTTATATATATACCCCAATGAATATAAACTAATCAATTTAGTAAATATGTGATATAATTACATAAAAAGATATTATTCAACAAGGAGAGATAATTATGAGTGAATTATTAAATATTATTAAAGATAAATCGCTAACATATGAGCAAAGAGTTTTAACATTAGCAAGATATGCTGAAGATCAATTAAATGTACTTGATATTGAGGATAAAACTCAAAGTCTTAGGGATGAAGGTATAATTTGTGATTTATATGAGGGTCATGCCCCTTATAGACCGCGTTATATAGTACCTGATTATGAAAAATTTGTTAAGAATGGTTCAAATTTTTTAGAACTAGAACCACCAGAAAATTTATATGATTTACTTAATAAACTTATTATTTTATACAGACATGTACCTTCTATTTCTTCATTTCCAGTTTATATTGGAAATATCGATTATTTGATTGATCCATTTATTACAAATGAAGAAGATGATTATAAATTTATTAAATATTTTATGCAAAATATTGATAGAACAATTACAGATTCGTTTTGTCACGCAAATATTGGGCCAAAAGAAACAGTTGCTGGAAAATTGATTCTTAGAGCTCAAAGAGAATTAAATACTTCAATTCCAAACATTACACTTAAATATGATAAAGATGAGACATCAAAAGAATTACTTTATGATTCTCTTAAAACTACTATGGTTACCGCAAAGCCTTCATTTGCAAATGATAAAATGTTTAGAAAAGAATTTAATGGAGATTATGCAATAGCAAGTTGCTATAATGGACTTAAAATTGCTGGAGGATCATATTCTTTAGTAAGAATAGTTTTGAAAAAATTAGCTGATAAAACTGATAATTATGAAGAGTTTTTTAATAAACTTTTACCTGATGCAGTTAGTAGAACTATAGAGTATATGGATGAAAGAATTAAGTTTTTAGTTCAAGAAACTTCTTTTTTAAAATCAAGTTTTTTAGTTAAAGAAAATTTAATTGATATTTCTAACTTTACAGCAATGTTGGGAATTGTTGGTTTAGCTGAAACGGTTAATCGTTTTTCAAATGGAAAATTTGGAATTGATGAATCTGCAGATAAAATGGGTGTAGAAATAATAGAAAAAATTTATAAAATGGTAAATGAACATAAAAATGAATATTGTAAAGCATTTGATGGCAAATTTTTATTACATGCACAAGTTGGAATTGATGATGATAAAAGTGTTTCACCTGGTTGTAGAATTCCAATAGGTGAAGAGCCTGATATGGCAAGTCATTTAAGTCAAATAGCAAAATTTCATAAATATTTTCCATCTGGAATTGGCGATATTTTCCCATTTGAGGAAACTTATAAAAATAATATAGAGGCATTAGCAAATGTTGTTGATGGAGCTATTGATACAGGAGTTAGATATCTTTCAATATATTCATCAGATTCAGATGTTATTAGAATTTCAGGTTATCTTGTAAAAAAATCTGAAATAGAAAAATTAAGAAATGGAGATCCTGTTTTAAGAGATACAGTTGTATTAGGTCGTGGTGCTGTAGATAATCAAAAAGTACTTGAACGGAAGGTGAGAGGGAATGTTTGATGATGAAGGCAATATTAGAAATTCAATTAAAGCAATAATAATAAAAAACAATAAAATTCTTCTTACTAAAAATAAATATAATGGAGAAGAATTTTATTTGCTTCCAGGTGGTGGTCAAAGAAAATTTGAAACTATTGATGAAACTTTAAAACGTGAATGTTTAGAGGAAATTGGAGCTGAAGTAGAAATAATCAAATTATTATTTATTAGAGAATATATAGGAGAGAATCATCAATTTTTTGATGAAGATAAAGATATTCATCAAGTTGAATTAATGTTTGAATGTAAATTGATTTCTGAAGAATTATTATTAACTGAAAATAAAGATGATTTTCAAATAGGATATGAATGGATTGAATTAAAAAATTTAAAAAACATATTAATTTATCCTAATAAACTAAAAGAAGTAATAGATGAAAATGGTAATTTTTCAAAAAAAATATATTTAGGTGATGCAAATTGATAAAATACGGTTATATTAGAAAAATTATAAATTTTAGTGCTATAGATGGTCCTGGTAATAGGACTGTCATTTTTTTGCAAGGATGTAATTTTAATTGCTTAAGTTGTCATAATCCGGAAACAATTCCTATTTTTAATAATTTGAATATGGAAAATACTGAAGTTCAATTAATGAGTGTTTATGATATTTTAAAAGTGCTTGATAAAAATAAAAATTTCATTAGAGGTGTTACTATTTCTGGTGGTGAATGTACTGTTCAATTTGAATTTTTACTTGATTTAGTCATGAATTTAAAAAAACATGGATATGAAGTATATTTAGATACAAATGGTTCTTTAGAAATTTCAAAATTTCAGCATATTCTTCATTTTATAGATAAAATAATTTTTGATTTAAAAGTATTTGAAGAAAAAGAACATATTAAATTAACAGGAGTTTCAAATAGAAAAGTTAAAAGAAATATTAAAATTGCAGCTGTTAATCATCAAATATATGAAATTAGGACAGTTGTTATTCCAAAACTTATTGATAATTATAAAAATATTGATAAAATAAGTAGATTTATTGCATCACTTGATAAAAATATGCAGTATAAATTAACTACTTATAGACAGCAAGGTGTAAGAGAAAATCTTTTGAAAACAAATTCCCCAAGTAAAAAACAAATGAGTAATTTAAGAGAAATATGTAAAAACAACGGACTTTTAAATGTAATAGTAAATTAATTCTTTAAACATGTGTTCGTTTGTGGTATTATTTTATAGAGGAGGGAGTCGAGTATGAGTCTACTCGGCTGATTAAATGATAGATTATGTTAAAGGATATATAAGAAAAGTAAATTTAGATTATATTGTAATAGAAAATAACAATATGGGTTATAAAATAAATACTTCAAAATCAACAATAGATGATCTTATATTGATTAATGAAGATGAAATGGTTTTGATTAATACAGTAATGGTTGTAAGAGAGGATGATATTAGTTTATTTGGTTTTTTAACAAAAGATGAACTTGATGTTTTTAATTTATTAAGAACAGTTTCAAATGTGGGAGCAAAAAGTGCAATTAGAATGTTATCTGGAATGCATTATATGGAAATTGTAAATATTATTAAAAACAATGATCATAAATCATTAACTAAAGCAAAAGGTGTTGGTACTAAAACTGCAAAACGTATTATTATTGATTTAAATGAAAAAATGGATAAAAGATTTCCTGAAGTTAGTACCGTTTATGAAATTAAAAAACATAATGTGATTAATCCTGATGCTCTTGAAGCATTAATGTCTTTAGGTTATTCACAAAAGGAATCTGAAAGTGTTTTAAATGAATTTGATAATGAAAATTTAAGCGCTGAAGAGCTAATTAAAAAAGCTTTAAGCTATTTTTAGGGGTTATTTATGGATGATAGATTTATTACACCAAAATTTAATGAAGAAGATTTAAAAACTGAAAAATCTTTAAGACCACAATCTTTAAACGAATATGTTGGTCAAAGTAAAACTAAACAACAACTTGATATATTTATGAAAGCTGCAAAAATAAGACGTGAATCATTAGATCATGTTTTACTATATGGACCTCCTGGTCTTGGTAAGACAACTTTAAGTCATATTATTGCAAATGAAATGGGAGTGAATATTAAAGTTACTTCTGGGCCAGCTATTGAAAAAGCAGGAGATTTAGCGTCAGTATTAAATAAATTAAGGCCAAATGATGTTTTGTTTATTGACGAAATACATAGACTTAATATGAGTGTTGAAGAGGTTTTATATCCTGCAATGGAAGATTATAACCTTGATATAATTATAGGAAAAGGACCTGGAGCGAAATCAGTAAGAATTGAACTTCCTAAATTCACTTTAATTGGTGCTACCACTCGTGTTGGTGATTTAACATCGCCTTTAAGAGATAGATTTGGAATGATTTGTAGATTAGAAATGTATTCTGATGAAGAATTGAATCAAATTGTATTAAGATCAAGTAGTATTTTAGATGTTGAAATCAAAGAAAATGCTGCAATAGAAATTGCAAGAAGATCTAGAGGAACACCAAGAATTGCAAATAGGCTTTTAAAAAGAATAAGAGATTATGCATTAGTAATTGGTGATGGAATAATTGATAAAAAGATTGCTATGGAAGCACTTACAATGCTTGAAATTGATAATATTGGACTTGATAAAATTGATAGAAAAATATTGAAATCAATTATTTATAAATTTAGTGGTGGTCCTGTTGGACTTAATACATTGTCTGCTGCAACAGGTGAGGAAATAACAACTATTCAAGATGTCTATGAGCCATTTTTAATAAAAAATGGATTTATACAGAGAACGCCAAGAGGAAGAACTATTACTGAACTTGGTAAAAAACATATTGAAAATAATGAATTTGGTGATTAAAATGTATAAAAAAATAATTGTATTATTAATAATATTTAATTTAATGTCTTTTTCCTATGCTGATGATACTGTGAAAATAGGTTTAGATTATAATAAAAATATTGATGAAGTTGTTATTTTGTCTGAAACTAATATATATGGTAATTTAGATAATTCTAGAATCCTGGATTTCAGTTCTACTTTAGTAAAAATATATAAAAATAATAAATTTCATTTGAAAATTAACCAAAAATTTGATACTTTAGAAGACGCTATAATAGTTAGAGATTCAATTAGTGAAAATTCATATCTTCATTTTAATGGTTTATGGGAAGTTTATATTGGAAATTATGATACTTTAAGTGAAGCTGAAAAATCTAATAATGGATCTTATCAAATAGTTTTATCAGATGATAAAAATTTAATTGTAAAAAATTCAAATAATGATATTGTATTAATTTATAATTCTGATTACAATATTTCTTTTGGAAGTGATTCAGTAATTAAATATAATGATATTAATTATAGAGGAAATTTTCTTTTTAAAAGAAATATGGATAGTGATATAACTGTTATTAATGAATTATTAATTGAAAAGTATTTATATGGTGTTGTGTCAAAAGAAATGCCTACAAGTTGGCCTATTGAAGCTTTGAAAGCTCAAGCTGTTGCTGCTAGAAATTTTACATATTCAAATATAGGAAAATATAATTGTTTAGGTTTTGATTTAACTGATGATATTAATTCACAAGTTTATGGTGGATATGATGCTGAATCTGAAAATACAAATAAAGCTGTAGATGAAACAATTGGAAAAATACTAAAATCAAATGATAACATTATAGTTGCATATTATCATTCAAATAGTGGTGGTCAAACTGAAAGTGTTGAAAATGTATGGCAATCAAAAGTTCCATATTTAGTTGGAGTAAAAGATGAATACTCTGAAAACACTAATAATTCAACATGGAATAAAAATTATTTAGTTAGTGAAATTTCAGAAAAATTAAATGAAGCGGGGTACAATATTGGGGATGTTTATGATATAAATGTTCTTTCAAAATCAGAAAATAATAGAATAATTGAATTGGAATTTATTGGTTCAAAGGGTAGTGTAATCCTTGAAAAAGGCGACACAAGAAAAATATTTGGATATTTTGATATTAAAAGTATGTGGTTTGATGTAGTTAAAGATAATGAAATTTTATATGTAAATAATAAAAAATATCTAAAAGAACCTATTAATAAAATGAAGATTATAACAGCGGATGGAATAAAGAATATGGATAATTATTCCTCTTATAATGTTTTTAATGGTATAAGTAAAAAAGAAATTAATGTAAAAATTAATAAAATTCAATTTGATGGAAAAGGATTTGGACATGGAGTAGGTATGAGCCAGTGGGGTGCAAATGTTATGGCAAATCGTGGTTATAGTTATGAAGATATATTACTTCATTATTACACTGGAGCATACTTAGAATAGGAGAAATTAATGAACAAAAAAGATTTTTATTTTGATTTACCTGAGCGTTTGATAGCACAAACACCTCTAGTAGATCGAACAGCTTCGAGACTTATGGTTTTAAATAAGGATACTGGAGAAACAAAAGATGAAGAATTTAATAATTTAATAGAATATTTGAATGAAGGAGACACTTTAATTCTTAATAATAGTAGAGTATTGCCAGCTAGAATATTTGGTATTAAAGATACTGGAGCAAAAGTAGAATTTTTACTTTTAGAAGAAGTTGAAAAAGACACTTGGAATGTACTTGTAAAACCAGGTAAAAGAGCAAGAATAGGTGCTAAATTTACATTTGGCGATAATTTATTAAGAGGTGAAGTAATAGGATATGCTGACCAAGGTATTAGAATTGTAAAATTTTCTAATTATAAAGGACATTTTGTAGAAGTTCTTGAAAAAATAGGAACTATGCCATTACCACCGTATATTCATGAAGAATTAAAAAATCAAGAAAGATATCAAACTGTATATTCAAAAACAAATGGATCTTCAGCTGCTCCAACAGCAGGTCTTCATTTTACAAATGAATATATAGAAAAACTTAAAGAAAAAGGAATTAATATTGGTTATGTAACTTTACATGTCGGACTAGGCACATTTAGACCGGTTGAAGTTGACAATATTTTAGATCATCAAATGCATTCTGAATATTATGAGCTTGATGAAGATACTGCAAATATGATAAATGAAACTAAAAAAAGAGGGAATAAAGTATTTGCTGTTGGAACTACTTCGACACGAACTTTAGAATCTGTTTATAAGAAAAATGGTAAGATTGTTGCTGATAGTGGTGAAACAGAAATATTTATTTATCCAGGAAAAAAGCTTAATGTTATTGATGGTTTAATTACGAATTTTCATTTGCCTGAATCTACATTAATTATGCTTGTTAGTGCACTTTCAACAAGAGAGTTTGTTTTAAATGCATATGAAGAAGCAATTAAACTTGAATATAGATTTTTTTCATTTGGCGACGCAATGTTAATTAAGTAGATTTGGAGGAAATAATGGCAATAAAATATGAATTAATAAAAGAATGTAAACAAAGTGGAGCGAGATTAGGAAGAATTACTACTCCACATGGAGTAATTGAAACTCCAATATTTATGCCTGTTGGAACAAAAGCAACAGTAAAAGCGATGACACCAGAAGAATTAAAAGAGATTGAAACTCAAATATTATTAAGTAATACTTTTCATTTATATTTAAGACCTGGTCATGAATTAATTGAAAAAGCAGGTGGACTTCATAAATTTATGAATTGGGATGGGCCAATACTTACTGATAGTGGTGGATTTCAAGTTTTTTCTTTAGATAAATTAAGAAAAATTACTGAAGAAGGAGTTGAATTCAGATCATTTGTTGATGGTTCAAAACATTTTTTTACACCTGAAAAATCAATGGAAGTTCAAAATGCATTAGGTTCTGATATAATGATGGCATTTGATGAATGTCCTCCATACCCTGCTGATAAAGAATATGTAAAAAATTCATTGGAAATGACAACAAGATGGGCAAAACGTTCTAAAGATGCTCATAAAAACCCGGATACTCAAGCATTATTTGGTATAATACAAGGTGGAATGTTTAGGGATTTGCGTGAGCAAAGTGCAAAAGAATTAATTGAACTTGATTTTCCAGGCTATGCAATTGGTGGACTTAGTGTTGGTGAGCCAAAAGAATTAATGATTGAAGTTTTAAAATATACTACTCCAATGATGCCAAAAGATAAACCAAGATATTTAATGGGTGTTGGTACACCAGATTATATATTTGAAGCGGCTATTAGCGGAATAGATATGTTTGATTGTGTTTTACCTACAAGAATTGCAAGAAATGGTACTGCAATGACAAGTCATGGAAGAATTAATTTAAAAAATGCTAAATTTTATGATGATTTTACTCCTCTTGATGATGAATGTGATTGCTATGCATGTAGAAATTATACTAAATCATATATAAGACATTTAGTTAAAGAAAATGAAATTTTAGGAGCAAGATTATTAACGATTCATAATTTAAATTTTCTTTTGAGATTGTCTGAAAATATTAGAAAAGCTATTAAAAATGATAGATTATTGGATTATAAAGAAGAATTTTATAAAAAATATGGATATATTAAATAAAAAAATGTATAATAAATTAGTAGTGAAATAAATATTAGAATAAAAGGAGGTAACTCTATGCAAGGTAGTGCAATTTTCACTTTTGCAATATATGGTGGTATAATAGCGATGTTTTATTTTTTCTTTATTAGACCTCAGAATAAGCAAAAGAAAGAAATAGAAATAATGAGAAATAATATCGAAAAAGGTGATGAAATTACAACTATTGGTGGAATTAATGCCAAAGTAGTAAATGTTGAAGGGGAAAATGTAGTAATTGAAGTTAAACCTAATGATACAAAAATGAATATAAAGAAATGGGCAATTAGACAGTTAATCGAAAAATAAAATTTCCTTTATTCGAATCACGTATTATGGTATAATTACTTAGTAATAAGTGAGGAGAGTGGTTTTTATGAAACATATTAGAACTATTAAAGTTGGGTCTAATCATATTATTAGTTCGACAAGTGGTTGTGGTGAATGTCAAACATCTTGCCAATCTGCTTGTAAAACATCTTGTACCGTTGGTAATCAAGGATGTGAACAAAATAAATAAGCAGCATATGCTGCTTTTTTTATGGTTTAGGGAAATATATTAAGAATTGTAGTAATTGACAAATACAGCAAAGTATTAAATGAAATGTAATTCTCCATCTAAAAATATTTCAAAGAAATTTTTTATATGGTTTAGGGAAATATATTAAGAATTATAATAATTGACAAATACAGCAAAGTATTAAATGAAATGTAATTCTCCATCTAAAAATATTTCAAAGAAATTTT
>Ga0209633_10003229_pt1 | contig 15160 bp, 17 predicted proteins | sample Cruoilmetagenom1_FD_187290 | JGI IMG/M metagenome (GOLD analysis project Ga0209633, IMG submission 187290) | Oil polluted marine microbial communities from Coal Oil Point, Santa Barbara, California, USA - Sample 1 (SPAdes) (version 2) | ecosystem: Environmental > Aquatic > Marine > Oil seeps ... | reverse complement strand
TCGCTTTCCATGGCGGTCAGCGATTGAAGCCAGGCAATACATCGGTCAGCCATTCCAGCCGCTCGACCACTGGATCGGACCAGTTGGGCGGCACATTGATGATGTTGTCGCTCATTGTCTATCACGCTCGGGACGGCAGGTCTGCGAGAGCGATCGTTCCCGGAACGGCGCAGATTGAAAAAATCTCTTTCATTCCCAGCTCGCCCAAATCACCCTTTACATCGATGATGCCGGTTGATGGATCGATGGCTGCGATCGAACAGCTGCCATGCCCTGTTTTTTTGTTGATCGATGTGCCGGCGAAAATGCGATCTCCGGCAAAATCCAGTCCGCGTGTAAATCCAGGCAACGTCTGTAATGCGCTGTATTTGCCGTCATCGATTGTTCCAACGCTCTGGCTCCCGGATTCACAGATCCATATTTTTCCACCATGCCATCTCGGAGAGTGCGGTTTATCGATTCCGCGAGCAGCGACAGCATTGTGCTCGATATCGAACACAACACCGGCGCCGGCCGACTGGATGGGTTGGCTGCCATCGGAGAATGCGGAAACATAGCGTGGTTTGCCGTCACGCATTCCAATTCCGTTCAGGTGATGGCGGCCATGATCGGCCTGATATGGTGGACGCCATGCCATGGCATGATCATCCCGATATCCGCAGACAGATAGACAGTCGTTTTTCGTATTGACGAAAATCAGCTCCCCATTGGACTCATAGCTCATCTCATGAACGTTGATCGGCCCGGTGGTGTAATAGCGGTTGACTTTGTATGGTCCATCATCCCGCCACAGATATTCGATAATCCTGTTGTTCGATGCGATCGCGATGCGTTCATCTGATATCGCAATCCCCATCGGCCGCGGTATTTCGATCGTTTCGATTCCTGCCCCGGTAATGACTATGACGGTTCCGGAAACATAGCAGGATGCGATGATCGATAGCTGCAGCTCGGCGCATAGGTCGATCATTTGTTTCATTATTGCCCCAACGCCTGTTTGTTGCGGTTGATCACGTTGATCACTTTCTGCTCGAACCTCGGCGTGCTGGCGTATTCGTCGAGCAGGTGCGCGTAGTCCTCAAGCTGCATGTCCAAGTAAATCCTGCATTGCTTGCTTGCAGCGGTTCTTGAGCAGTTCCTTTCTGGTGTCGCGGTCATGTCCTGCTCCCAGCAGGACGGCGTTGTATGCCTCCAGTGTCACCAGCACACCAAGCTCTTTGTCTGAGAGTGCGGCACGGTCTACCTTTTTGAATTCCCCAGTCAGCGCCCAGTTCACCAGCTTGACTTCATTCGCAAAATGAAAATGCCGGGTGGTTTTCCCTTCTAGTCTTCGCACCTCTTGGAGAGTCCGTGACATCATCTTGTATTCCAGCGCGGCTTCTGCCCGGTGCTCGATCCATTCTTTCTTGAGCATGTTCCGAAGATGGCGTTCCATCTTGTTGAAGGCATCAATGAAATTTACTTTCCATTGATGTGCTTCTTTGCCTGTGAACCCCATAGCCAAATATGAGAAACCATCACGAGTTAACTCATATTGTTTGTTGGTTTTGCCAGACTCATCTATGTATTCACTGAGCACAAAATTGTGCTGAGTGAAATCATCCTTTGGCAGTGATTTAATCTTTCTAAGAATCGTCCTATGTTCTTTTTTGAACTTCTCAGCAAGCAGCAGACTGGTGGTAAAGGTCTCACCATTAGGTCTTTTCAAAACTATGTCGCTCATCTGTCCACTATCCCCCCAACGCCTGTTTGTTGCGGTTGATCACGTTGATCACTTTCTGCTCGAACCTCGGCGTGCTGGCATATTCATCGAGGAGATCCGGATCGAGCACGTTGAACACGGCGATGTTGGCCGGCGATGGTGCGGCGGCTGCCGGAACAGGCGATCCGGCCTGCTGCGCCAGGGTGCCAACCAGCCCGCCGGCGGCGAAGGCCTGTATCTGTGGCGGCCGGGTCATATTGTTGATCGCATGCAGAAAGTTGGTGCCGACCGCCTCGACCGCCCGGGCCCGGACGACGAATTCACCATTGGATAGCCGTGCCGGGATCGAATCGGATGTCGATGTGCCGGGGCCGCGGATTTCGCCGCCTTCCGCCAGTCCCAGCCCGCCGATGACTTTTACCAGCGATTTCACCAGTGACAGGATGGTGCTGGTCAGATCGGAGAATCCGCCGGACAGAATACCGCCGATGCTGCTGAACAGGCTACCGAATCCAGACGACACCTTGTCGAACAGGTCGCCGAAGAAGGTGTCTGCGGAGCCGAATGCGGCATCTTTCTTTTCCGCCAACTGGTCGGTGCCGTCGGTTTTCTTGGACGACGAGCCTGAGAGGATGTCACCAATGCCGGACAGTCCTCCTGCTGCGCTCACATCCTTGACGAAGACGGGTGCTGCTTCGGTTAGTCCACGCGCTGCACCTAAAAGGCCTCCTGCTGCAGGCTGCTGTCCTGGTTTTTCTGCACCGCCAAAACCGAGCAGCCCTGGAATTGTCTGCAAAAAGCCGCCCTCGCGCTGCCCGCCCCGCTTTTTTTCTCCGAATAAGGCATCGGTAATGTCTGATGCTGCTGCTTGGGATGCCATCCGTCGCAAAGTATCGACGAACGAGAGCAACATGTTCTGCAGGTCGGCGTCGAACGGGTCGAACAGAAACTTTTGCAGCGTCCCATCGATTTCATCTGCGGTCTGCTCGTAGGCGCCTTTTAGAGCATCGAGCTGTTGCTCCATCGCTTGCAGATTGATCAGTTTTTCCACCAGCGCCACACCTGCGGCATCGCCCATGGCCAGCAACTGCCGGATCAATTCCGCATATTGGCTGCGCATCTGCTCAAGGCGCAGCGTTGTTTGTTCCGCGATGTTTCCGGTCAGCTCGGCGACGCGCAGCCGGACTGCGAGCATCTGCTCGCCCAGGTCGCTCTCGGCCCGGGCCTGTTCGCGTACCAGGGAGACGGCAACGCCGGCGCGCTGCAGCTCCAATCGGCGGATGTTGGCGAGGATGCGCAGCTGCTCGATACGGCTGTCGGTCAGCGTCAGCAGTTGGTGCTGCGTCTCGATTTCGCGGTCGATGAAGTCGGTGCGCAGCTGATCCAGTTCGGCGTAGTAGTCGCGGTAGCTGATTTCGCCGTCGTCCAGCTGCGTCTGCAGTGCCGCCTCGCGCTGGGCCAGCACGTCGCGTTCGAATTCGAGGTCGTCCTGCAGCAGCTGGCGTTTGATGGCGAGCGCTTCGCGGAGCGCCTGTTCCGCCTGTCGAGCTGCGTCTTTTGCCGCCTTTGCTGCAGCCTTTGATGCGCTGCCGTTCTTACTATCACCGAACGCCAGCGTCACGCCGGCATCCGCCTGACCGCTGCGCTGCTGACCGGATGCACCGGCGCGCCCGCGTTCGATGGCGCGCAGTTCCAGTGCAATCGCCTCGGCAGCTGAATTGCCGATGGCGCGCAGGCCATCGGCGGCCGCTTTGCCGGCATCGACGACCGAATCCACCAGGCCGCCGACGAAATCGGTGCCGATGGTTTCGTTGCTGATCGAATCCAGCTCTCCCTGTAACTGCGCCAGATTGCGCCGCTGTCGGCCGATGGCATCCCCGAGCGCGGCGCCGATGCTGTCGAACGAGAAATCGCCGCTGAGTGCGTCTGACACATCCTGTCCAAATGCGACAGCCAGGCGGCGCACGTCCTCGAACGCCAGTGAGAATGCCTGCACGATTGCGCCGGCGATGACGCCGGCGCCTTTGCCGAGAATGACGAACGTCGCGATCGCTGCGTTCACGCCAGCCTTGGTCTTCAGCAGCCATTCGTCAACGCCTGAAGTCGTATCGTCGACGATCGCCCGCCAGGTCTGCCGGTTTATGCCGCTCAGCTCCGACAAGCTGCCAATCATGTCGTCGATCGACTGCCCGATCAGATCGGCGGCCGCCGATATGGTCCCGGTAATCACCCGCCATGCGGCTTCGATGACGGCCGAGAGTTTGGCGCTCTCGCCGCCGACCGTCACCATCTCCTCGCGCCACTGGGTGTACTTGACGATCAGGAAGGCGATGCCGGCGATAGCGACGCCGATCGGGCCGCCGACCAGTGCCAGCAGAACGCGGCCGAAGCCGGTGACGACCAGCGCCAGCCGGCCGAACAGCCCGGCGGCGCCGGCGCCAATCGAAAGCAGAGCGGAGAGCGAGGCGGTAAAGGCGCGGATCGCGCCGACGACGGGACCGAGTACGGGAGCCAGCAGGCGGAACGCAAACGTCAGAATCCGGAGCGGCAGCGCAAAGCTGGCAATGAGAAAAAACTGCTGACCGAGCAGGGCCAGATTCGGGAACCGTTCCGCCAGATCGGCGACGGCTGCCGACAGCGACGACAGCAGCTCGGACGCCGCCCGGATCGCCGGCAGAAAGACGCTGCCGAGGTTGACCGAAACGATATCCAAATTGTTGCGCAGCAGGCTCAGCTGAGCGGACGCTGTGTTGGAGCGCTCGGAGAAGGTTTTAATCAGGCTGCCGGCGGTCTCGGTATCGTCGCCCGCCAGCCGCACCAGCCGGCGGTACTCATCCAGCGATGCGACCAAATCGCCGATTGCCGCAGTATCCTCACCGCGGCCGAACAGCCGGCTGAGCGCCTTGGTCTGGGATGTGCGGTCCAGCTGCGCCAGCCGTGCCAGGAATTCGTCGAGCGCTCTGGCAGGCTGATCGCGCAGTCGTTTGGCGAAGGCATCGGCGCCGAAGCCGAGCGTTGCCAGCGCCTCCTGAAAGTTGTCGCTCTGCCCCTCGACATCCTGCAGCGACGACAGCAGGTTGCGCAGGGCGGTGGCGGCGATCTGAGGAGGCTTGCCGAGGCTGAGCATCGCTGCCGACAACGCCGCGGCTTCTTCCCGCAGGAGACCGAAGCGCTGCGCGCCGCCGCCGGCCCTTGTAAGCACCGAGAGGATGTCTCGCTCGGCGGCGTTGGCGTTGTCCGCCAGGGTGTTGATTTGATCGGCAAAACGCCTCAGCTCGGACAGCGACGCATTGAAAATGTTTCCCAGCGTACCGATCGCGGCGCCCGCCTCTTTCGGCATAATGTTGAATGCCGTGGATACTTCCGCCGATAATCGAATGAATTCATCGAGATCATCGATCGGGATCCCAAGCTGTCCTCCCTGGGCGCCGATATCCGCGAGACCGGATAATGAGATCGGAATGGTTCGACCAAGATTCTTAATCTCTTGTTCGAGACGACCAATTTCATCTGCGGTGCCTTCGACAACCTTTTTTACATCCGCAAACGCCGACTCGAACGACACGGCCCTCGATGTCGATAACCCGATAATGGCTGATCGGATCGCAAATTTCCTGGCAGATTCAGCAACGATTTCTTGTGCATTGGCTAATAAACCGAATTCACGCCTTAACTCGGCGAACTTAGCGACATTGCCATTGACGAGTGAGCCTATTGTCAGAAACGAATCGGCAGCGGCTTCTTTCAGGTCGCCAAAGGAATCGGAAACCGTATCGAGTATCCGTTTGAATGGTGCAAAGGCTCCGCTAAGAATCTTTGCGCTTGCACTTATTTCCCGAATTGCCTCTTTTCCAGAGATCTTAATCCGTTCCAGAGATGTTTGAACGCTTTTAAGCGCCCGCCCTGTCCGATCGCGCGCACTGATGACGATTCGCGCGTCGAAATCAGCCATTATTGCGCCCTATCCCTGAACCGTGACATGCTGTCGGCGATGCGGATCTGCCGCAGGATTCATTTGTGCTGTCAGCCATCTTCGTCTTCCATCTCTTCGATGATTCGATTGAACGATTTGTCGTCCGCCATCGCTGCCCGGGCGATCGTCAGATTATTCATAAGCTGACGCCTATCCGATCGCGCGATAGCCGCCAGGTAGCCCTGGACCTGCGTCAGCGTGTAATCCTCCGGGTTTACGTGTCCGTTTTTCCTGAGCGCCTGGAGGCAATCGAACCAATCGATTTGCCCGTTTCCTTCATCACCATCTCCAGGCCCGGCGCCAGGCGGCTGGCGAAAAAATCGGCATTGACCTCGATGATTTTGAGCACCAGAAAGCAGAGATCGTCCGGCATCAGGTCGCCGACCCAAGCGGCCGGTTTACCGGTGGCAATGGCGACCGCCTCGATCACCTCATCGGTGTGCGATGCCACCATGCGCAAGATGAAATCGGTCGTTTCCTTGTCGCCTTGTTCGGACTTCGAGAACAACCGGCTTATATCGCCGGCCAACGGCCGGATCGCTCGCGAAAACGCGCCGATCTGCTTGACCTTCAGCGGCGTTATCTCGATCAGCTCGCCGTCGATTCGGACTGTTCCGGGTTCCGGGAAAATATCGGAGAGGCCGCCGTCGTCCGACTCCTGCTTATCCAACTCCTTCATCGTTGGCGTCATCAAACCGGCCGCCCATCGACAAACAGGCACGTGGCCGTCCCGTCATCGGGCTCGACGACGCTGAACGCCAACGGAATCTGCATCTGTTCGGTGCCATTGGCCGTGCGTTTGAAGGTCATTTCGCCATTCGGGCGCAGCAGTACTTTCGGCGCATAAATGTCGTGGTTGGCGCCGACGGCATTGTCGGCAATGAATCGCAGCGAGCCGTAGAGCTTTTTTGGCGTTTTCGTGGTGGTCAACTGCACCCGGCCGTTGGCGGCTGCCGTGTAGTCGACCAGCAGATTGGTTCCATCGGCAATTCCGCCGCCCGCAATGATGTAGATCCGGCCCAGCGCCAGGTCGACGCTGTAATCCACATCGACGGTAAACGCAGGGCTCGGCACATCGTCGGTGACCGACACGGCGCTGACCACACGCACGCCGGTCGGATTCGATGCCGATGCGCCCAGCTGATAATGACGGTCCTGCAGCACGCCGTTGATCGCCTCGCCGACGACAGCCCCGCCGGACTGCGTCACGGTAGCCTTGTCGGCGATGAAAAACAGCGCCAGGTTGTCGTCGCTGATGTCGTCGCAGGTGATGGTACCGGTCTGTTTGTTTTTGGTGGGCACTTCATCGAGCAAGGTCGGCAGCGGCGAGTCGGCACAATAGATCTCGACGGTTTCGGTCTCGACATTGATGGCGCCGCCTGGGGTGCAGCCGAGATAGCGCTCGCCGGTTTTGGCGCCGGCGGCGCCGAACGGGTCGAAATAGATTTTCCCGGCTGGGATGACGATATTGCTGGACATGTTGTGACTCCTGACTGTTTAGGATTGTGTGGTTTGTATCTGGGTGGCGATGATGAACTGCTCTTCCCACCAGATCACGCCTTCATCGAAATCGAGTATCTGCCCGATGACGTGATCGACTGCGTTTTTCGAGTTCGTAGGCTTCCATCCACGCAGCGCCGCCCGGATGGATTGCTTGAGCGTTTCGATGCCGACCGTGCCGGTGGTGTTGCCGGCATCGCGCACCGTTGTGTTTTTGATGCAGGCCCGGACGCTGACGATCGATGTGCCGGTCTGGAAATGGCACTCTTCGGAATAGCGGTTGCGGTCGGATTCGTCCTGCAGCGGCATAACGAACGCGGTCGGCAGATCTTTCGGGTTTGCCAGCAGCAGGTCGTCGAGCAGAAAGATTCTGTTTCCGAACTCCGGGCATTCGGCTTTCAGCCGGTCGACCCATTCGGTCAAGTCCATCAGCGCTGCCCCTTGACGTTGACTTCAAAATTGAGCTCCTGTTGAAATCGTTTGATGAACTCGTCGCCCATACGGTCACGGACCGAATCGGCGCTCTGCACGGCCCGCTGCAGCTCGATCACCTGTTCGACGATCGGCAGCCGCTCTTTTCCCTTGCGTTTGAACACACCGGTATGACCGCTTGGCATGGTGGCTACGAATGCGCCCTCGAAAAAGAACCGGCGCACCCGGACGCCACGTTTCGTTTGTCTCGGCTTGCCGACATAGGACGCTTTGATCGGTCTGTAGCCCAGCCAGGCGATGCCGGTCAGCCGGCTCCTGGAGATCTTGCGCGCCGATCGGAACCGGCGGATGATCTTTTGCGTGATTTGATTCTGCCGGGCGACATCCTTGACCAGTTCGCTGCGCGCTTTTGTCGTGGTTTTGCCGACTGCCCGTTTCTCCGCACGTTCGGCCTGTTTCGGCAACGCCCGGAAGCGGCGCACCAATGTATCCATGCCGGCGGTATTGATGTCGATTTGCACGATTCCGGTTCTAACTTGTTTCCCGCAATGCGATCTCGGTCATGCCGCCATCCTGGTTCATCTCACCGACGATCTCGAATTGCCGGCCGCCGACATCGACTGTATCGCCTGGCTGCGGATTGAGCGGTGCGATGTCGGATGTCCGTCCGACCAATCGCGGATTGGTCCGGTCGATCGGCGTCTTGCCGATTTGCACTTCGCTCCAGGGTGCGAAAAATACCACCTGGATCTCTGGCGCGGGCACGCCGTTGACCGTGATAATGGCCGCCTCGGCGAACGCATCGATCACCGTATCGTTCAGATCGCTGAAATCGTATCCCATCGATCAAGTTCCGATGTCGTCTCCGGCGCAGGTGACGCGCACTTTGTGCGGTGCCAGCTTTTCGTTGACGACGGCCCGGATGCTTTCGCGTTCAGTCTCGGTCTTTTGACAATAGGCATCGACGCCACCGGCCATGCGGTCCTCGATCATTGCCAGACTGCTGCATCCGGAAAGAAGAATCGTAATTATGAAACCGAATAAAAGTGCTGCTTTCATCAGAAACTCCATTGCAATGTGATCAATGCGCCGTCCAAACAGCCGGCGGCAGCGGTTAATTCATCCAGTGCCATCGCTCATTCGCATTGCCTGAACGACATCCTGAATGACAAATCCATGGGCTCGGTCAGGTCTGTATCAATCCGAGCCTGGTCAATGTTTTGTGTCCTGCTGTCCCATCTTGTGCCAGTCCGTTGGACTTTTGAAATGCGCCGATCGCTGCCTTGGTCTTCGGCCCCTCGATGCCGTCGCAGACCAGAATCGGATCGGCGCCATGTTCGTTGAGCGCCTGCTGCAGTTGGCAGGTCGTAATTTTCATGCTGCTGAATTCCTGCATCCATCTGTTCGCCAGTGAACGAATTCGCCCGGCTTTATCGAGTCCGTTGATGCAGCGGCGGGCTTTGAAAAACTCGGTCGTGCCGGGCCGGATATAGCGTTCCAGTCTCCGGCCGGTGAATGTGCCGTGCTTGAACCCATGGACGAGAATGAACAGCGCGCTCGGATGTTCCAGAGCCGAATCAGGGTTGCTGACCAGATCGATATCCAATAGCTGCGAATATTTCAGATAATTCCTTCTCCAGGTGATCTGAACATACCCGCGGCCGTAAAACGGCCAGTAGCGCAAATGCGCCTTGCGCCACTCTTCCGATTTCCAGTAGGATTCCCGGACCGGCTCGAACGTGTCGTTCGTTTCATGCTCGACGGTTGCCAGAACGTAGGCTTTTTGCTCCGGCAGCGGCAAGCCTTGTTTGTCGCACTCGGCGATGATGTCGGCGATGGTTTGTCGGCGGTTAGGCATTTCTAGTCCGAGGTCGATGCGCCGATCAATCCCGACAGCAGCAGGCCGGAAGTGATGATCGCTTCTTTCTGTTCGGCGCTGAAAACACAGCCGAACCCCGTCAACATCAAAATGACGCCGCGCCATGTCGACGGTTGATGAGCGAGAATTCTCAAACGGTTCAGAAATCGATCGATTCTCCGATTTCTCGCGGCATTGCATTCTCTCGTCATGCTGGCAGATATCGCGATCGGGAAATAAATCAAGTACGACGTGCCGAATACAGTGCCGGCGGCCGGGTGCAGATGAACAGCGGGTAGCTGTAGACCTCCGGCCGGACCCACATGTCGCGCTCGCGGTCGACGATGGTCATTGCATACATCGGCAGACCGCGCGTGTTGACGTAGGTCATCGTCTCCGCCGGCGACAAGGCGCGCTCGAACAACCCGGGTACGTCGACCGGTATGAACTTGCACTTGTCCACGCCGATCGCAACCGTCGAGTTGTCGTCCGTGCCGCGGTAGTTGACCCAATCGATGCCGCCGTACCGGAACGATTCGAAAGCGATTTTATTTCGTAGATCGGATGCTTCCTGCGTGTTCAGGAAGGTCTCACGTACCTCTTTGTGAGCTGTCAGATCATCCCAGTAGTTGTCGCCGCACAGGCCGATGATTCTGGACTGGCCGACCACCCACAGACCGCCCAGCGCCCGCATCGTGCCGCGAACCACCTTGCTGCACTGTTTGCGCACGGCGCCGGATGCCGGCGTCGCATTATCCAGATCGAAATCGAGTTCGGCCGGCAGACTGACGCCGAATACACTGGTCCAATCCACCAACGTGGATCCATCCGCATCGGTGACGATGCCCTGAATGGCGCCGAGCCGCATGTTTTCCCAGGTCATCTCGACCTGCGCAATGAGACCGGTCGGGCCGTTCAACCGGTCTGTGACCAGCTGCATGACCTGCATCAGCTCGGTCTCGCTGCCGAAGGCCCGCACCGACTGAACCTCGTCTGCCATGATCGTCTGACCCTTGGCGATGCGCGCGGTCTCCTGGTAGTAGATGTTGCGCTTTTCGTTTTTGCCTTCTTCCAGCGGCGCCCCGCGCTCCGAGGTCTGAATCAGGTTCAACGCGCCATCCTTCAGTTCGATCGCTGCCGCGAGCGTCCGGATCGGCCGGTCGGTGAACAGGTTGAGCGAGCCGAGAAATCCGGGTTTGAACGGGTTTTTGTTGACCGCGGTGGTCAGTTCCACCATGGAAAACGGCTTGCCGTTGAAAATATCGAGTGTTGGCATTGTCTGTCCTCTCTGTTTGTGTCCCGGGTCGGTTATGCGCGGGCGATGATGCCGAGCGTAGCCAGTTGGTCGGTTGCGGTGGTGATCTGTCCGCCGGTCATGCCGGTTTTCCAGATCAGGTCGTCGGCGGATACTTCGGCATGGCGGTTGATGATGACCGCATCTGCATCGGCCGAGGCGGCGTCGACCGGTGCATACAGCACGCCGGCGGCGACCTGCGATCCGTCGGTCGCGGCAGGATCCATTTCGGCATATTTGCCCGATCCGGCGGCCACGGTGATCGTGAACGTATCGCCAACGACAAAATCGGCTGCGCCGTCGGCCAGTGTGAACGAAAGCCCACCCCCGCTGAACGCCGCGCCGACAGCACCGACGCCAATGACGTCGCCCTGGGGATCGACGACCTGGAAATCACCGGCGTCGACCGCCGCTTTGGTAATAGTCAGGACATAATCGCCGACCTGTGCGTTGGCGCCGACCGTAATCGCGCCCATCGCGCCGTTGCCGGTGTTGCCGCCGCCGGCGGCCGAACTGCCCGCACCGAGTGTGATCTTGCCGAGGACTGAACCGGCTTCGAGGTTGTTTCCCAATGCCAGCGTCACCTGCTCGCGCGAACGCGTGCCGTTGGCTTCGCTGATCAGGAATTCACCGGCATACTTGCCTTCTGCGAACGTTGATGGCATTGCTGCTCTCCTGTTTGTTTAGATGGTGGTTTGGTGCTGCCGATGTTTCAGTTCAGCCGATGTCCGAACGCGTTCGCCCAGCCGGCCTGGATCGCCTGGCTTTCTTCCATTTCGTTGGAATCGCCTGTGTCGGCGCCGACCGTTGGGTTGCCGAGGGCGTTCATGTGGTCTGTAAAAGGATTCATCGGTTCGGCGGCCGGCTCAACCACCGATGGAGACACCGCCAGAACCTTGCCGGCCTGCTCGATGCTCAAATCGGTATCGAGCGCCAGCGCTTTCGCCTGAGACTCCCTGCCTTTCGCCTCTGGATGGTTCAAAATGCCGGAGATGCGTTCACGCTCATCGGATTGACCGGCTTTGTAACCATCGGCTCGGGCCGATTCGATTTCGGCTTCGTGGTCGATTTTTTCTTCCTGTTTTTCGGTCGCTGCGGCGTTCGTTTTGGTAATTGCTTTGGTGGTCATTTTTTTGCCCCCTGGTGTTGGAATTATGTCTGTTCTGTTCGCTTCCACGATCATCGATTCGATCGCGTCATCAGGGCTCGAAATGAAATCGGCCAGCCCGATATCGATCGCCTCCCGTCCGCGAAAAACACCGGCTTCCGTCGCTCGTACCGAAGCCTGATCGATGCCGCGATAGAGTGCGACGCGCTCGACGAACAGGTTGTAGAGCGCATCGATCTCCCGTTGAAAATCGGCCCTGACCTCATCGCTCAGCGGCTCGAATGCATTGCCGTCAACCTTCTTGGCGCCGGCAAATATGAAGGTGACGTTGATGCCGTCGTTCTCCATCGCTTTGGAAATATCGACGTGCCGCAGCACGACGCCGATCGAACCGGCAAAACCGGTGTTTGTGATCGACACCGTTTCCGCGGCCGATGCGATCAAATAGCCTGCCGATGCCGCCATATCGGAAACGACGGCATGAATCGGTTTGATCTGCCGCCCCTCATGGATCCGCTGCGCCAGATCGAAGACACCGGCAATCTCGCCGCCAGGCGAATCGATATTGAGCAAAATGGCCGATACGGAAGCATCACCGAGCGCTGCATCGACCCGTTTCGCGATCGTCTCATAGCCGAGCACGAAGCTGCTGTCTGCATTCATCGTCGTCCGGTGCGCCAAGACGCCGAACACGTCGATGACAGCCAATCCGTCGATGATCCGATAGCCAGGATCACGATGCTCGCCCTCGGCTACCATCAGGGCACCGATATCGACGCGCGGCGCATCGACGCGCACATCGTGCCCAATCAACCGCGGCGAGAGCCCGGCGATGATCGAATCCAATTTCGCTGGATGAATCATCAATGGCGTATTAAAAATTCTTGCCGCGAGCCGCGGCAGCAACAGATCAGCCATTCGCTTCGACCTCTCGGTTCATATCCGTTTCGAATTCCCCGAACACCGCCTGCGTGCTCAATCCCAACTCTTCCAGCTTCGCCTTTTCGATCGCCCGCTGCTCGAGCACCTCTTCCCAATCCCGGCCCTGTTCGGCACACTCTTCTTCCAACGTGGAAAAACTGTTCTGCACCCGAACCACGGCGGCATTCACCTCTTTCACCGGATCCACCCAGCCGCGTCCGGAGAATATCCAGCGGCAGCGGTTGTAGGCGTAGCGGTTTTCGTAATAATCCGGCGCCTCGACCCGGCCCAGATTGATCGCCTCTTCCAGCCAGAGTTCGTAGACCGGCCGCAGCCAGAGATCGCACAGCCAGCGCCGGCGTGACAGAAAATAGCGCCAGGCTTCGAGCAATGCCGCCCGGGCGCTGGAATAGTTGGTTTTGGAGAAATCCTTGAGCAGCAGTTCGTATGGGATGTTCAGGCCGGCGGCAATGTGCCGCATGACCGATGACATGAAGCCGTCGAATGCTGTGTTCGGGCGGTTGGGAGAGAACCCGTTGAGCTTGGTGCCGACCGGCAGCGTCATGATCAGCCCGCCGTCCAGTTTTTTTCGGTTGAATTTGTCCGAAACGTCTTTCCAGTATTTGCCGTCCGGATCGTTGCCGAAGAGTTCTGAGACCGATACCGGATCGAGATCGGATTCCAGGAACGCGGCGATCATGGCACCGACCGCTGCCGTCTGCAGCTCATGCCCGACATATTCGCTCGATACCTTGAACTCGCGCAGCACGCTGGTGAAAACCGGCTTTCCCCGGCTTTGGCCGGTGCGCTCTTTGTCGTGCAGATGAACGACCCGGCGGCGGCCCCAGGGCGTAAAGGCAGGGATACGGTCCCATCGGGCAACCGCCGAGGCCGAAAACAAACCGCCGTATTGGTCACCCGGATGGGTGCGCTGGATGTGATAGGCGACCGGTGCGCCATAGATGTCGATTTCGATGCCGCCGCGGATCGATGCGTCGTTCATCCTGCCGGTCGGTACCGAAAGCCGGTCGGCCTCGACCGTTTGCAGCTTGCTGTTCCACCGCTCCCCGCTGCGCTCGACCCAAAGCGGCAGCGCCAGGGCCTCGCCGTTCATGAACGCACCGGCCAGCATTGTGTTGGTGAGCCCGAGCAGGTTCATGGTGTTGGCCGCATCGCACTCGGCGGTATCGGCCCAGGTCCGGAACTCCGCCTCGACCGCCATGCTCCATTCCCGCGCCCATTCGCGGTCGCGGCCGAGCAGCCGGTAATCCGGATTCGCAGACAGCCGCAGCTGGCTGCCGACAATGTTGTCTTTGGCGGTCTGGATATAGCCGCTTGCCAGCCCGCTGTTGCGCGCCAGATCGCGCGCCCGCGGTACCAGCGTGGGCAGCTCGTTGAGCAGATCGGCATCGGCCGATCCGGGGTTCGGCACCCATGCGGCGATCTTGGCATCGGTCAACGACGCGGCATCGTGCGCGGTATCGCCGCTCACAGCACCACCTGGATGGGTTTGCGATGGGGCTTGCCGGTCGCCGCGGCATTCTCACCATTGACCCGCTCCTCCCACTCGCGTCGGCCGGCGCGGATTTCGGAAAGATCCTCTTTGGTCATGAGCCGATCGGCGATCCTCGCGGTTTTACCCGTGAGGACCTTGGCTTCGGCATCGAGATAGGCTGCCAGCATGTCGGTTGCAGTAGACATGCCGGCAGTTTATTTCAGGTCGGCGCGACAAAGACACCCCAAAAATGTCGCATTTTTGATTTTTTTTAATGCCTGCAAAAAAACCGGGCGCGGTAAAGCGGGCGATACCAAAGAGTTGAACGAGGTGACGGACCGGATCAGCCGGTTCTACGATAAGAACCCGGAAATCCGGATCACCCGGTTGACATTGAACCGATCTGCGAAAAATTAGGAGACAGCGGCAGGGCGAGGCGGTGGAAGGTGTTTATGTCCCGAGGAAGCGGCGGGACCTTATTTACAGAAGGGCGGTTCGGTCTTGGTGGTGAATAAACGAATCCGCCGGCATGATGGTACCTGATGCGGCGCCTGTGCGGTTTATGGCTGCCGGTCTATGGCGTTATGATTTCCAATAGTCCTCAGGATGGCGATATTCCCGTCGACCTCGAATGAAATCTTGTAATTGCCAGTAATATGAATCGTATAGATTTCCGGATTTCTGTATCTTTTGAGTTTTTCGAACCTTAGCCCTGGAGGCCGTGGATCTTTGATCAGATCATTAAGCTTCGAAGTAAATATTCGACGAACCCATTCCATCAAAGCCAGCGAACCGAAAAAAGTACGGGACACCGGAGAAAAAATGCTGTATAAAGTCCGGCATGGAAATGGTAACCCGCCAGCAGCCTGCACAGTCG
>Ga0209633_10003228_pt1 | contig 15161 bp, 7 predicted proteins | sample Cruoilmetagenom1_FD_187290 | JGI IMG/M metagenome (GOLD analysis project Ga0209633, IMG submission 187290) | Oil polluted marine microbial communities from Coal Oil Point, Santa Barbara, California, USA - Sample 1 (SPAdes) (version 2) | ecosystem: Environmental > Aquatic > Marine > Oil seeps ... | reverse complement strand
ATGTAAGCGCCCTGTTTTTGGATATACTTCAACCAGAGAATATCTCGAAGTTGTATGTTGACCAAAAGGAATATCCACTTCAACTCTATCTAATGTTTTATAATGAGTTTCGGCTTCTTGAACTTTCTCCTTCTCATTCTTTAAGCTATAATCAATTACTCCAGCATCATCTGTATATCCACGAACAATTGCTAAGTACTTTTTATCAATAAAACCTTCAGAAAATTGCTGTTGTAACAATCTATCATATTCTTTATTTAATGCAAAAAGAAAGACCCCTCCCGTTTTTCGATCAATTCTATGGCATGGATACACATATTTTCCCAATTGATCTCTTAACTCTTGAACTGCAAAGGCATCAGCTTCTCCAACATAGTAAGACTGATGCACAGCCAAACCATGCGGTTTATTAATAGCAACAAGATTATCGTCCTGATATATAATTTCTAAATTCATACGGTTTTGTAATGCTTTCTTTGTAATCTATAAATTATTTCGCGAAAAACTTTTAATTTATCAAACAACAATTATCTTTGATTCTTAAATTTTTAAACTTATTAACTTATGAGAAAAATTTTACTTTTATTAGTGCTTATTGCTGCAAGCGCTCAACTTATAAATGCGCAAAACAAACATCATATTAATGATAATTCTTTACAGAGTAAATATACTGAAGAATTACCACTTCAACGAAATGAAACTAACTATAAAAATAGTGACTATGGCAATCCACCAGACTGGAACTGGGAATCTAAATTTGGCGGTTCTGGAAACGATTATGCAAGAAAGATAGCAACAGACTCAGAAGGAAACGTATATGTTGTCGGTTCATTCTCTGGAGAAACAAAAGTAGAATCAACTACTTTAAACTCTACCGGAAAAAGAAATGCTATTATTGCTAAATTCAATAATTCAGGCAGTTTGGTTTGGCTGAAAACAATAAATACATCTGAAAAAAAGCAATCTGACGCTATTGGTTTGTGTATTGATAATTCAAATAATATTTATGTAACGGGGTATTATACTGGAACCATATCTGTTGGAACTTTTGACCTTCCTAATGAAGCTCTTTATAATTTATTCCTTGTTAAATTAAACTCAGACGGAAATTATTTAATGGCTAAAAATCATGGAAGTACCGATGAATATAGAATTGGATTAAATCTCGACCTAGATATAAATGGAAATATTTATATAGTAGGTTCAAGCGATAATAATATTATTGGTTGGAAACACTCAAGTATTTTCCTAAAATACGATGCAACAGGAAATCTTTTATGGGAAAAACAATATGATGAAAATTTTAATGATATAAAAGTTGGAGAAGATTATTTATATATTTCTGGTTCAGCCTTTAAAACGAACGATGGGATTATTGATGATGTAAGTGTAAGTGTTACAGGATATTATGCCGATGCAATTTTACTAAAAGGTGATCTAGATGGGATCTTTAAATGGAGTGTGTCGAGTCATCACGAAACGCTTGAAAATGGAGATGGATATGGAATGAATCTATCTATAGATACCAAAGAAAATATATATTTAAATGGTTACTTTAAAAGAAAAATAACCTTTGGTGAAACACAGTTAACAGAATACAATAATAGTGGGGATACTTTTATTGCCAAATATGATTCATCAGGAACATTTGGCTGGGCCAAATCATTTAAAGGTTATGATGGAGGTATTTGTCTAGATGAAAATGAGCATTTATTTGCAGTTTCGGATAGTATTGTTAAACTTGACAGTTCGGGTGCAACTATTTGGAAAGAAAAAGACACCCTTGATGTTCAAAATATTTTTGTTACGGGAAATAAAATAGCTGCTTGCGGTAATAAAGATGGCTTAATTAATCTGTTCCAAACAGATACTTCATCAGCACAAGAATGGTTGGTTGAGTTTAATGGAAACTCAGGTTCCTCTGATATTATAGGAATGGTTTCCGATACCGTAGGAAACATTTATTCCTTTGGTTATACTTCATCGGATATTGATTATTATGGACAAACATTAGGCAAAGGTCTTTTTGTAAGTAAAATAGATCACAATGGTAATTTAATATGGCTTAACGAATTGCACGGCGTTGAGTTAAAGTCAGGATATGGAAATGCTATAGCAATAGATCCTTCCAATGAAAATGTGCTTATTACAGGAGAATTTTCAGATCCTTTAGAAATAGTTGGAGAAAAAACCTTAACTCCAACTGCAAGTGGAAGTGTTTTTATTTTACAATATAACACTAATGGCGAATATTTAATGTCAATTCAAGAAGATTTCGCTGGTAAATTACTATGTGTTACTACTGACCATTCAGGTAACATAATATGGAATGGTGTTTACGATGAAGCAATAAACATAAGTGGAATAAATCTATCGGAAGGGATTGGGAGAGATATATTTATTGCTAAATACAGCTCAAATGGAGCAATTGATTGGGCTATTAGAGCTGGTGGTGATGATGTGGAATATTCTGGAAAAGTTGCAGCAGACCAAAACGATAATATATATTTAACTGGAGAATTCACATCACAAGATATTTCAATAGAAACAACAACTACAACTTTTAATGAAGGTGATGGAAATATTCTACTTGCAAAAATAAGTCCGGCTGGTGTAACTCAATGGATAAAATCATTCGGCGGATCTCCATATGAATTTGGTGACTTTGATAGCTGGCCAACAGGAATTAAACTAAACAAAATTGGTGATATTTATATTCAAGGGATTAATGGAGACTCAACAAAATTTGGTGATCTCACTTTATTAAATCCTTATGGAACTTATTCCAACTTCATCACAAAATTTGATAATGATGGTAATGTTTATTGGTCCAGATCTATTCAACAAAATGATTATTTTCCATTTAATTATAATCAGTTCGATATTGATGAAGAAGGAAATGCATATATTGGTGCTCAAATTATAGATACTGCTAACTTCGAAGATGAATACTTGTACAAAAAGACAGGAGATATAGATTTATATGTTGCAAAGTATTTATCGGATGGAACCTTGGATTGGGTTAAGTTTATGGCAAGCACACATAGTTGGATAAGCTCAATTGCAGTATTAAATCCTGATCACATTTGCGTTAGTGGTAATTTTAACGAATATTTAACATTTAACAATAACGAACTCCTTTCTAGCAGTAGAAGTGGTTTTTTGGCAACTATTGGTAAAGATCTTAATAAACCAATAATCACAACATGTGCTTCAGATAGAAATGTTGATTTAAATAGCAATGATGAATTATTAGTTCCAGATCTAACAAGTGAAATTGCGGCATCTGATAATTTTACTATAGAAAATAAACTAACTATTACACAAGACCCAGAAGCTGAAAGCCTATTGAGTTCAAGTAATGGACAAACTCATTTGGTAACTATTAGCGTAAAAGATGAAGATGAAAACACAGAAACTTGTACGACCACACTTACAGGTGTAAAAACAACTGGAATAAATAACTTAGATGCTGAAGGTCTTTTTAGCATTTATCCTATTCCTTCAAATAGTCAAGTAAATATAGAATTTACATCTACAGAAAATAAAGAAATTTATACCGTTGAAGTATTTGATCTTTATGGAAGAAAAGTATTTTCAAAAAACACAAGCACAAATACCGTTATATCTAAATCAGACGTTAAGAATGTAGGTATATATTTTATGAAAATAAATACTAAAACTCCTATTAAAGCTAAGATTGTCTTTAATTAAAAAGGAAATTTGCAAATTAAAATTGTATATTTAACTCGAATTTTTCAACTTTAATAATATTATTAACCTCACTTAATGAAAAAACATAAAATGAAAAAGAAACTAATAACAATTCTAAGTATAGCAATTGTTGTATTGTTGTGGGCTTGTAATCCACAATCAAACTACAAAGTAAACAACACCTATCATGGTTTTAAGCTTGTTAAGAAAAAATTTGTTAAAGAAGTAAATGCTAATTGCTTATACTTTATTCATGAAAAAAGCGGTGCTCGTTTATTTAAAATTGAAGCCGATGATGCGAATAAATTATTCAATATCGCTTTTAAAACTGCACCACAGCACGATTACGGAACTCCTCACATGACCGAGCATTCTGTTTTAAACGGATCAAAAAATTTTCCTGTAAAAAGTCCATTCGATGTTCTTTCAAAAGGTTCGTTAAATACTTTTCTTAATGCAATGACTGGGTCTGATTTTACAACATATCCTGTTGCCAGCATGAACGATAAGGATTATTTTAATTTAATGCATGTTTATTTAGATGCAGTTTTTTATCCTAATCTACTTAGTGATCCAAGAATTCTAAAACAAGAAGGATGGCATTACGAATTAGATAATATTGATGATGACATCGTTTATAAAGGTGTTGTTTATAACGAAATGAAAGGAGCTTTTTCAAGCCCAACTACAGAATTAGATTATCAGGTAAATAAAATTCTTTTTCCCGATAATACATACGGAGTTTCTTCAGGAGGTTATCCTCTAGCAATGCCAGGTCTTACTTATGATTATTTTAAAAGTTTTCATGACAAATATTATCATCCATCAAATAGTTACATTTTATTATATGGTAATGCCGATTTAGATAAAGAATTACAGTTTATCGATTCAGAATATCTATCAAATTTTGAAAAATCTGATGAAAAAATTGAAATCCCTCTTCAGAAACCATTCGAAGCAAAGAAATATGCAGAAAAACCATATGCAGTACCTGAAGGTAGTTCAACAAAAGATAATACATTTTTGAATCTTAATTTTGTAACAGGTCTTAATACTGACCAAGAATTAGGTTTTGCTCTAGAGATATTACAACAAGCATTAGTTAATCACGAGTCGGCTCCATTACGACTTGCAATACAAGAAGCAGGAATCGGTAAAGATATTTACGCTTATGTAAATGATTCGAAACAAAATGTATTTAATATAACAGTTCAAAATGCAAATCCTGAAGATAAAACACAATTTGAAAAAATTGTTTATGAAACACTTCAGAAAATTAGCGAAGAAGGTTTTGATAAAGAGATGTTAGAAGGAATTATCAATCGAATGGAATTTAATATGCGCGAAGGTAATACTCCTCAAAAAGGTATGATGTATATTATGATGGCTAAAAATGGTTGGTTATTTGCCGATGATCCATTCCTAGGATTAGAATTTGAAAAACCTCTTGCCAAAGTTAAAGAAGATATAAATAATGGTTTGTTAAAAACTATTATTAAAGAACAATTTATAAATAATCCTCATACTTTATTAATGACATTAAAACCTCAACCAGGTTTGGAAAGTGAAATTAGTGAAAAAGTTAAAAAGGAATTAGCTGATTATAAAGCTAGCTTAAGTAAAGAAGAGTTGCTTCAACTTGTTGAAGATACTAAAGCTTTAAAAGAATATCAAAAACAAGAAGATACCCCTGAAGCATTAGCTACAATTCCAATGTTGGAGCTTTCTGATATAAGCCCTAAAGTTGAATGGTACGATATACAAGAAAAGAGTGTTTCTGACATTCCTGTTTTATACCACAAAGATTTCACAAACAATATCTTGTATACTAATTTATATTTTGATTTACATGCAGTACCTCAGGAATTAATTCCTTATGCAAATTTACTTTGTGAGATTATTGGATTAATGAATACCGAAAACTATACATTCGGTGAACTTGATAATGCATTAAATATTAATACTGGTGGATTTTACACAAGTTTAAGCTCGTATTTAGAAAATAACTCTGACGATAATCTAATGCCAAAATTTGTTGTAACTTCTAAAGCTACAATTGATAAAGGCAATAAATTATTTGAGTTAGCTGCAGAAATCTTAAACACATCAAAATATAATGATACCGAAAGACTAAAAGCAGTTCTTACTCGTCACCAGGCAAGAGTTGAATCCAGACTTAAAAATAATGGAATTGGATATTCAATGACTCGTTTACGCTCCTATTTTTCAAATCAAGGAATGTTTAGAGAAGAAACTAACGGTTTAGATTATTACCGTTTTATAACTGATCTAATTGATAATTTCGACACAAAAAATAAAGAGATAAGCAAAAAACTAATTAAAACAGCAAATCTTATTTTTAATCAAAAAAATATGATTGCTGGCATTACATGTTCCGATGAAAATTATCCTACTTTTTCTGAAGGATTGCAAAATTTAATTTCATCATTACCAGAAGGTAATGGTCAAATTAATGACTGGAAATTTGATTTGAGCATTAAGAACGAAGGTCTAATGGCTGCTTCAAAGGTGCAATATGTTATAAAAGGATACGACTATAAAAAACTTGGTTATGAATATAATGGTAATATGCGTGTTTTAAATCAAATATTATCCAGAGAATATTTACAAACCCAAGTACGTGTTATTGGTGGAGCTTATGGTGGATTTGCTGGATTTTCTAACTCAGGAAACTCTTATTTTGCATCGTATCGCGATCCTAACTTAAAGAAAACTTTAGATAATTACGATGCTACTCCTGAGTTTATTAAAACTTTCGAAGCAGACTCGAATGCAATGACTCGTTTCATTATTGGAACAATTGCCAGAATGGACAGACCAACAACAGCATCACAAAGGGGATCTATTGCTATAAATCGTTATTTTACAAAAACTACTTTAGAAGAGTTGCAAACAGAAAGAGCTCAAGTTCTTTCTACAACTCCTGAAGATATCAAATCATACGAAAAAATGGTAAGCGATATTTTAGATCAAGATGTAATTTGCGTTTACGGAAACAACAAAAAAATAGAAGAAAATAAATCTTTATTTAAAAAGATTTTTAAAATTACAAAATAATTTAAAATATCTATTTTTAAAAGCGTGGAGAAAAAATCTCCGCGCTTTTTTTATTTCCAATTATAAACTACCTTACTAAAAACAGATATAATATGGCATACGATATACAGCTTGAAGATAGAATACAACAAGTTCTAAAAACTAAAAAAGTTGTTTTTGAAACTAAAAAAATGATGGGCGGTTTAAGTTTCATGGTAAATGATAAAATGTGTCTTGGCATTGTTAAAGAGAATTTAATGATTCGTATCGATCCTGAAATACAAGACGAGTTATTAAAAAAAGATGCTTGCAAGAAAATGGATTTCACAAAGCGGCCAATGAAAGGTTTTCTTTATGTTGAACCAATTGCTATTGATCTAGATGAAGATCTCGAATATTGGATCAATCTCGCTCTTGACTATAATCCCAAAGCAAAAAAATCAAAAAAACGTAAATAATCATTAATATTGTAATTCATCTTAAATTAATAAAAATGAACGCTTCACGAATAACAAATAGCATACTTATATCATTTGCCGTTGTAGTAATATTTATTTATGGCAAAAACCTACTAATCCCATTTGTTGTTGCTCTTATTTTTTGGTTTTTGATAAAAGAAATAAGAGATGTGTTAAATAAAATTAAATTTATTGATGAGAAAATACCAAATACAATTTTAAATATTGTTGGATTTGCTTCCATTTTTTTAATAATTGGTGGCGTAGTAAAAATACTTACTATTAACATTCAACAACTATCAACAGAGCTCCCTGCTTATCAGGCAAATATCACACAAATTACTAAATCTATAAATACAACTTTTAATATTGATATTGTTAGTTCAGTAAAAGAATTTCTTGGCGAATACGAATACACTAATCTTCTTTCAATATTATTTAATTCTTTAACCGATGTTTTTGGCGATGCATTCTTAATTATTATTTACACTCTATTTTTATTACTCGAAGAGCCATTCTTTTCAAGTAAAATAAAAGCTATTTATACAAAAACAGACGATCAGAAAGAAGTAAATGGTATTCTTAAACAACTCGATAAATCTATCGGAAGATATCTTTCGTTAAAAACATTAATTAGCTTACTTACCGGATTTTTTAGTTATTTTGCCTTGGTTTTTATTGGTTTAGACGCACCATTATTTTGGGCTTTCTTAATATTCTTAATGAATTATATTCCAACTGTTGGTTCGTTAATTGCAACGGTGTTCCCTTCAATGTTTGCAATGTTACAGTTTGGAGAGCTAATGCCCGGAGTTTGGGTGCTTATAATTGTTGGTGCTATTCAGCTTATTATGGGTAATTATATCGACCCAAAACTAACAGGGAAATCACTCAACGTAAGTCCTTTGGTAGTGCTTGTTGGACTGGCATTTTGGGGTGCCATTTGGGGAATTATTGGTATGATATTAAGTGTACCAATAACTGTTATGATGATTATTATTTTTTCCGAATTTCCACAAACTAAATCCATTGCTATATTATTATCAAAAGACGGATCGATTGCAAACATTAATTAAAATTGTAAATTATTACTAAGCAAAATTATTATTTCGTATATTGAACTGTTTTAATGTTGTATCGTACAATAAGTATATTCGCGTTATCTTAGAATCTTATGTAAATGCTCAATTTCAAAAGACCAATACTTAATCAAGTTTCCAACATATTTTTATTGTATAGCACTGGCTTTACGGTTTTTGCTATTATATTAATTAGCTTTATTTATTCTTATCTTGAAATTAAGGACTTTAAAACAGAAACGGAGTACGAAAGAAATCTTTTCATAAATAAACAACAAGAAGTTATCCGTTTTGAAACGGAAAAAGCTGTAGATTATATTAATCTTACTCGCATGTTTATTGAAGATAATATGCAAGAGGAATTAATTCAAAAAACGAATACAGCATGGGATATTTGCAATAATATTTACAAGGAAAATATTCCCCTCGAATCTAAAGATCACATAAAGAAAAATATAAAAGATGCATTAAGACCAGTCCAATTCTTTAATGGTAGAGGTTACTATTTTATAGTATCGATGGATGGAACCGAAGAACTTTTCCCTGTATCTCCTGACTTAGAAGGAAAAAACCTACTGAACCTGCAAGATGAAAAAGGAAACTATGTAATTCGTGATGAGATAGAAACCATTAAAAAATATGGAGAGGGATTTGTTACCGATTATTGGTCTAAACCAGGTTCTGATTCAAAAATGATTTTCCCAAAAACTTCATTTATTAAATACTTTGAGCCATTAGATTGGTATATTGGATGTGGCGAATATGTAAACAATTTCCAAAACGATATTCAACAACAAGTTTTACAACGTATAAGCAATATCCGATTTGGAGAAAATGGATACATTTTTATTAATACATACGATGGAATAGCATTATTAATGGATGGGGATATTAAAGATGAACCTGCTTCTGTATGGGAATTGAAAGATCCTAATGGGGTAAAAGTAATTCAAGAAGAACGAAAAGCGGTTGATAAACCAGAAGGTGATTTTATTAATTATTCGTGGAGAAAGCTAAATTCAAAAGAAGTGCTGCCTAAAACATCGTTTATTAAAGGTGTTCCAGAATGGAAATGGATGGTTGGAGCAGGAGTTTATATTGATGAGATTGATTCAGAAATTGCCTTACAAAGAGCTACATTAAACAAAAACCTTAAAAGAAGGATTCTAACAAACTTAATTATTTTAATCGGAATAATAATAGTTGTTTATGCGGTAGCAAAGAGAATATCTTTTAAAATAAAACGAAACTTCGATTCTTTTACTCAAAAATTGGCAACTGCTGTTGAGTCTGGAGAAATGTTAAACGAATCCGATTTCTCAATTTACGATATTAAAAATGCAATTGATAGTATCAATGGTATTATATACAACAAAATAATTGCTGAACGATTATTAAGAGAAAATGAAGCCCGATTCAGAACTTTATTTGAAAATGTTCCCGTCTTAATAACCATATTAGATTCTCATTTCAATATACGACTCGGCAATAAAGAAATGAAATCCTTTTATCAGAATTTACCCCAGCAAGTACTAGACAAATATAACTTATTAGAAATTTTAGCTCACAAAAACAAAACAGAAAAAATAAAAGAAGGTCTCGAAAAATTTGATGGTCAATTTAGAGAATTTAAGATTAAAACCAAAAAGGGGCTAAAAACCCAAAATTGGGCCAGCTATAAAACAGAAGATAATGAATACATTGGAGTTGGATATGATATTTCTGAGTTAAAAGACAATGAGCAAAAATTGAAAGATCTGAATAAAACCAAAGACAAATTTTTCTCTATTATATCTCATGATTTACACACCCCATTTAATACTATTATAGGATTTACTGATATATTACTGAAGAAATTCGACACACTATCGAAAGAAAAACAATTAAAATATATCGGTCAAATTCATAAATCATCGAGCGGAATGCACCAGCTTTTGTTGAATTTACTTGACTGGGCCAGAGCACAATCTGGATCAATTGAAGTTTCAAAAGAATCATTTAATATAAAAGATATTATAAATAATATTTTTGGAATTCTTACTCCTCAAGCAGAGAAAAAAGCAATTTCATTAGTTGATAACTTACCAGATGAAATGATTGTTTACGCAGATAAATCGATGACAAATACAATAATTCAAAACTTAGTAGCAAATAGCATTAAATTCACAAATATTGGCGGCGAAATTCAGATTAATTTCGAACTAAAAGAAAACAAGTTTATACTTTCGATAAAAGATAATGGAGTTGGAATTGCCAATGATAAAATCCCCGATTTATTTAAACTTTCCAGTTCTAAAAATCAACTTGGCACAAACGACGAGTCAGGAACAGGTTTAGGATTACTAATCTGTAAAGAGTTTATCGAAAAAATGAACGAAGAAATTTGGTTAGAAAGCAAAGAAGGAAAAGGAACCACGTTCTTCTTTACTCTTAAACAAGATAAAAAATAAAGTAACCGCAAACTTGCCTGATGGTAGTCAAATTTGCAGAGTTTTAACCATTAACTAAATAATAAATACCCACCAAGAGCATTATCTTTTTTCTAAATTTTAATAAGCAAAAAGAAGATCAAACTATGAGTAATATTTAAAGTAAACTTAATGGAAAATGGTCCAATTTTAATAATCACAAAATAGAACTAAAAAATAGTAAGGGTAAAAAAAAATACGACAGAAGAAACTGTTGTTTTTTGTCGTTATGAACGATCAAAAAGCAAAGCTTTCTGCTACTGAACACATAATACAAATAGATTTCGAGGCTAATTAAAGTTTGCCAAAATTTTACATTTTCTTAAACTAAATGTATATTCTTATTTTAGTTTAATGATTTGAATTGTTTCCCAAATAAATATTAGGCATTAATAAATTTGAATTAGTTACTAATGTAAGCTAAATTAGTAGTATAAATCAAATGTATATAATGTATGCATCGCCAACCACACATATTAATTGTAGATGATGACGGATTTATTCGTGATGCAGTGCAACGAATTACCAAAACATTAGGATATAAATCTACTCTAGCAAAAAATGGCAATGAGGCTCTTCAGCTTGCTAAAGAAGAAATTTTCGATCTAATAATTTCGGATATTTACATGCCCGTGATGGATGGAAATGAGCTTATTTTGCACATTCGTGAAATGCAAGAGTATAAAAACACTCCATTTCTTTTTCTTTCGGGAAGTGACGAACGTAAAACCTGGATAAAAAATCTTAATGCCGGAGCAGATGATTTTATTTCAAAACCATTCGATAAAAAAATATTAGCACTTAAACTTAAAAGCCAAATTAAAAAATATTTTTTACGTAAAGAACTGCTTAAAAGTAATCTCGAATATAATATTAATCTGAACGAGGGTATTATTCTCTATTGTACTTTACCCAATACAGGTTTTGAAATTAACACAAATAATATTTATACTCAGGTAAAACTTATTACTAGTAATTCTGAATTATATGAAACAATTAAGAAAGTTAATGTTTGGCTTTTGCTAATTGATTCGAACGCAGTTCACGAATATGATATTAATAAAATCAAACTATCTTCAGATTTGAATTTCTCGATTCTTTTTCTTGCCAATAATATTCGTGATATTAACGCTCAGTTAGATCAAGGTATAGGTAATTTTATTTTGAAATCACTTCCTGAAAAACTCTTTTATCATCAAATAAATGCATTTATTGCGCGGGAAATGGAGGTTAAAAGCAAATATATTAATGCAATTAAACTTGCCGCAGATAACTCTCCAATCCGCTTTGAAAGAAGCACAGAGCAAGACTTTGACACAACACACATTTCTGTGTTACACGAACCCTACAAACATATCCCTGGCGGTGATTTTTATGAATTATTTACAAGTCCCGAAAATGAACTTAAAATTGTTGTAGTGGGCGATGTTATGGGTAAAAAATGGGGAGCCTGGTTTATTGTAAATGCGTATTTAGCATATATCCGAAGCACAATACATTTTCTTATAAACAATACTCCGAGCCAAAAAATGACTGCATCTGGAATTATTGAGCATTTAAATAAACAAATTACTCATGACATGAAAGTTGCCGAAGTTTTTACTACACTTTCTGTTATTATTATTAGAAAAAATAGCTCGGTTAGTATTGCCGCTGCAGGAGCAATGAGACCGCTTCTTCTTTCTTTTAAAAATAAAACGATAAGCCAATTAAATATTACAGGCATGCTTCTCGGGATTTCAGAACAGGTCAAATATCATCAACTAGATTTAAACCTAGATCTGTATGATAAAATTCTATTTTACTCAGATGGCTATACAGAAATTACGAATAGCAAAACCAATACAATGCTTTCAGAAAAAGCAATAATAGATGTTTTTTCATTATTGAAAAATCAACAAACAATAAAACTTAATGACATAGAAAAAACCCTTGTCGAAAATTATAACATTACTTCGTTCGACGATGACAGAACATTATTACAATTATCACGGCAACATTAAAGAAGTCTTTTTTTCAAAATACAAAAAAAATCCTTATCATTTTTTTCTATTTTAGCCATTCAATTTTCTATAAATGATAAATCAATTTAACAATCTTAATTCAAAAGAGTGGCTCCCATTTCAAAAATCGTGGTTTAGATATTCCGATGATGAAATTTTATTCACACAAAATATTCGGTTTTTTGTAAAATTTGATGACGAAAACTTACCTCCTAACGTTCTATTCTGGGGATCGAAACGTCAAACTAAAAAAATTAAAACGCTTCAAAAAGAACTAAAATTTAATCTTTTTACTTCTGAGAATATTGAAGAAGCAGAAATTTTACAATTTGTAATAATTGATCTTCGTGATTATTTAACCAATGATTCATCTCTTAAGGACTACCTGAATTTAAAAAAAAAGGTGCTAGAATTTATATACACATTAAAAAATAAACTTGCTCTTCGTCGATTTATTTCTGTTCAAATTTCTAATATCTATTCCAAAAACTCATTTTATCCAATTGCTTGGAATTTAGCAAAATCTATTACTTCTTTTTATAGTTTAAAAGATGAAAAAATTGGATGGCTAGAAAAAAAATCTGATAATAAAGAATCTTATTATTTCAGAACTACGAAAGAAAGTTTTTACAGTTTATACTTTAGAAACGATGAAGAAAGTAAGTATCAAATCCAAAATAGCAATTCATCTTTTCTAGACAATAAAGAACAATTAAAACGAAACAAAAAGACGTTTAAAACATTTCCTTCTTGTTATATTTTAAAACCCAAACCACGGAATAAAAATGAAATTTTGCATCCGGCAAAATATCCTGAAAATCTTGCAAAAATGCACATAAACACATTTACTCAAAAAGGTGATAATGTATTTGATCCAATGAGCGGAACCGGATCAACACAGATTTCTGCATTTTTATTAAATAGGAACAGTTACGGTACCGAACTAAGCAAATTCTTTTATGAAATATCCAAAAACAGATGCATCGACATTTATATTGAAAATCCAAAACCCTGTGAAATTAAGATTCTTCATCAAGATGCCTGTAAAATAAAGCCGGTGGACTTTCCTAAAATAGATTATATAATCACATCGCCACCATATTGGGATATGTTAAATATTAAAGGAGCCGAAAATCAGGCCAAAAGAATTAAGAAAGGTTTACAATTAAATTATTCGGAAAGTACCGAAGATATTGGTAACATTGAGAATTACAACAGTTTTTTAAACCTTTTAACCAACACTTATTTTAATCTTTTAAATGTATTAAAACCTGGAGGCTACATAACAATTGTTGTGAAAAACATTAAGAAAAAGGGAATTAACTACCCTCTGGCATGGGACATTTCGGAACGTTTACAAGAAAAATTAATTTTATTACCCGAAACATTCTGGTTTCAAAACGATATTTCAATTGCACCTTTTGGATATTACAATACATATGTAAGCAATACTTTTCATCAGTATTGTCTCAACTTCCAAAAGCCTTTTTAAGCACTATTAACTGCCGACAGCCATTCCATTACAGTTGAACAATTTGAGTTATTTTAATTAATTCTAGTTAAATACTTTAAACTAAACCATTATGGATTGAAAATCCATAGGTTTGGATTACGAATGGAATTCTTTTAGTAAGCACCAAATAACAAATATCTAACAATATCCAATGTTCAAAATATCAACACCTAAACTTCACCAACAATATCAATGCTTCAAACATAAATATAGGGCTTTGAGTTTTGCTTTTTGTGATTTATTTGAAATTTAGATATTCTAGGTTGTTATTTTATTGAAATTTATAGAACCGAGGACAAAGGACAAGCTCAGCCTTTAGATTTGCATTATAGTCATTATTTAAAAAAATATGATTGTAATGCTTTTTTCTTTTATGGTAAAAATGTCTTAATATGCTTATAAATCAATACCAGTAGTGGCGCATTATGAGCGCAGCCAAACTAAAGTAACTGCAATGAAATTGCAGGGTTTTAACCTTTAAATTAATAATAAAATATCCAAGAAAGCAGCCTATTTTATAATAAATAAAATCCGTACACGAAAACGAATTCCCATTAATGCTTCGCCCAATAAAGTTAGATAGAATAGTGTGAAAAAAAATTATCAACTAACTGCAGAAAATTTCGTAGAAAACTCAACCAAGTTTATTGTTTAACGATTCTGAACCCGAACCAGAATAAACCTTAGTATAAAATCCTAAAGGAATTAAGATTAACAATAGAAATAGAACTATAAGTTTTTTCTTTTTCATCAGTTTTCTTGGTAATCAAAGATTTAGAATTTTGCTAAAACCACTTCTTTCGTTTCATAAACCAAATCATAAAAATGGAAATCAGCCCCATTAATCCCAAGGTATAAAAATAACTGTA
>Ga0209633_10003227_pt1 | contig 15165 bp, 14 predicted proteins | sample Cruoilmetagenom1_FD_187290 | JGI IMG/M metagenome (GOLD analysis project Ga0209633, IMG submission 187290) | Oil polluted marine microbial communities from Coal Oil Point, Santa Barbara, California, USA - Sample 1 (SPAdes) (version 2) | ecosystem: Environmental > Aquatic > Marine > Oil seeps ... | reverse complement strand
GCCGTTTTCATGACAAAGAAGCACATTGGAAAAATTGTGCTCACAATTGACGCTCAAGATTAAAGTGTTCAGCTCCTGTTGTTGGTCAAGCCACAAACAACCGTTTTTTTCACAGGTCTGCGGAAAGAAGACGTCGCCTTGAGACGAAAAGGACGAAAAGGGGACGCTACCCTTTTCTCAGTGGGTCTGTTCCGTATCTAAAAAAGGGTAGCGTCCCCTTTATTCGTATCTAAAAAAGGGTAGCGTCCCCTTTATTCTTAAGCGTCCCCTTTATTCTTAGAAACGGATAGAAAGACAGCATTGTGCATGCAAAGATCGGGCATGAAACAAAATCAAATTCCAACTATCAACCTTACTTCCGGTCTACTGCTGCTTGGATTGGCAACGGTGTGGGGAGGATCGTTCTTTTTCGCGGAAATCGCCTTGCGGGAAGTGCCTCCGCTGACGGTTGCGCTTCATCGCATCTTCTGGGCAGTGCCCGCACTATTTCTTGTTGTCTGGTGGCAAGGCATCAAAATCCCCAGATCAATAAAAGCCTGGCTTTGCTATTTGGTGATGGGCGCATTGAATAATGCCATTCCGTTCTCTTTGATATTTTGGGGCCAAGTGAGTATTGAAAGCGGACTCGCCTCCATTCTGAACGGAACGACTGCGGTTTTTGGGGCGGTCGTTGCTGGTATCTTTCTTGTCGATGAACCTCTGACAACACGCAAAATCATTGGCGCCTTGTTCGGTGTCTTTGGTGTGGCTGTGATCATGGGCCTAGATGCACTTACAAATTTCGACCTGCGCAATTTAGCTCAACTCGCTATTCTGGGTGCAGCATTGTCCTATGCATTCGCCGGGGTCTGGGGCAAGCGTTTTCTTTCAAGCTATCCTCCGATTATGAACGCTTTTGGAATGTTGGTTGGAAGCACCACCCTCATGGTCCCAGTTGCATTTTTCTCAGAAGGAATGCCCAATCTTATGTTATCGGCAGAAGTATGGGCGTCTCTCCTTGCAGTCTCTTTATTATCAACTGCTGTGGCCTATCTTCTCTATTTTGAAATTCTGGTGCGAGCGGGGTCAGCAAACCTCATGTTGGTCACACTGCTAATTCCACCCATAGCAGTTGGTCTGAGCTTCACATTTCTCGAGGAACGGTTGGGAAGTGAAGCGTGGCTAGGTTTTGGACTAATTGCTGTCGGCCTTGCCGTCACCGACGGTAGATTATTGGCCCGGATAAGACAAAATCAAACAGCCAGACGGTAACACACAAACTGACCAAGTGACTTAACTTGGATGGCTGCTTTGGGTCAAAGTCGGTCTTGGCGGACCTCGCCCAGCGGCGTCGGTTGTCACAGGTAAAGCGGACCTCCAGGCCAAGAAAGCAGACTTTGCCGCCCTAAGGTCCGGAATCAGGGGTAGACCGGACGTTCCGTATGACGCTCGAAACCGACGTGATTAGCCAAAACCTGACATTCGATGTCGCGTCCGTTCCTAGCCTTTAGTGCGGGCGGCTCCTTAACAGCAACCGCAATGTGACATATCGCGAGGCCGTCGGCGGGAGCCGGGCACCGCATCAGAAGCGGACACGCGAGGATGGGTGCAATTGTCCTGCCAAACGTACAAAATCAATACTGAGGGATTTGCGGAATGGCGCAACGGCGACAAGATATCGAGGCGTTCGTGCGGCAGCTTGTCATCGAAGTCGAGGCCGCCGAGGCGGCGGGTATGACTGCGCCTCAAGCCATCGCCGAGCATTTTAACGCCAAGGGCGTCACCACCCGCAAGGGCCGGCGCTGGACCGGCGCGACTGTGGTCAAGTTCCTTGGCAGTCCGGGCGCCAAGCGCTGCCGCTCGGGCGGGAAAGACGGGCCGCCGGGTGATGTTGAAGCGTAATCCTGACAAATCGTCCCATGCGATCGATAACGCACAATTGCGGCGCATTTCAGAAGTGACCATCGGCCATTACGAGCGCACGGCTGAAGATTTCCGCGCCGGCACTCACGATCACAACGTCAGCCAGAACTATAGGGCGCTGTTGGAAGCGATCGAGGGCGATCCGCCGTTTTCCGTTCTCGATCTTGGCTGCGGGCCCGGCCGGGACCTCCGGCATTTTCGTTCGATGGGGCACGACGCCGTGGGCCTGGACGGATCAAAAGAATTCGTGGCCATGGCACGTTCCTTTTCCGGGTGTGAGATTCTCCACCAGGATTTTTTCGCGATGGACCTGCCGGAGAGCCGCTTTGATGGCGTGTTCGCGAATGCGTCGCTATTCCACGTGCCGAGTCAGGAGTTGCCGAGGGTCCTGCTCGAACTCTCCAGAACCTTGAAGCCCAGGGGCGTCTTGTTCTGCTCGAACCCAAGAGGTAACAACGAGGAAGGCTTAAGCGGCGACCGCTATAGCTGCTTCTTCGATCTCGACACCTGGCGCAATTTCGTCACGACGGCTGGGTTCCTGGAACTGCAATATTACTTCCGCCCTCCGGGGCTGCCGTGCCACAAGCAGCCGTGGCTGGCGACCGTTTGGCGCAAAGGTTAACCGTCGGTCTGGCGGCATACGGCCCGATTGGCTAATGTGCCGCCATGTCTGTCCTCCTGCGTCATATCGCCCGCTACGCGGCACAAAAACTAACCTCCGATCCCCGGGCGAAGGAAATGGCGGCCAAGGCCGCGCGCGTCGTCGTCGACGACGCCATGCAGATCGCCCGCGGGGAAGACAGGGCCCGAGCCGCCGGGCGGGCCCTCCGTCGCGCCATGAATAAGCTGCAGGGCGATCGATAGAATCCCGAATCGGTCGCTTGTACCATCGGCCATAGAGGATGACCGATATCCGCTAGTCGCGGAGCAGCAGCAGGATTGAGATGACGGCAACGACAACGGCTGCGCCGATCCAAACGAGCCAGCTTATGCGTTTCTCGCCGCCCTCTCGCGCCGGCGCCTGTAACGTCTCGGTCAACTTGGTGGCCGCGTCCTCGCCAGATTCGGCGGCCTCAACGACGACCCGGAATTTGGTGAAAAACTCGTCCGCCATTTTCTTGGCGGTGCCGTCGACGAGACGGCCACCAAGCTGCGCCAGTTTGCCGCCCACATTGGCGGTGACCTGGTATGTCATCAGGGTTCCAGAACCATTCGCCGCGAGGCGCACCGTAGCGCCCCCCTTGGCGAATCCCGCCGCGCCACCTTTGCCCTCGCCGCTGATGGTGTAGCCTTCCGGCGGGTTGCGGTCCGACAAGGTGACGCTGCCGGCGAACTTAGCCTTCACCGGACCGACCTTGGCGACCACCGTCGCCGTCATCTCGTTGTCTGAGGTCCATTCGATCGCCTCGCAACCGGGGATCGATTGCCGGAGAATTTCGATATCGTTGAGGGCCGCATAGACCCGCTCGCGCGGTGCGGCGATCTGCACCTCTCCAGCCATGTCCACGACTAGTTTCTCCTAAAATTGAAAATGTTATTTAATGCCGGCCATCGTTGCCATGGCAGGCGCCCAGGGCTGGCGAGACGATACGGCTTTCCATGCTGCCACCCTCGACCTCTTCGACTTGAACAGCGGGCTGGTGGGCCAAACGAGCCGCTTGGCGCCGTTCTTGCACGATCTCAGCCAGAATCGAGAGGGCGATCTCCTCCGGCGTCGCGGCGCCGATATCGAGGCCAGCGGGAGCGCGCAGGGAATCGATTTGATCCGCCGGCACGCCCATTTGCACCATCGCCGCCCGCAGGGTTTCCGCCTTCTTGCGGCTGCCGACGAAAGCGACGTAGGGCGCCCCGCACGACAAGGCGGCGGACAGCGCCTCTCGGTCGTGCTTGCCTTGAGTCGCGACGACCACATAGCCGGTCGCGGCGGCCGGCACCTGGGGAAGATCGAATCCTTCGATGCGGGCATCGGCCTCGGCAAACCCAGGTTGATCCTCGGGCAAAGCCGCCACAGTAACGGCGAAGCCGCCGCGATGACCCAGATCGGCCAGGGCACGCGCTACCGGTGAGCCGCCGGCAATGATCAAGGCCGGGCGCGGCAAGATAGGCTCGATAAAGACCTCGACGGTGCCGCCGCTGGGGCAATTATTCTTGTGCAACTCAACGCCCGTCTCGGTCGGCCCCTCGGTCAGGCGATCCTTTGGGTAGACGCGGATCAAGCGGGCCCGCCCGTCGGACAAGGTCTGCGCCGCCGCCTTGCGCACGGCGCCCAAGGTGCAGCCGCCCCCGACCCAGCCAATCACCGTGCCGTCGGCGCGCACCACGGCCTTGGCCCCTGCCTTGGCGGCGGTGGCGTCCTCGGTACGAACCACGGTGGCCAGGGCAAAAGGCTGACCATCGCCCTTCATGCGTGCCATGCAGTCGATGATGTCTTCGGGATGCTGCGTCATGGGCCGCTCCTAGTGGCTCGCTCTCACAATTTCGCCAAGTAAGGTTCCAACGCCGCCAAGCTTTCCAAATTATGCGCCGACGCAAACAAATCGACATGCGGCAGCGCTGCTGCCATGCCCTGGGCCACAGGCGCATAGTCTCGCCAGCCGATCATCGGATTGAGCCAGATGATACGCTTGGCCCGCCGCTTCAGGCGTGCCATCTCCGCGCTCAAGGTCTCGGGTGCGCCGGTATCGTAGCCGTCACTGACGATCATCACTGCCGTACGGCTGTTGATGACGCTAGCGGCATAATTGCGGTTGAAGGCCGCCAAGCTGTCGCCGATGCGCGTGCCACCGGCCCAGCCCGCCGCCATTAATGCCATGCGTTCCAGAGCCTTCTCGGTATCACGTTCGCGCAAGGCGGCGCTGATGTGGATGAGACGGGTGTGGAAGACAAAAGCCTCGGCCTCGCGAAAATTGTCGAGCACGCCGCGGATGAAGCGGACGAAGAAGGTACTGTAGAGGCTCATGGAGCCGCTGGCGTCGAGAATTACCACCAGGCGCAACGGCTTTGGCCAGCGCACGCGGTAGGCCAGTTGCATCGGCGTGCCGCCAAAACGGATCGAGCGGTGAATCACCCGGCGTAGATCCAGACGGCGGCCACGACGGCGCTGCCGCTCGCGCCGGGTCAGGCGGTATTTCATGCGCGCAGCCAGGCGTTCCGTGAGGTCATTGATGCGCGCCAGTTCGTCCGCATCGATGATATGGCGCAAGTCAGTCGCTGCCAGGGACTCCGCACTGCTGGCCCCGCCGCGCCGCCCCTCGCCGCCCTCGGCCTCCGCGTCTTCGCCGCGATCGGCACCGAGCATCGGACCGGTATGTCCTTCCGCATCGGTGATCTCCGGCGTGCGGGACCGCGATCCACCGGCACTGATCTGCGCCGCCCGCAATTGCCCGTGGCCGCGCCAGTACAGATCAAACACCTCGTCGAAGCGCTGCCAATCGGTGCGCGATGCGCACAGCAAGCTGCGCAAGGCCCAACGCAGCGGCTCGCGGTGGTCCAGCTCGGCCTGGCGCGCCACGCGCAGGCCGTCGATGGTTTCGCGCAAACCCACCGGAAAGCCGTTGTCGCGCAGAGCGCGCACGAAACCAACGAAGCGCCGGGCCAGCATCCGGCCGCCGTCCTGCGGCGTGAGGATGGCGACGGCGCCGGTCATCCCGCCTTGCCGGCCAATCGCTCGACCACTTCGATCGGCACTGCGGCCTGATCTTCCTGCGTCTTCAAGAGGCACATAAGGCTTTCGTGCAACGCCTCGGGCTCGTCGCGCAGGTCCTTCACCCCGAGACCCATGAGCGCCGCCGCCCAATCCAGCGTCTCTGCCACGCCGGGTTTCTTACGCAAATCTTCCTTGCGTAGTGCTTGCACGAAGCGAACGACCTGCGCGGCCAGCGCGCTTTCAATGTCCGGCAGGCGGGCGGCGACAATCCGTAGCTCCTTGGCCTCGCTGGGCAGATCGACATAATGGTAGAGACAGCGCCGGCGCAGCGCATCCGACAGTTCGCGCGTACCGTTGGAGGTCAGCACCACATAGGGGATCGCGGTTGCCGTGACGGTGCCAAGCTCCGGAATGCTGATCTGGAAATCGGAGAGCACTTCCAGGAGATAAGCCTCGAACTCCTCGTCGGCCCGATCGATCTCGTCGACCAACAAGACCGGCGGTTTCTCCATGGAGATGGCCTTGAGCAACGGCCGCTTGAGCAGGAAATCCTCGTCGAAGATGTGCCGCTCCTTCTCCTCGGCGGAACGTTTCTCACTTTCCCAGATCTTGATGGCTAGAAGCTGCCGCTGATAGTCCCATTCGTAGACGGCGGCATTGGCATCCAGTCCTTCGTAGCATTGCAGACGAATGAGCGGCGTTTCAAACACCGCGGCCAGGGCCTTGGCCACCTCGGTCTTGCCCACCCCGGCCTCGCCTTCGATCAGCAAGGGCCGGGCGAGCTGCTGCATCAGGACGACGGCCGTGGCCAGTTGCGGGTCGGCCACATAGCCGACCGCGCCCAGCCGTTTAAGAACCGCCTCGCGGTCCAGAGTCATGCCAGCACCCCTTTCGGCTCATTCGCCGATGCCCAGGGCCTCGCACTGTTTCCACACCCGCCACGGCGTGTGCGGCATGGGCATGTGGGTGACCCCCAAGTGCGCGAAGGCATCGACCACCGCGTTGGTGAAGGCGGAGACACCGCCGACATTCGGGCTTTCGCCCACACCCTTGGCCCCAATCGGATGGTGCGGCGAGGGGGTGACTGTATGATCGGTTTCCCAGATCGGCGTTTCCACGGCCGTCGGCAGGAAATAGTCCATCAGGCTGGCGCCCTGAATGTTGCCGTTCTCGTCGAAGATCAGCTCCTGCCCCATGGCAATGGCGAAGGCTTCGGTCAGACCACCGTGCACCTGACCCTCGATGATCATGGGATTAATGCGCGTGCCGCAATCGTCGAGAGCATAGAAGCGTCGCACCTTGACCTCGCCGGTGAGGCGGTCGACATCCACCACGCACAGGTAGGCACCGAACGGATAGGTAAAGTTCGGTGGGTCGTAGTAGTTCACCGCCTCCAGGCCGGGTTCGAGACCCTCCGGCACACTCTGGTACGCAGCAAAGGCAATCTGCTTCATGGTCGCCATTTTCTCCGGCAGACCTTTCACTTTGAAGCGGTCGATTTCCCATTCCAGATCGCCCTCCGCGACCTCGAGCATGTGGGCGGCGATCTTCTGCGCCTTGGCTCTGATCTTGCGCGCCGCCTGCGCTGCCGCCGCGCCGGCAACAGGCGTGGAGCGGGAGCCGTAGGTTCCCAAACCATACGGTGCGGTGTCGGTGTCGCCTTCCTCGATCGTGATATCGTCGGACGGCAACCCGAGTTCGGTAGCAATAATCTGGGCGTAAGTGGTCTCGTGGCCTTGGCCTTGCGACTTCGTGCCCAGGCGGGCTATGGCGCTGCCGGTCGGATGGACGCGAATCTCGCAGGAATCGAACATGCCGATACCCAGGATGTCGCAGTTGCGCGACGGGCCGGCGCCGACGATTTCGGTAAAGGTAGCAAAGCCTATTCCCATCAGTTCGCCGCGCTTGCGCTTTTCCGCCTGTTCCAGAAGCAGAGCCTTGTAGTCGACCGCCTTGAGGACCTTATTGAGCGCCGTGTGGTAGTCGCCGCTGTCGTAGTCCCAGCCAAGGCTTGAAGTGTACGGGAACTGCTCCGGCTTGACGAAGTTGCGCAAGCGGATCTCTGCCTTGTCGAGATCGATTTTCTGCGCCAACACGTCGATCATGCGTTCGATGAGATAGGAGGCCTCGGTCACCCGGAACGAGCAGCGATAGGCCACGCCGCCCGGCGCCTTGTTGGTATAAACCCCATCCACCGAAACATACGCCGCCGGGATGTCGTAGCTGCCGGTGACGATATTGAAGAAACCGGCCGGCCACTTGGTCGGCTGGGCGTGCGAGTTAAAAGCGCCGTGATCCGCCAGCACATTGACGCGTAGACCCGTGATGCGCCCATCCTTGTCCGCCGCCAACTCGCCGGTCATGTGATAGTCGCGGGCGAAGGAGGTCGTTGAAAGATTGTCGATGCGGCTCTCGACCCACTTCACCGGACGGCCCAACACGATCGAGGCCACGACGGAACACACATAGCCCGGATAGGCGCCGACCTTGTTACCGAAACCGCCACCGATATCCGGAGCGATGACGCGGATTTTATGCTCCGGCAGGCCGGAGATGAGAGAGACGACCGTGCGAATCACGTGCGGCGCCTGGAACGTGCCGTAAAGCGTTAGCTCGCCCTTGATCTTGTCCATGGAAGCGACACAGCCGCACGGCTCCAAGGGACACGGATGAACGCGGTGATAGAAGATTTCTTCTTTCACCGTTACAGCGGCGCCGGAGAAGGCCTGGTCGGTTTCGCCTTTGTCGCCCACATCCCAGGTGAAGATATGATTGGGATGCTTGCGTGGTCCTTGGCCCACGTTGTCCTTGGCCGCGACATCCTCGCGCAAGATCGGCGCACCATCCGCCAAAGCCTGCTTGGGATCGACTAATGCCGGCAGGTCTTCGTAATCGACCTCAACCGCCTGAATGCCGTCCGAAACGGCATAGCGGTCCTCACCGATGACGAAGGCTACCTCTTGGTTCTGAAAGTGCACCTTCTCGTCAGCCAGAACCGCCTGGCTATCGCCAGCCAAGGTCGGCATCCAATGCAAATTGAGCGGTTTCAAGTCGTCCGCGGTCAGCACGGCAAGTACGCCGGGCACGGCCTTGGCTTTTTCCGTATCGATCGCCTTGATTCGGGCGTGGGCATGCGGGCTGCGCACGAAATCGCCGAATACCTGACCGGACAGCATGACGTCGTCGACGTAGTTGCCCTTGCCCTGAATGAAGCGGACATCTTCCTTGCGCCGACGGGCGCAGCCGATACCGCCGAGCGTCGCTTCGCGTTGCTCCAAGGTCATTTCCATTGCGTCACTCATTACTCCGCGGCCTCCTGTCGCCCGTTCATTTTGTCGGCGGCATAGCGCACCGCCTTGACGATGTTCTGGTAGCCTGTACAACGGCAAAGGTTGCCCGAGAGCCCCATGCGAATCTCGTCTTCGCTAGGGTTCGAATTCTCCTGCAACAGGCGGTGGGCGCGCATGATCATGCCCGGCGTGCAGTAACCGCACTGCAGGCCGTGCTCCTGCATGAAGCCCTCTTGCAGGGCCGAAAGCGTGCCGTCGGCATTCGCCATGCCCTCGACCGTGGTAATGTTGGCGCCCTCGGCCTGCGCGGCGAAGACCGTGCAGCTTTTCACCGACTTGCCGTCGAGTTCGACGGTGCAGGCACCGCAATGAGAGGTTTCGCAACCAATGTGCGGGCCAGTTATGCCTAAATTCTCTCGTAGGAAATGGATCAGCAGCACTCGCGGCTCCACCGCAGCCTCGACCACTTGCCCATTGACCGTCATCTTTACGGCGACATTGCTCATTTTTTCAAACCTCCCAATCAGCGCTTGGCGCGGGTCAGCGCCCGCTTGATCGCCCGTCCGGTCATGACTCCGGCCGCATGCACCCGGTACTCTTTCGGGCCACGCATGTCGGCCGCCGGCTGGGCCACCGCCTTGGCTGCTGCGACGGCCTTGGCGACCGCCCCATCGTCAATGGCAGTGCCGACCAAAGCCTGGCCTGCGGCCTCGGCAAAGATCGGGGTGTCGCCGACGTTGGTCAGGGCGATAGCCGCGCTCTTGCAAGTACCACCGTCCATCGTCAGGACCACCGCCGCCGCCGCGATAGCGTAGTCGCCAACTTTTCGCTTCAGTTTTTCGTAGGCATAGCCATGGCCGGAAGCCGGTGTTGGGATGCTGATTGAGGTTAGGATCTCGTCGTCCTTACGGGCGGTGAAGTAGGCCGCCTCGTAAAATTCCCGCGCCGCCACTTTCCGTTCGCCGCCGGGTCCTTTCAGGACAAAGGTCGCCCCCAGGCATTGCATCACCGCTGGCATGTCGTTACCGGGGTCGCCGTTGGCGACATTACCGCCCACGGTGCCGCAATAACGAACCTGTGGATCGGCGATGGTCAGCGCCACCTCGCGCAGGATCGGGCAAGCCTCAGCCAATAGGTCGGAGGCGATAAGGTCGTGCTGGGTGGTCATGGCGCCGATTTCGACCGTCGGGCCAGCCGCCTTGATATCCTTGAGGTCAGCGACACTACCCAGGTCGATCAAGTGCGTTGGCACGGCGAGGCGCAGCTTCATCATTGGGATCAAGCTATGGCCGCCAGCGACCACCCGCCCTTCATCGCCATGCTTTGTCAGTAGGGTCACGACTTCGTCGACCGAGCCCGGCCGATGATATTCGAATGCTCCCGGAATCACGGTAACCTCCCATAAAGTCTGCTGCCGCTGAACACGTACAGTGCCGCGACAGCATGTTGTTCTTGGGCCGGCGGCTGATGCCCGACTGGCCTGATATCGAGGATATCCTGGTGGTTGCGGCGCGCCAGCGGAACCGCGCCAACGGCCTAAGACGTGCACGAATGGCAGCCAGCGCGCACGAACGGCGCGATCGGGGTTATAGGCCGAGCGCGGTTCGAAGCTTGGAAACGTTGCGGCGGCTGACCGGAACGCTCGCTGGGGCAGCCGCATCCAGCCGGAGAAGGGCCTGCTCCTTACGCCGTTCCAGCGATTTGGCGTGATTCAGATTGATGATGTGACTGCGGTGCACCCGGAGGAAGGCGGTCGGGTCGAGCTTGCCTTCCAGGTCCGAGAGTGAAAGTGAACAGAAATAGCTGTCCTTGTCGTCATAGACGCGCGTGTAGTGGGCCTCGGCCTGAATGCTGACCACATCCGCCAGGTCCAGGAGCAAGGTCGCCTTGTTCTTCTGAACCGGTATTTTCGCCAAATAGCTCGGCGCCGGAACGGGGTGTACAGGGGCCTGGTCGACAGGAACGGCTGCCTCCTGCGGCCGGTCCGGCAGGGCCACAAGGAGGGTGAAGCCGAAGATCAGGAACGCCGTAATCGCCACGACAATGGCCAGAAGATGCGGGCTCAGGGCTGGCGCCGCATAGTCGACAATAACCGCGGCCGGGGACAGCGACATGGCCGACATGGCCGTATAGTGCATGCCTGAAATCGCCAATCCCATGACCACAGCGGCGGCAACGGTTTGCCGCGGCCCCATCTGGTTGAACGCCAGCCAAAGAGCCAAGGCCGAGGCGCAAACGCCGATCAGAACCGACAGGGCGACGAGGACGCCGGTGTAGTTCATGACGACGTTCGCCCGCACCGCCGCCATGCCCACGTAGTGCATGGTCGAGATGCCCAGGCCCATGAGCAACCCCGCCGCCGCCAGTTTCCGCGGTGTCAGGGCACCGAAACTGGCGATGAACAAACCAAGCCCGGTAACCAGGATGGCCACCAGGGCCGAAATCAGAGTGAGCAGGACGTCGTAGGTAATGGGGACCGGCATTTTGGCGGCAAGCATGCCGACGAAATGCATCGACCAGATTCCGCCACCGATGGTAACCGCCGCCCCGGACAGGAAGGCCTTGCGGACCGGCCCGCTTTCCGGCGCCAACCGCAGCCCCGTGTAGGAGCCGAGTATCGCTATCACAACAGATAGCGCCACCAGAAGCGGATCGTACGTGACCACCATTGTGCCGGCGTCCTCCCACAAATCGCGGACCGCTGGGCTGCGGGGATGATAGCACTATAGGCGCGTAAACACGCAACGCCCCTGACCGGTACGGATCCGACGCAAAGGCTGTCGGCATCGGCGGCTTTTGGCCAAGCTGGCTCAGCCCGAACGGCGGCGACAAGATCGAGAGTCCCTGAGGATCCGCAGCTGGTCAAGCAAGACTCAAGTGAAAGGCACCGAAGATCCCACGCACCAGGCCGATTCGACCTGCAATAAATGGCCTCGCGGGGCGGTCTGGACCCGTGGCGGTCAATCGCGTGAACGTGCGCCTCCGCCCTTGAGCGGCTCCATTTTGGGGTAAGTGACGTTCAGCTCACGGCGTCGCCCGGGTGCGGTGGTTTTCCAACTCCAAGTCTGCTTGGTCATCCCAAACCTGACGAGCCAATGCGATGAGCGATATGACAGCTTCGGGTCAAAGTCGGTCTTGGGGGTTTCGCCGAGCGTTGTCGGCTGTCCAAGGTGGAGCGGACCTCCTGGCCAAGAAAATGGACGTAGCCGATCTAAGGTCCGTAGTCGGGGTAGACCGGACGTTCGGGGCGGCGCTCGAAACCGACGCGATTAGCCAACAGCGGTCATTCATACAGTCTGCGGCAAATGGCTGGTTAGAGCCCAAACTTGATGTTGTGTTGCGGTGCCGCGAGTTTTCGTGGATGTAAATGAAAGCCGGGAAATCAGGTCATGGAAGTTCAAATGCAACAACTTGGAATACTGTTCGAGCCGCTAAAACTGCCCTGTGGCGTAACCCTGAAAAACCGCATTGCGAAATCGGCGATGTCGGATTCCTTGGGCGACGGAACCGGCCATCCGACGGCCGAGCAGATCAGGCTGTATCAGCGTTGGGCCGGAGGCGGATTGGCCGTATCCATAATCGGCGAGGTGCAAGGCAATGCTGGTTACGCCGAGAAGCCCGGCAATCTGGTGCTCAACGGGACGTCCGACCGTGACCGTTTCCGAGCACTTGCTCGACAGGGCGGTGAAAACGGCACTCAGCTCTGGCTGCAACTCGGTCACGCCGGGGCGCTCGCCTACGCGCCGACTAGTTCCCCCAAAGGCCCGAGTGCTCTCGATCTGCCGGGTCTGCACTGCGCGGAATTGACGTTGGACGAGATTCATCAATTGCCCCTGGAGTTTGCCAGGACAGCCCGGCTGGCGCGGCAGGCCGGTTTCGGCGGTGTGCAAATTCACGCAGCGCACGGATTTCTGCTCAGTCAGTTCCTTTCGCCACTGTTCAACAAGCGGAGCGACGAATACGGAGGGGCAATCGCCTATCGTATGCGGCTTCTGCTGGAAACCATCGAAGCAACCCGCGCCGCTGTCGGGCCGGATTTCCCAATTGCTGTAAAACTCAATTCCTCGGACCAGCTTGAGGGCGGGTTCGACGAGGAAGACGCGCTCGAAGTGGTGGCAGCGCTGGACCGGTCTTCGCTCGACCTGATCGACATTAGCGGCGGGACTTACTTCCCCGGAGCAAAATCCGCCTCTGACGGGGCTGGGCGCGGACCCTATTTCATCGAATTTGCAAAGCGTGCCCGCACGGTGACGACCAAACCCCTGATGCTGACGGGCGGTTTCAAGGCGCGCAAGCAGGTCGAAGACGCTGTAACCAGTGGCGCGGTCGATGTTGTCGGTCTTGCCCGCGCGCTCGTCCTGGAGCCTTCACTTCCCGACCTCTGGAAAGCGGATCAGAATCCTGAGCCGGTCTTTCCAAGATTCTCCGATGCCCCGGAGGGCGGGATAACTGCGTGGTATACGATGCGGTTGACCGAGATCGGCGCTGACAAGGAAACGCCGGTTTTCGGTGACCTCGGGCAGGCTATCCGAGACTATGAAGCGCGCGACAAAACGCGCACGGAAGTTTGGTTGCGTCACTTTGCCAAGGATGTGGTGGGACAAACTTAAACCGTGACTCGCATCTATACCCGCTTTGTCTGCATTGCCGCCATCGGTGACACGAGATGTAAATGTCTCCTTCGGGTCAGCTACAGAAATGCCGATGGCTCTGTGCCAATGTCTGCCGCCGGGCTTAGAGCAGACCTGATCCGAAATAAAATGGACGCTCAGGGCGTTGGTTTGGCAGGCGTTTAAAGCGAGACACCGCCCAATGGTCCTGTTAGGTGGAGGTCGTCGGACGCTTGCGCTCCTCACGCCGGTCGATCCGGAGCACGTAGAGGGCCGCGGCTAGCGCCATCAGCGAGGAAAACAGCATCATGCCCAGCAGCGCATAGGCCCCGTTCGCCTCGGTCAGGATCGCGCCGGTGATTGAGGACAGCACCGCACCGCTCCCGACCGTCAGCGCCCCCGACAGCCCCGAGGCGCTGCCGGCCAACTCGGGCCGCACGGACATTGCGCCGGCATTGCTGCTTGGTATGCCCAGTCCATTCCCCACGCCGACAAACACCGTCGCGCCAAACAGCGATATCACATTCACGATCCCGGCCAGAACCAGGACCAGCCCCACCGTGAGCCCGGCGCAGGCGACAAGCCCGCCGGAAATCATCATCGTGGTTAGCGGAAACCGCTTTGCATAACGGCCGGAGAGGAAGCTTCCCAGCGTAAAGCCTACCGTGATGGTCCCCAAATAGAAGCCCAACGTCGCCGGCGACATCGCCAGCACCGTCACAGCCACCAGCGGCGCACCGCCCAGGAATGCGTAAAACGCCCCCGTCGAAAACGCCATGCACAACGCATAGCCCCAGAAGCGCCGCGACCGGAACAACTCCGGGTAACTCTGGAACTGCGTCATGAAGGTATCCGACGGGGTCTTGTTGGTCTCGCCTAGATCGACCCAGCACAAGCCGAGTATCGCCACACCAAAGCCGATAAACGCTAGAAAACTCGCGCGCCAGCCGAACAGCTCATCCAGGGTTCCGCCAAACAGCGGCCCCAGCATCGGTGCGACCGACCAGGCCATGGCGAGATACCCCAACAGGCTGGCCGCCGCCTGCGTTGGTACCGTATCCCGGATTACCGCGTTCGACAGCACCCAGCCGCAGATGATCACGCCCTGCAGCATCCGGAACAACAGGAAGACCCAGATATTGGTGGCCAGCAAACAGCCCAGAGATGCCACAACAAAAATCACCAGGCCCCCTAGAAGCACCGGCCGCCGGCCGATCCGGTCCGACAAGGGCCCGATGATCAGCATCAACACCGCCGTCATCCCCGCATAGCCGGCAATCGACAGGTTCACCAGCGCATAGTCGGCCTGAAACGTCTCCGCTATGTTCGACAGCGAGGGCAGAAACATGTTCAGAGTCAGAACCGAAAGCGCCGTGAGCAGCACCAGCGTGACCAATCTCGGCGGCGTGGTGGCGGCGGAAAACATCGGATCCTTTCAGTATCAACAACGTGCACAAAAAAGCCCCCGATTTTGTCGGGGGCGCATAGGGGTCTCATTATGGTGTCCGTTACCGGTCCATGCACCAATTTCCCACGAAGACGACCAGCAAATTCATATCAAGGGGCTCCGGTTTGCTTGTCAGCGAACATTAAGTGCGTTTTGAAATGTCTGCAAGGGATCAGGAGCCGAGACACCGCCCAACGGCGCGCTCGCTGTACCGCCCGGTGATTCCGCGATATAAGCGCCCCTGATTAGGGCCGTCGGGGCGCGGGTGGG
>Ga0209633_10003226_pt1 | contig 15168 bp, 12 predicted proteins | sample Cruoilmetagenom1_FD_187290 | JGI IMG/M metagenome (GOLD analysis project Ga0209633, IMG submission 187290) | Oil polluted marine microbial communities from Coal Oil Point, Santa Barbara, California, USA - Sample 1 (SPAdes) (version 2) | ecosystem: Environmental > Aquatic > Marine > Oil seeps ... | reverse complement strand
TGGATCCACTATCCGATATCGTCCGCAAACACTAAAATTCGAAATCATCAAATGCATATGGATTTTCTTCTTCAACTTCAACTGGAACTGGTTTTTCATAATCGAAATGTGTATCTTTTAAGATACCAGTACCTGCAGGAATCAGTCCTCCAATAATTACATTTTCTTTTAATCCAACAAGAGTATCAATTTTTCCTCTAATTGCAGCGTCAGTAAGGATTCTTGTAGTTTCCTGGAATGATGCAGCACTTAAGAATGATTCACTGCGTAAACTCGCTCTTGTAATACCAAGCAATACCGGTCTACCAACTGCTGGTTTCCCACCACTTAGTAAAACTTCTTTGTTTGCAGCTTTAAATTCTCTTATAGATTTTTGAGCTCCAGGTAAAATGTCTGTATCTCCTTCAATGTACACATTGATTTTTCTCATCATTTGATGAACTATAACTTCAATATGTTTATCTGAAATTTCAATTCCTTGAGCACGATATACTTTTTGAACTTCTTTGATTAGATATTGTTGAACTGTATCGGCATCTGTTGCTTTTAGTAATTGCTTAGGATCTATTGATCCATCAGTAATTTTTTGTCCTGATAATATGTCTTGATTTTCTTCAACTAAAAGTGTAACACCACTATTTGTTTCATAAATATGTTGTTCAAATCCATTTTCAACAGTAACTTTAAATCTTTCCTCAACTGGTTCAATATCTGAAACAGTTCCATCAATTTCACTTATTACAGCTTTTCCTTTAGGCGTTCTTGCTTCAAATAACTCCTGAATACGTGGAAGCCCTTGAGTAATATCTGAACCTGCTACGCCACCAGTATGGAAAGTACGCATTGTTAATTGTGTCCCTGGTTCTCCAATTGATTGAGCTGCAATGATTCCAACAGCTTCTCCTACTTCAACTAAATCACCAGTTGATAAGTTTTGTCCATAACATTTTTTACAAACTCCTGAACTTGAATCACAAGTCAATACACTTCTAATTCTAAGTTCATCAATTCCAGCATCAACGATATGTTTAGCTTTTTCATCATCAATATACTCATCTTTAGAAATAACAACTTCACCTGTTTCAGGGTGATATGCAGTTTCTGAACTATAACGTCCAATTAATCTATCTAAGAACGGAACAATTTCTTTTCCATCATCATGTAATATCGCTCTAACTGTTGTTCCTTTATCTGTATGACAATCTTCTTCAGTAATTACTAAGTCTTGTGAAACATCCACTAAACGTCTTGTTAAGTAACCTGAATCAGCTGTTTTCAAGGCTGTATCGGTAGAACCTTTACGCGCCCCATGAGTAGAAATAAAGAACTCACTCATTGTAAGACCTTCTATAAATGAAGATTTTACCGGCAACTCAATGATTGATTTAATTCCAGCTTTAATATTATAAGCTTTATTTAATCCCTCACGTTTTGTATTTGCCATTGATCCACGAATACCAGCTAACTGAGTAAAGTTAGATGCATTCCCTCTGGCTCCAGAATCACTCATCATGAAGATGTGGTTATCGCTAGTTAATTCTTCCATTAATCCAGTTTGGATTTTATTTTTAACGTCAGCCCATTCTTTTACAACTAATTTATATCTTTCATAATCAGTTAATAATCCCATTTGATATTGTTGTGTTAATTTTCTAACTATTTCTTCTGTTCTACCAACTTCTTTAGCTTTACCAGAATAAACCTTAACATCACTTGCTGAAACTGTTATTCCAGCTAATGTAGAATATTTAAATCCTAAGTTTTTAAGTTTATCTAACATTTTTGAAGTTTCATTTATTTTAAAGACAATAAAGACTTCCGAAATAATTTGTGATAAAAATCCTTTTTTAAATGGAGATACTAAAGGTTGTTTCTTGATATATTCTTTAATATTTTCTCCTTTAGGCACAAAATATTTAGATGGAGTAATATATCTCTCTTCACCAGTAATTGGATCTTTTTGTTTTTGAAGATTTGTAAGAGTTGGTTCATTTAAATAAGCAAAACTTCGTGGTAAAATTTCATTAAATGTTAATTTACCAAAAGTTGTAATTAAGTAGCCATTTCTTTGTTCTTCTGTAAGTGGTGCATTACCTAAGGCACTACCTCTTATTGCAATTCTTGTATGTAAAGTAATAATTTTATTTTCATAAGCGATAGTAGCTTCATCATAGTTGCTAAATACTTTACCTTCTCCAGGTAATCCTGCTTCTTCCAAAGTAAGGTAATAGTTACCTAGTACCATATCCTGAGATGGTGTAACAATTGGCTTACCGTCTTTAGGATTTAAAATATTGTTAGATGCAAGCATTAAAACACGTGCTTCTGCTTGAGCTTCTTCACTTAGCGGAACATGTACTGCCATTTGATCCCCATCAAAATCGGCATTAAATGCAGTTGTTACTAAAGGATGAAGTCTTATTGCTTTACCTTCCACTAAAACTGGTTCAAAAGCTTGAATACCAAGTCTATGTAATGTAGGCGCACGGTTTAATAATACTGGATGTTCTCTAATTACATCTTCTAGGACATCCCAGATTCTGTCATCTTGAAGCATTTCGATCATTCTTTTTGCACTTCTAATATTAGAAGCAATTTCTCTTTCTATTAATTCTCTAATAACGAAGGGTTTAAATAATGTAACTGCCATTTCTCTTGGTAGTCCACATTGATACATTTCTAGTGTTGGACCTACTACAATTACTGAACGTCCTGAATAATCAACACGTTTACCTAGTAAGTTTTGTCTAAATCTACCTTGTTTACCACGTAATAAATCACTTAAAGATTTTAATGGTCTATTTTTCTCAACTACTACTTTTCTACCACGTTTAGAGTTATCAATTAAAGCGTCTACAGCTTCTTGTAACATACGTTTTTCATTTTTAGTAATTAAGTGTGGAGCACCTTGTTCAAATTGTCTTTTTAAACGATTATTTCTGTTTAAAATACGACGATATAAGTCATTTAAATCCGTTGTTGCAAAACGCCCACCATCTAACTGTACCATAGGACGAAGTTCTGGAGGTATTACAGGTAATACATCTAAAACCATCCATTCAGGTAAATTATCTGAGTTTGCAAATGCTTCAACTACTTCTAATCTCTTAATAATTTTTTCTCGTTTTTGTTTTGAGGCTGTAGGTAAGTCTTTTCTTAAGTTAAGAGATTCTTTTTTAAGATCTAATTTTCTTAGTAATACTTTAACTGCTTCAGCACCTGTTAGAGCCTTGAAACGAGTACCGTATTCCATATATTTTTTAGAATAATCTGCTTCACTTAAAATTTGTTTAAAGTGTAAGTCTGTATCTCCTGGTTCAATAACTATGTATGAAGCAAGGTATACAACTTCTTCTAAATCTTTTGATTTAATAGCGAGTAAAGTAGCAAGTCTTGATGGACTATTTCTTAAATACCAAGTATGAACAACAGGAGCAGCCAATTCAATATGTCCCATTCTTTCTCTTCTTACTTTACTTTCAGTAATTTCAACACCACACACAGCACATTTTTTACCTGTATGTGAACTTCTTTTTGATTTATTACTACATGCACACTGATAATCTTTTGTTGGTCCGAAGATTACTTCACAGAACAATCCGTCTTTCTCAGGTTTCAAAGTACGGTAATTAATTGTTTCATGTTTTTTAACTTCACCAAATGACCAACCTCTGATTTCCTCAGGAGATGCTAATCTAATTTTATAATGTGAAAATCTTTGACTCATAAAATCACCCTACTTTCTAAGATTGGAATCCATATTTTGAAATATAGTCTTCTGAATCTTCATTTACTAAACTTTTATTTGCTTCATTAACACCAGTTTTTTTGTTGATTAACTCAACATAAATACCGATTGATTGTAGTTCTCTAGTTAATACTCTAAATGATTCTGGTAAGCTAGGCTCTGGAATACTTTTACCATCAACTATAGCTCTAAATACTTTATTTCTACCAATAATATCATCAGATTTAACAGTCAACATTTCTTGTAATGCGTATGCAGCACCATATGCTTCTAATGCCCATACTTCCATTTCTCCAAAACGTTGTCCACCATTTTGAGCTTTACCACCCATTGGTTGTTGAGTTACTAATGTGTATGGTCCAACTGAACGAGCATGTAATTTATCATCAACCATATGGTCTAATTTAATCATGTACATAACTCCAACAGAAATTCTATTGTCATATGCTTCACCTGTTCTACCTGAATATAGTGTTCTTTTACCATCTTCAGCCATTCCAGCTTCTTTCATAATAGTAGCTAAATCTTTACCACTAACACCATCAAATACAGGAGTAGCAACATGAACACCTAATTGTTTAGCTGCCATACCTAAATGTAATTCAAGTACTTGTCCAATATTCATACGTGAAGGCACCCCTAGAGGATTTAACATGATATCGATAGGAGTTCCATCTTCCATGTATGGCATATCTTCGATTGGTAATATTTTAGAGATAACCCCTTTATTACCATGACGACCAGCCATTTTGTCACCTTCGTTAATCTTACGTTTTTGTACAATATATATTCTTACAACTTCATTTACACCCGGAGATAATTCATCTCCATTAGCTCTACTGAAGTATTTAACACTTCTTACTATTCCTCCACCACCATGAGGAACTCTTAAACTAGTATCTCTAACTTCGCGTGATTTCTCACCAAAGATAGCTAATAATAATTTATCTTCTGGAGTTGGATCAGTTTGTCCTTTAGGAGTAACTTTACCAACTAAAATATCACCTTCAAATACTTCAGCACCAGGAATAATAATTCCTTTATCGTCTAAATATTTTCTTCCTTCGTCTCCAACGTTAGGAATTTCTCTTGTGATTTCTTCTTTTCCAAGTTTAGTATCTCTAGCTTCGATTTCAGATTTTTCAATATGAATTGATGTAAATACATCTTCTTTAACTAATCTTTCACTCATAATAACTGCATCTTCATAGTTATATCCATTCCACGTCATAAATCCAACAACAACATTACGTCCAAGCGCCATTTCACCTTGATCCATTGAAGGACCGTCAGTTATAATATCACTTGCTTTAATTTTGTCACCAATATTGACAATAGGAGTTTGATTTATACAAGTTCCTTGATTAGATCTTTGGAATTTAGGCAAATCATAAACATCCATAGTTCCATTTTTTTGTTTAATTTTAATTATATCGCCATCAACATATTCAACAATACCAGCATTATCAGCAATAATACAAGAACCAGAATCATGTGCAGCTTTATATTCTATACCCGTTGCAACATAAGATGCTTCAGGAATTAATAACGGGATTGCTTGACGTTGCATGTTAGCACCCATTAATGCACGGTTTGCATCATCGTGTTCTAAGAATGGAATACAAGCTGTTGAAATTGAAACGATCTGTTTAGGAGATACATCCATTAATTCAATTCTATTTCGAGGGAACATTTTTGTTTCTCCTCTATTTCGAGCAACAACGTGATCATAAACAATGAATTTTTTATCGTCTACAACGATATTTCCCTGTCCAATTACATATTTCTCTTCTTCATCAGCTGATAGATAGACGATTTCATCAGAAACTTGTGATGTACCATCTTCAAATCTATTAACTTTCAAATATGGAGTTTCCATAAATCCATACTTGTTTACTCTAACATATGAAGCCAAACTATTAATTAATCCAATATTTTGTCCCTCAGGTGTTTCGATAGGACAAATACGACCATAGTGACTATGATGAACGTCACGCACTTCAAATCCAGCACGATCCCTAGTTAAACCACCAGGTCCAAGAGCTGAAATACGACGTTTATGTGTTATCTCATCAAGAGGATTAGTTTGAGCCATGAATTGTGATAATTGGCTACTACCAAAGAACTCTTTAATTGATGAGGTTAAAGGTCTAATATTAATTAAATTTTGAGGAGTGATTTCGTCAGGTTCTTTTGTAGACATACGATCCTTAACGTTTTTCTCCATTTTTGTAAGACCAATTCTAAATTGATTTTTAAGTAATTCCCCAATTAATCTAAGGCGTCTATTACCTAGATGATCAATATCATCAAGTGATCCGATTCTATCAAATAAATTCAAGTAGTAAGATATTGAAGCAATAATATCTGAAGGTACAATATGTACTTTATCTTCAAAAGTATTATTCCCAATAATTTTTGCTTGAACTTCGTTATCATTTGCATCTTTTGTTAGAACTTCAAGAATTTGAACCTCAGTCAATTCGAAATTGATATTTTCATTTTCAAGAACTGAATCATATCCTTCTTTTAATTCCTTAACAAAAGCTTTACCTAATTCTTCAGTTAACATCTTATCTGTTTTACCAAGTGATTTTAAATAACCTTTATAGTATTGTTTCCCAGTTTTATATTCTTGAGATCTAATATCATCTAAAAGTTCATCATCTGATAAATAATCAAATAATTTAACATCATTAATCTCTGTATCCCTAAAGATATCAATAATAGCTTTAAAATCATATTCTAGCTCATAAGCTCCAACACCTGGAATCTTATAAGTATATAAATGACGATAATCTTTTAACACTTCAATTGTTTGATCAGTAATCAAGGTATCTTGTTCTAAAATAACTTCACCAGTTTCAGGATCAACTAAATCATTTGCTAGTTTCTTACCATGAATACGATTAAGTACGTCTAACTTTTTGTTGATTTTATAACGTCCAACTTCAGCTAAGTCATATCTCTTAGCATCAAATAAACGGCTGATTAAGAATGATTTCGCACCTTCTTCAGTCGCTGTTTCACCTTGACGTAATTTCGAATAAACCTCTTTAATTGCATCAATTGAAGTTGTTGTAGGATCCTTACTTAAAGTTAATTCCAAGAAGTTAGAAACACCGTACATTTCCAAAATCTGTTGGTTACTAGAAAAACCTAACGCTCTCAATAGAGTAGTTAAGGTAATTTTTTTACTTCTGTCTAATTTTACAAACAATACATCTTTAGATCCAATTTCGTATTCAAGCCAAGCACCACGTGTTGGGATAACTTGTCCTAAAAATTTACTACGAAGTGTTTTTTTATCGATGTTTTCACTGAAGAAAACTCCTGCACTTCTTACGATTTGTGAAACGATAACACGCTCACTACCGTTAATAATAAATGAACCCTTTGATGTCATTATAGGAAAATCACCCATAAAGATTTTTTGTTGCTTTATTTCTCCGGTTTCAACATTAACTAGTTTTACATTAACTCGTAAAGGTTTTGAATAAGTCATGTCTTTTTCCATAGATTGCTTAAAATTATATTTAGGCTCTCCAAATTCATATTCTCCAAAATATAATTCAATATTCTCTGTAAAGTTTTGAATAGGAGAAATATCCCTAAATAATTCCGCTAACCCTTTTTTAATAAACCAGTCAAACGACTCCGTTTGAACCTTAATCAAGTCTGGTAAATCAACGTTAGTCTTAACTTTTGAATAGTTTCGTCTTTCTCTTTGTTTACCATATTTTACTAATTTATAACTCACAAACTTCACCCCATTTTTATTGTTAAAACAGTGTTTAAAACACAAAAAACCGCATGTTTTGGCAATTTAATATAATATCATATATTCGTCAAATAGTCAATTGATTTTACATTCAATTACATAAAATCCTTTATTCCTACCTAAAATTTCTATGCCTGAATATATCGTCTTAAGAAACTTAATGGCAGATTCTGCACCATGCTTTTTATTAATTACTAATACCAATGAACCATTATTATTTAAATAAGATTTTGCATCTTCAAAAAATTTATATATTATTTCTTTCCCTACCCTAATAGGGGGATTTGTTATTATTAAATCATATTTATCTTTAACATTAATAAATCCGTCACTTTTAAAAACATTAGCTTCAGCATTATTAAGTGTTACATTTTCTATAGATAAATCAATTGCTCTTTGATTTATATCAACCATATCAACTGAAATGTTATATCTTTTATTAATGTAAACTCCAATACTACCATAACCACAACCAAGATCTAAACAAGTCTTTACAGATTCTTTAACTTCCAAATATTTCAATAATATTTGAGTTCCTCTATCAAGACTTTTCTTAGAAAATACACCATTATCAGTTTTAAACTTTAAGGGTGTATTATTCACACTAAAGGCAATCACTTGTGGATTGCTTTTTAATGTATCATTATCTTCAGAAAAATAGTGAGTCATCACACCATCTCCTACACTTTTGATTGTTAAGCATATAGTCAAAAACCTGAGTTTGCACTCAGGTTAATTTTGACAATGAAATTATTTAATTGTTACTGCTGCACCAGCTTCTTCTAACATTTCTTTGATAGCTTCTGCTTCTTCAGCTTTGATGTTTTCTTTGATTGGCGTTGGAGCTGCATCTACTACACCTTTAGCTTCTTTTAATCCTAATCCAGTTAATTCTCTTACAACTTTAATAACTGCGATTTTTTTAGCTCCAGCATTTTCTAAAATTACTGAAACTTCTACAGGACCTGCATCTGCTGCTGCTGGAGCTGCTGCTGCAACTGCACTTGGATCAACACCAAATTCTTCTTTCATCATATCTACTAATTCTTTTAATTCTAATAAAGTTTTTTCTTTGAAACTTTCAATTATATCTTTGTTTTCTAATTTTGCCATTGTTATTTCCTCCTAATATTATTATTCTGTAGCTTCTGTTACTTCAGTAACTTCAGCAGCTTCTTCTACTTCTGGCGCTTCTAAATTTTTCATATGCAAATCTAATGCGATTGCGATTTCTTTAATTGGAGTCATTATTCCTGCAGCGATCATTGTTAATAATACATCTCTTGAAGGAATTGTAGCGATTGTTTGGATTTTTACATTATCCATATACTCACCATCAACTACACCAACTTTTAATTCTAATGCTTGGTTTTCTTTTGCAAATTCAAATACTGTTTTTGCAGCAGAAACGCTATCTTCGTAACTAAATGCTACTGCATTAGGTCCGACTAAAGCTTCTTTAACTTCACCATAACCTGCTTCTTCTGCAGCTCTTCTAGTAATGTTGTTTTTAATTACTTTTAATTCACATCCAGCTTCTCTAAGCTCAACTCTTAATTTAGTAACTTGTTCAACTGTTAATCCACTGTAGTTTACTATAACGAAACTATTTGTATTTTTCATTTTTTCAGCTAATGCATTAACTTCAACTTCTTTGTTAGCGATTGCTATTTTAGACACTCTTCCACCTCCGAAACTTTTTAATCAAAATAAAAACCTCTTCGGTCATAGACAAAAGAGGATATATTATATCATTTCTTCTATCTCGTTAGGGTATTAAGCTTTATTAGCACCTAAGTCTTGGACACAAAGTTCTTATTCAATTTTTATTTTTAGATCTAATTATTGTATTGAGTCTGGATCAATTTTGATTCCAGGACCCATTGTAGATGCGATTGCTACATTTTCAACAAATACACCTTTTACAGTTGCTGGTCTTAATTTTACAAGTGTACTATAAATAGTATTTAAGTTTTCAGCTAACTTTTCAGCGCTGAAAGAAACTTTACCAATAGTTAAATTGATATTTCCTACTTTGTCTACTCTGTATTCTACTTTACCAGCTTTAATTTCATTAACTGCTCTTGTTACATCCATAGTAACTGTTCCAGTTTTAGGATTAGGCATTAAACCTTTAGGTCCTAATGTACGTCCAAGTTTACCAACTTGTGACATCATATCTGGTGTAGCAACTACTGTATCAAAATCATCCCAACCTTTAAGTACTTTTTCAACTAAGTCTGCTTCTCCAACATAGTCAGCACCAGCTGCTTCAGCTTCTTTTGCTTTGTCTCCTTTAGCAAAAACTAAAACTTTTTTAGTTTTCCCTGTACCATGTGGTAAAACCACTGCACCACGTAAGTTTTGTTCTGCTTTACGTGGATCTAAGTTAAGACGAATTGCGAATTCTACTGACGCATCAAATTTTTCAAATGATACTTTTTTAAGTAAATCTATAGCTTCACTTGCTGAATAATTTTTTGTAACTTCAACTTGTGCAGCTGCAGCTAAGAATTTCTTTCCTTTTTTTGCCATAATTAATTACCTCCTAAATGTGGTATAACGGAATTTCCTCCCACAATTAGTTGTATATAAACAACTAAATGCTTTAGTCTTCTATTAATATTCCCATGTTTCTTGCAGATCCTGCAATAATATTCATTGCTGCTTCAATGTCGTTTGCATTTAAGTCAACCATTTTTGCTTCTGCGATTCCTTTTAATTGTTCCTTAGTAATAGATCCAACTTTTTCCTTTAAAGGATTTCCAGATCCTTTGCTAATTCCAGCTGCTTTTTTTAGTAAGTCGCTTGCTGGTGGAGTTTTAGTAATAAACGTAAAACTTCTGTCATCATAAACTGTAATTACTACTGGAATTACTGATCCCATTTGTTCCTTAGTTATCGCATTGAATTTTGTACAAAATTCTTGGATATTAACACCTGCTTGTCCTAACGCTGGTCCTACTGGTGGAGCTGGGTTAGCTTTTCCTGCTTGAATTTGCAGTTTAACTTGAGTCTTAATTTCTTTAGCCACGAAAGACACCTCCTTTTTTTCGTGATGTGGTAATCAGATTTTAAATAATCCTCCCACTCATAAAAATAGCATGGCACATTGCATGCCAAGCTATTATACTATATTAATATTAATGATGTCAAGAAAATAATCTTTATACTTTCTCGATATCTTCAAAGCCTAATTCAACCGGAGTTTGTCTACCAAACATATCCACAAGAACTGTTACTTCTAATTTATCATTATCTATTGAGTCAACAGCCCCAATTTGGTCACGGAATGGTCCAGTAGTAACACGTACTTTTTCACCAATTGCAACATCAAGTTTTGGTGCTTCCATTAATCCACATTTCTTAAGGATAGGATTAATTTCTTCTGGTGGTAACGGAACTGGTTTAGTTCCTCCTCCACTCGATCCTAAGAATCCTGTAACTCCAGGTGTATTACGAACAACAAACCATGAGTCATCGGTTACATCCATTTCTAAGAATACATATCCAGGGAAAATTTTAACCATTTTCTCTTTAGTAGTTCCATCAGTTTTTTTCTCGATCTTTAATTCTTCAGGTATCATAACTTGAAAAATCAAATCTTCCATTTGCATTGATTCAATACGGCGTTCTAGGTTTAGTTTAACAGAGTTTTCAAATCCAGAATATGTTTGAACAACATACCATCTTCTACCATCCATTACTAAATACCTAACTTATTAATCCAACTAAATAATGGTTTTAATCCAACATCAGCTAAAATGAAGAAAAATGCAACTAATAATATAAATCCAAATACTCTTAATGAATGATTTACAATAACACTTTTAGTTGGCCAAGATACTTTTTTCATTTCAGCAAAACTTGGAACAAAGAATGGATACACAGCTAAAATAAATGCAACTGTTCCAATTAGTACTACAAAAATTGAAAAGATTAATATTTTTGTTGAACTGTTGAAAATCCATAAATCTGTATATCTAATTTCTAGAATTTTTCCTTCTATTAAATAAACACCTAGAATTAATACAATTGATCCTAAAACTCCTAAAAGTAATTTTTCAACTGGATATTCTTTTTGTAAAATTTCAATTATTTTATTTTTCTTAACTTCTTCTACTTTTTTTGCCATTATTAATCTCTCCTATTTACTTTCTTTATGTGTGGTATGTGTTCCACATCTTTTACAGTATTTTTTTATTTGCATTCTCTCTTTGTTTTCCTTATTTTTATATACGCTATAGTTTCTAGATAAGCAAACTTCACATATAAGTATAATTTTTTCTCTCATAATTCTCAACTCCCATTGCAAATATATAATTTATCAAAAATAGATATCTTTGTCAAGTTAAGTCTCAAAATGCTTTTTTATTTTTACCTTGGCACGATGAAGAGAATTATAGATTACTTTGTTAGATAAGCCATAAACCTCGTTTATATATGAAATACTATAATTATTCAACTCTCTTAAAGTATATACTAAGTTCTCTCTATTTGTAAGTATTTTTGCAATTTCTTTTTTTATTAATTCATAATATTCACTTTGATGAATTGTGCTATGATTACTTTCATAGATGTAGGTCTTATTTTTACTGAATATTTCAGTTCTTCTAACCCTTTTAGATACAATTGTAATAAATTTTCTATCCAAATTTAATTCAAAATATTTAGTGAATGTTTTTGAATATTTATCCTCGAATTTTTCTAAAGATTTGAATAAAACCATTAAACTTTCTTGGTACATATCATCATAATCATAATACAGGTTGTATTTATATATTTTTTTAGAAATTAAGGGTTTGTACTTCTCAAACATCAACTCTAATGCATCATTATTCCCTTCTCTAATTTGGGATATAATTTCATAATCATTGTGTTTGTAGTACTTCAAACTCTCACCCTCTTCTATTATAAATTTCGTATATTACTAAAGCAGCCGAAACACTTGCGTTTAAACTGTTTACGTTTCCACTCATAGGTATCTTAACTAAGTAATCACAATTTTCTTTTACTAACCTTGTAATTCCTTTTCCTTCATTACCAATGACAATACACAAATTAGTGTCTATATCAATGTCATGTATTGTTTTTTCAGTATCCATTTCAGTTCCTACAATCCAGAACCCATTATCTTTTAATTTTTTAATCGTTTGGTTTAAATTGGTAACTTCAACAACATCAACATATTCTATTGCACCAGTAGATACTTTTGCTACTGTAGAATTAAGCTTCACACTTCTATTTTTAGGAATAATTACTGCATCAACATTGAATGCATCTGAACTTCTCAAAATCGCACCCAAATTGTGTGGATCTTCAATAGAATCTAATATAATAAATAGTTTATTAGATCCATTTTTGTTTATTGAATCATCAAGACTAGTATATTTATAATCTTCCACTAATGCCCCAATACCTTGGTTGTGGCTTGGTAATAGTTTACTTAAATTAAATTTGTCATATTCTTTAATTTTAATATTTTTTGAATTTGCTAATTTTAATATTTCAGAATTAGACCCTTTCAAACAATATAATTCATAAACTTTATGATCCGCATTGATGGCTTCTAATACAGTATTTTTACCAGTAATTATTGTTGCCATATAATCACATCCTTTTTCTTAATATAGTTTAACATAAAATATATTAGTTTCCTATTGATAAATTTTGAATTTTATTGCTCCAAATAACTTTTGAGTTAATAATGTTTTAATAGCGCTGATTATACAAATTAAATACATTCATAAAGATTATTAAATGCTAACTTAACAAAAACAGAGTAAAGTTGATTTTATGTGAGAATGCAAAGAAATCTACATTTTCTTTTTTCATATTTTTTACATACCATTATGTTATAATAAATTTGAAAAGAGTTGATTGTATGAAGAAAGTATATGTATTATTACTGGTTTTAATTGCCACTTTATCGCTAAGTGCATGTGATAAGAATAACAGCCCGGATGTAACAACAAGAGAAAATACATGGAACATAAATGATGAATTTTCAATTAATCAATATGTAGGTGAACCAATCCTTGATTTGTCTCTAATTCACGTTGAAGACTATGATGGTATTGACATTACATCTTATATTGAAATTGATGGAAATTACGATCTTTTTACTCCTGGTACTTATGATTTAACTCTTTTTGTATTTGATGATGTAGGTACATTTAGTTCAATCAACGTAAATTTAAATGTTCTTGAATTAACATGTGAAATGGATAATACCCAGGATAAATGTTTAATTAATGTTGAAAATATTTCATTTACAGTTGATTCTTTAGGTTTAGATACCGTTTACGTTAATGATTTTATCAATTTAAATTGGGAGATACTACCTGTTAACGCCGGTAATACAGAAACAACAATCACTTCAAGTAACGAACTCGTTGCAACAGTTAGCCCTTCAGGATTTGTATTTGGTATTAGCGAAGGTACCGCAGAAATAACTATAACAACTATTGACGGTAATTACGTTTTGAATAAGACAATCACAGTTCTTGAAAAAGACTGTGTTCAAGACCCAACACAAGAAAAATGTGTTGCCGAATACTTATCTGATGACACTAGAGTAGTTACACTACCAAATGAAAACATGAGTGGCACACAATACAACCAAATATATATGAATAACGATGTTTATTATCAAATATATGTTAGAACATATGCTGATAGTGATGGAAATAATATAGGAGATCTACAAGGAATTATCGATAACCTTCCTTACCTTGCAAGTTTAGGTATAGGGGGAATATGGTTAATGCCAATAATGGAATCAAGATCAACACATGGATATGAAGTTGATGATTACTATAGTGTTGACAGTGAATATGGAACACTCCAAGATTTTAAAGATTTAGTTTCCGCAGCAAAATTAGTAGGTATAGATATAATAATAGATTTAGTTATAAATCATATAGGTGCCTCAAGTGATATTTTCCAAGATGTTCTTAAATATGGTGTCTATAGCGATTATTATGACTGGTTCACATGGATAGATAATACTGACACAAGATATGGTACAACAGGTTCTTGGGGACAAACAATTTGGTATACTCCCTTTGGAAGAAACTGGTTAAATAATAGTGAATATAGTTTTCATCCATCACTAAATGGGATGTATTATGCAGCATACTTTTCTGACTGGATGCCTGACTTAAACTTCCAAAATCAAGAAGTAATAGATTATATTTACGATGTAGGAACTTGGTGGCTTGAAGAAACTGGATTAGCTGGTTTTAGAATGGATGCAATTGCCCACATATATGGTGAAAATGAATATTTAGGTATAACAAATAATACTCAAGCAAACATAGATTTCTTAACAGGGTTCAGAAATCACCTATCAATCACAAATCCTGATGTTTACATTGTTGGTGAAGCGTGGACTAGTTATGGAGAATACGCAAAATACTATGAATCTGGAATATCTGCCTTTAACTTTGAAGCTAGCTACAGAATCATAGATGCCATAAATGGTACTCTTGGAAGTAGCTATTCCGCTTCGTTAGAACAAATATATTCAGAAATCGAACAATATAATCCAAATTTCATAGATGCACCATTTTTAAGAAACCATGATATGTCAAGAATCTCTACAATATTTAATGATGACCCTAGAGAGCTCAGAATG
>Ga0209633_10003223_pt1 | contig 15183 bp, 12 predicted proteins | sample Cruoilmetagenom1_FD_187290 | JGI IMG/M metagenome (GOLD analysis project Ga0209633, IMG submission 187290) | Oil polluted marine microbial communities from Coal Oil Point, Santa Barbara, California, USA - Sample 1 (SPAdes) (version 2) | ecosystem: Environmental > Aquatic > Marine > Oil seeps ... | reverse complement strand
TTGAACCCATTGAAGTCTGAAATGGAAGGTTCTCAATTAGATTTGGTTGTTGCTGGAACGGCTGATGCTGTATTAATGGTTGAGTCAGAAGCGGATTGCTTGCCAGAAGATGTGATGCTAGGTGCAGTGACATTTGGTCATGAACAAATGCAAGCAGCTATTACAGCGATTAATGAATTAGCAGCTGAAATAGGCAAGCCGCGTATGGAATGGTCTGCTCCAGAGCAAGATCAAACATTAGTCGAAAAGGTAGCTGGGCTTGCAACTGCAGGTATTGCAGATGCATATACAGTGTTGGTTAAACTAGATCGTCAAGTAAAGTTAAAAGAAGTGCGTAATGAAGTGATTGCGCAATTAGAAGATGATGAAAGTTTTGATCGTGATGAAGTGAAGAATATTTTCTCATCATTAGAAAAGAAACACGTTCGTAATTTAGTGTTATCAACTAAACATCGTATTGATGGTCGTGACTTAAGTGCAGTACGACCTATTCATGTTCGTACTGGCGTATTGCCACGTACGCACGGTTCAGCTTTGTTCACACGTGGCGAAACGCAAGCATTGGTTGTTGCTACGTTAGGTACAGATCGTGATGCTCAATTAATTGATGCAGTTGAAGGTCAATACCGTGATAACTTTATGCTGCATTATAATTTTCCTCCTTATTGCGTTGGTGAAACAGGTTTTGTTGGTTCGCCAAAAAGACGTGAAATTGGTCATGGCAGATTAGCTAAGCGTGGCATACAAGCTGTATTGCCTAGCCAAGAAGATTTTTCTTACGTACTACGTGTTGTATCAGAAGTGACAGAATCTAATGGCTCAAGCTCAATGGCCAGTACATGTGGTACTAGTTTGGCATTAATGGATGCTGGTGTGCCTATGAAGGCACCAGTTGCGGGTATTGCGATGGGCCTTATTAAGGAAGGCGATGATTACGCTGTATTATCAGATATTTTAGGTGATGAAGATCATTTGGGTGATATGGACTTTAAAGTGTCAGGAACTGACTCAGGTGTTACTGCATTACAAATGGATATTAAGATCCAAGGTATTACTGCAGAAATTATGTCGACAGCACTTGAGCAAGCGAAAGAGGGGCGTTTACATATCTTAGAAAAAATGAATTCAGAACTGTCTTCAGGACGTGAAGAAATGTCTGACTTTGCACCTCGTATCTTGACGCTTAAAATTGATCCGGCAAAAATTCGCGATGTTATCGGCAAAGGTGGCGTGACGATTCGTGCCATTACTGAAGAAACAGGTGCGTCTATTGATATTACAGATGAAGGGCTTGTAAAAGTGGCCTCTGTTGATCGTGAAGCGGGTGAAAAAGCACTTAAACGTATTGAAGATATTACGGCTGAAATTGAAGTGGGCAGAATTTACGAAGGTAAAGTTGTGCGTTTAATGGATTTCGGCGCGTTTGTGTCTATACTTCCAGGTAAAGACGGTTTGGTTCATATCTCACAAATTTCAGAAGAGCGTGTTGAAAAAGTAAGTGATAAGCTTGCAGAAGGTGATGTGGTTAAAGTTAAAGTGCTTGAAGTAGACCGTCAAGGCCGTGTTCGCTTGAGCATGAAAGAAGTTGCTGCCGAGTAACTTCGTACTAACGAGTTTAATTTACTTTTAAAATGACTGAAAAACGCATTATAAAAAAATACCCTAATCGACGGTTGTACGACACGGCGATTAGTAAGTATGTGACGTTGAATGATGTTAAGCAGTTGGTGATTGATAAAGAGCCTGTTCAGGTGCTTGATGCTAAAACGAAAGAAGATTTGACCCGTAGCGTCTTGCTGCAAGTTATATTAGAGCAAGAGGAAGAAGGTAAGCCGATCATGAGTGCGGAGATGTTAGAACAGTTGATTCGGTTCTATGGCGATCCTTTTCAGAATAACTTTGCGAACTATCTAGAAAACTCAATTAAATTGATTGCTGAGCAACGTGCAAAAGTTAGAAGCAATATAGAGCGTGCTTCTGACCCTCTAACGATGATGACGAGATTAGCAAATCGCAATATGGAAGTATTTAAAGACATGCAAGAAGGCTTGTTTTCTAAGATACTTGACCCTGCAGGTGAGAATAAAGACAACGATGAAAAATAACCAAATTCATTTATAAGAATAAAGGCCTCTTTTAGAGGCTTTTTTTATATCTGATATTTTTTAATAAAGCCTGTGGCGTTACACTACATACATGAGTGTTAATGAAAGTACGGAAAAATTTGATAGCAAACGTTTTCTTAGTAGTCTGACGCAAAAACCAGGCGTTTACCAAATGGTTGACCGTCATGAACATTGTATTTATGTAGGTAAAGCGAAAAATTTAAAAAAACGTGTTTCTAGCTATTTTAATAAAGATGATAAAGACATAAAAAAAAGGGTTATGGTATCTCATGTGCGGCGCATTGACACGATTGTTACGCATACCGAAGGCGAGGCGCTTCTTTTAGAGAATCAACTGATTAAACGGCTTAAACCTCGTTACAATATTTGCTTACGAGATGATAAAAGCTACCCTCATATTTTTTTATCATCTAACCAACAATATCCAAGGTTAGCTTTGCAGCGTGGTGCGAAAAAGGCTAAGGGCCAGTATTTTGGACCTTATCCTAGTGTTGGGGCGGTGCGGGAAAGTCTGCAAATTTTACAGAAAATATTTCCTGTTCGACAATGTGATGATAATTTCTATAAAAATAGGTCGAGGCCTTGCTTACAACATCAAATTAAACGATGTTCTGCACCTTGTGTAGGGCTTGTAACTGAACAAGACTACAACGAGGATGTTAATCACACGGTATTATTTTTACAGGGTAAAAGCACATCACTGATTAATGAATTAGTTTCAAAGATGGAAAGCGCTGCCACTGCATTGAGTTTTGAAAAAGCAGCACAGTACCGTGATCAAATCGCACATCTTCGTAAGCTCGTTGAGCGTCAATACGTGAGTGGCCAAGAAGGTGATATTGATGTCATAGGATGTGCATTAAAAGGCGGAAAGGCCTGTGTGCAGGTGTTTTTTATCCGACATGGGCAGCACATTGGTAACCGCACGTTTTATCCTAAAATACCCTCAGGTAAAAATGAGAAAGATGTTTTAGCTGCTTTTATATTGCAATTTTATTTAGATAAAGAGTTGCCAAAATCAATCTTAATTAGTCATGCTTTGAATGAGCACGAGCTTGTTCAGGACGTATTGTCTGAAAAGGCGGAAAGAAAAATTAAGATTATATCTAAGCCAAGGGGTGAAAGAGCACGTTGGTTAACCATGGCCATCAATAATGCAGATATTGCTTTAACGCAGTCAATAATTAGGCAAGAAAACACCGAGTCTAGGTTGGATAAACTGGCTGTATTGTTAGACTTAGATAATGAAATTCAACGAATGGAGTGCTTTGATATTAGCCATACGCAAGGAGATCAAACAGTTGCCTCTTGTGTGGTATTCGACCGAGAAGGGGCAGTTAAAGATGCATATCGACGGTTTAATATTAAGGATGTTGTTGCAGGGGATGACTACGCGGCGCTAGCACAAGCCACATCACGTCGATTTCTTCGATCACTTAAAGGTGAGCAAGCGATTCCAGATGTGCTAATCATTGACGGTGGCGAAGGGCAAGTTAACGCGGTGTCTCACGCTTTAAACGAGATTGGGTGTAATTCTGTTTTTATCATTGGTATTTCTAAGGGCAGTGACAGAAAAGTAGGGATGGAAAAGATTTACAAGGATATAGATGGTAGTACGCTTATTATTGATTCTGATAATTCAGGATTATTGGTATTACAACAAATTAGGGACGAGGCGCATCGTTTTGCTATTCAAGGACACCGGCAACAAAGAGGGAAGGTAAAGAAACAATCTACGTTAGAAAAAATTAAAGGATTAGGGCCAAAGAAAAGGCAAACCTTATTGAAGCAGTTTGGTGGTTTGCGAGAAATAAAAACAGCTGGAATTGAGGACTTGTGTTCTGTAGAAGGTATTAATGAGGCGCTAGCCCAACGCATATATGACCGTTTCCATGATGGGCATGGTGGGTTGGCATAATAAAAATGTTAACATATAAAAAAACCAAGACACTTATACCGTTGCATGATTCTTAATATCCCAACAATATTAACGTTACTACGTATCGCATCTATACCTGTCATTATGGTGATCTTTTATTTACCAATTGAAGAATCACGGTTGTGGTGCACATTGATTTTAATTGTGGCCTCTTTAACTGATTGGTTTGATGGCTACTTAGCAAGAAAAATGGGCTTGCAAACAGCGTTTGGAGAATTCCTTGACCCTGTCGCAGATAAACTAATGGTCGTGATAATGTTAGTGTTGATCGTTCAAGCTGATTCGGCCGTGTATATTGCAATTCCGGCAGCCATTATAATTGCACGCGAGATTACAGTTGCTTCGCTACGAGAATGGATGGCCGGTATTGGGCAACGTTCTACGATGCAAGTGTCATGGGTGGCTAAGTGTAAAACGGGCTTTCAAATGGTAGCGATCGTTTGTTTGCTTTATAACGCAGACTTCCATGGAGTACCTGTACGTATGGTTGGTTTAGGAGCAATATATATAGCGGCTATTCTGACGCTTTGGTCGATGTGGCAATATATTCAATTAGCGTTGCCTCATTTTAAAAAATAGTAAGCATTCTACCTTGACACATTTGCTGTTAAAGATAGAATACACGGCCTCAAAGCGGGAATAGCTCAGTGGTAGAGCACAACCTTGCCAAGGTTGGGGTCGCGAGTTCGAATCTCGTTTCCCGCTCCAAATTTCAAGCCGTGTTCCACCGCGGCTTTTTTTATAAAATCCTCTCTGGCTGAGTGGCAGAGTGGTTATGCAGCGGCCTGCAAAGCCGTGTACAGCGGTTCGATTCCGCTCTCAGCCTCCATATTTCATATTCTTTCTAGCACTACTTAAATAGGTTTTAAGGTACAATTTCGTTATATGGGTTTAGGCGTCATATTGCTCTTTGCTGCATGGTAAAGAAAGGGCGCTTTCTTTTAGTTGACGGAATGATGAAAGGATATATTGGCATGGGTTCAAAGATAATTTATACACTAACGGATGAAGCACCACTATTAGCGACGTGTTCGCTATTGCCGGTGATAAAAACGTTTGCTGCATCAGCAAATATTGATGTTGAGTTAAAAGATATTTCATTAGCAACACGAATACTGGCAGCTTTTTCTGATGTACTACCAGAGAGTCAACGTGTTGAAGATGCGTTAGCTGAGTTAGGGAAATTAACCCAACAAGCAGATACGAATATTATTAAATTACCGAATATCAGCGCGTCTATCCCTCAATTAAAAGATGCTATTGAAGAATTACAAGGGAAGGGGTATGCAATACCTGACTTTCCTGATGACCCTCAAACTTCAGAGGAAGAAGATACAGCTGCTCGTTATTCAAAGACCTTGGGTAGCGCTGTAAACCCAGTATTAAGAGAAGGAAATTCAGATCGTAGGGCGCCACTCGCAGTTAAAGAATACGCACGAAACAACCCCCACTCTATGGGAAAGTGGAGTCAAGCATCACGCACCCACGTATCGCATATGCATGGCGGTGATTTTTATGCGGGAGAAAAAAGTTTGACACTTGATAAGGCGTGCAATGTAAAAATTGAGTTTGTAGCTAATGACGGCGCGGTCACAGTACTGAAAGAGAATATATCTTTGCAAGAAGGTGAAATCATAGACAGTATGTTTATGAGTAAGAAAGCGTTATGCAAGTTTTTAGAAGAAGAAATGACGGATGCGAAAGAAACAGGCGTCATGTTTTCTTTCCATGTGAAAGCCACGATGATGAAAGTTTCTCACCCTATTGTTTTTGGACACGCGGTAAAGATTTATTACAAAGACATGTTCGAAAAGCACGGCGAATTGTTCGACAAATTGGGTGTTAACGTTAACGATGGCTTAAGTAGTGTTTATGATCATATTGAGAAACTTCCGGAGTCTATTAGAGAAGAAATTTTAGCGGATATGCACGCCTGTTACGAAAGCCGTCCAGAGTTGGCGATGGTTGATTCGGCTAAAGGTATTTCTAACTTACATACACCCAATGAAGTTATTGTTGACGCATCTATGCCGGCGATGATTCGAGCTGGCGGCAAAATGTGGGGGCCGGATGGTAAGTTAAAAGATACTAAAGCGGTTATGCCAGAAAGTACGTTTGCTCGTATCTATCAAGAGATCATCAACTTTTGTAAAACACACGGTGCGTTTGATCCAACGACAATGGGCAGTGTGCCAAATGTTGGGCTGATGGCGCAAAAAGCAGAAGAGTACGGTTCCCATGATAAAACCTTTGAAGTACAAGGTGACGGTAATATTCGCATCGTTGATGATGAAGGTTCCATGCTGTTAGAGATGGATGTTGAAGAAGGTGATATATGGCGAATGTGTCAGGTTAAGGATGCCCCAATTCAAGATTGGGTAAAGCTCGCTGTTAACCGTGCGCGCCTATCTGATACACCGGCAGTTTTTTGGTTGGACGATTATCGGCCGCATGAAAATGAACTCATAAAAAAGGTTGAGCATTATTTAAAAGACCATGATCTGACGGGGTTAGATATTCAAATCATGTCGCAAACTAGAGCAATGCGTTATACCTTGGAGAGGATATTACGCGGTGGCGATACAATTTCTGTAACCGGTAATATTTTACGAGACTACTTAACAGATCTGTTTCCAATATTAGAGTTAGGGACCAGCGCCAAAATGTTATCTATTGTGCCTCTGATGGCAGGCGGTGGCTTGTTTGAAACAGGTGCTGGCGGCTCTGCACCTAAGCACGTTAAACAGTTGATAGAGGAAAATCATTTACGTTGGGATTCTCTAGGTGAATTTCTTGCGCTGGGCGCATCACTTGAGCACCTTGGTATTGCACAGGATAATTCAAAAGCATTGATATTGTCTAAAGCATTAGACAAAGCCACGGGCGACTTGTTGAATAATGGTAAATCCCCTTCTCGTAAAACAGGCGAACTTGATAATCGTGGTAGTCATTTCTATTTGGCATTATATTGGGCCAATGCGCTAGCTGAGCAAACAGATGATATGGAGTTACAGGCCTACTTTGCACCGTTAGCAAAGGCGTTATCTGACAATGAAGCAGCCATCGTCAATGACTTGACAACAGATCAATGGCACTCGGTTGACATTGGTGGTTACTATAAAGCGGATAAAGATAAAACGGTCAGTGTTATGCGGCCTTCGCAAGCGTTTAACGATGCACTTAAAACAAAGTTAGGCTAACGATTTTGTAGAACGAAGAAGCCCTCAGGTTAATAGGTTGGCCTGAGGGCTTTTTAATGAACGGTATTAACTCCTCATGGGACAAAACGCTTGAACGCTCAATTGTTTTCTTTTTTTGCTGGATGAATTAAGTGTGGTGCCTTTCTAATGTTATGCAATGATTTGGCTGTACATCAATCATGGGCGCACAGTGTGGGCGATTTCTATTGGAATAGTATTCAGGGGTGGGGCTAAGTGTCCGTGTATCCATGCAGTAAGTGCTTTTTGGTAATAGGGAAAGCTGAAGCAGGTTTTGCTACAACTACTCGGGCTTTACTAAACTTTCAAGTGGCATTAGGTTGGCCTCTTTTATGTTAAAGAGTCTGTTTTTGCATACATAAGTAGTTGCTGATAATCTTTCCCGTTATCTGGGAATTTGGCGATACCAATCTTAGCATTGAGTTTAATAAACGCACCATCCGCTAATTGGATTGGTTTGGCTAAATCATTTTTAAGTTTTTCTACTAAAAATTTAATGTGTTCGTGGCTCGTTTCAATTGAAAGGTTGGCAAATTCCATGTTTTCAATGTGTGCATAAATATCAGATTCACGTGCTTTAGATAATAAGCGCGCACTAATGGCATTGAGTGCCAAATCGTTTTGTTTATCATTTATATGACTGACTAGTTTATCAAAAGAAATGTAGAGTAAAGCAGCTGTAGCGCCAGCCCTTGAGCTAAAAGCCAAGAGGTGTTCTGTTTGCTCCTCAAGCTCGGTGGCATTGGGTAAGCTAGAAACATTAATAGTGGCTTTCTCGTCAGGAATCATAGGCGTGAATAAACAGTGATAAATTTGTATACTTAAATATGGCACAAATTTTCGATTTTGCTTTGCTATCAGCATTATTAATTAAGTTTTGCTTGTGAGTAGACTGCGACATATTGTCGCAAGGTGTCGTTGTTTGTTACGGTTACTGTTAAAGTACCGTTTTTGTATTAAAAGTTATTGATGAATAGGTTCATTCCAAAAACATCTAAATCTGCACCCCAAGAAAACTTCAAAAGTTTGCTGCTTTTACGCGTGTTTAGCATGCTAGGGCAGTTGTTGGCAATTTTTTTAGCGGTTTACCGCGCCCAACTATCCCTCCCGATTGAACCACTGTTGAGCATATTGTTCGTCAATGCTGCATGGTCAGTGACGTCGTATATTTTGTTTAAGCGCCAGGAGAAAATATCAGAAAATAGCTTTTTTATTCAATTGGTCTTTGATGTGTTGATGTTAACGGCCTTGTTGTATTTTACAGGCGGAGCAACAAACCCTTTCGCTTGGTTTCTTTTAGTGCCACATACTATCGCATCAACCATTCTATCTAGACGTTATGCGTGGTTGATGGCAGTAATTGCATCACTTGCTTATACGGTTATTGTCTATTTTTATGTGCCTTTAATACATATGGATCATCCAATGGAAATGGGCATGGGAGGACACTTTGAGGACCATATTATTGGCATGTGGTTGGGCTTTGTGTTGTCAGCGTTTTTGATGGCCTATTTTGTGGCGGGAATGGCTGATGCTCTTCGCAAACGGAATCAAGTATTGAGTGAATTAAAAGAAAAAATGTATCGTGATGAACGATTGGTGGCGCTCGGTACCTTGGCCACAGGTGCGGCGCACGAACTAGGAACACCGCTTGGTACCATGGATATTATTGCACATGAACTAGAGCAGCAATTTAAGACAGAAGAACAAAAGCCAATTAAAGAAAAATTGGTGCTGATTCAAAAACAAATTAAACGCTGTAAAGAGTCACTGGCAAATATCACAGAAACAGCTTCTCATGAGCGCTTTGATGCAGGCCAAATCATGGCTGTCGATGACTATTTAAAAGAGCTGGTGATGCAATGGCAAGTTTCACATACATCGGTGAATTTTCAACAGCAATGGAATGAGTTAGACGTGGTGCCTAAAATAGTACCTGACGTGTCATTATCGCACGCAATTATAAATATTCTAGATAACGCTGCACAGGCATCTATTGACTTGGTCATGCTGGTGGTCAATTGGGATAACCAATATCTACATATCATTGTAAGAGATGACGGGCCAGGCATGGACGCTACTCAACTTGAAAAGTTGGGGATGGGTGTGCAGCTGTCTACCCAAGCAGGTTTAGGCTTAGGTGCTTATATTGCTAAAGCTTCTATTGAACGACTCGGTGGTTTTATCGAGTGGAGTAACAATATAGAGCAAGGTTTAGACGTTTCGATTAGAGTGCCGATATATGAAGGAGAAGATTAAGTGGATGCCCCAATTGATAAAGTAAGATTATTAATAGTTGATGATGACGAAACGTATTGTGATGTGCTTAAAGGTGCGTTTGTAAATAGAGGTTTTGAAGTAGAAGTTGCTCACCATATTGAGCAGGCAACCTCGTTGATAAAATCATTTCAACCGGAAATGGCGGTGGTGGACTTGAGGCTGGAACAGGAATCAGGGCTACATCTTATAAAACAACTAAAAGAGAGTGATGAAAATACTCAAGTGGTGATGTTAACTGGGTATGCGAGCATTGCTACGGCTGTTGAAGCAGTGAAATTAGGCGCCATTCAATATATAACCAAGCCGGCTAATGTTGATGAGATTTTAGCTGCTTTTGCCCAGAATGACCCTAATGCTGATTTGCAACCGGCAGAGCAGCCTTTATCGGTTAAAAGAATACAGTGGGAGCATATGCAAAAGGTGTTATTAGAATGTGACGGTAATATATCGCAGACGGCTAGACAGCTAAATATGCACCGCCGTACCTTGCAGCGGATGTTGGCGAAAAGACCGGTTAGGGAATAAAGGGGCTAATACCAAGTTTGTAGACGTTTAAAGCTGTCTTAGCCAGCTCGGTATCATTTTGCTGTTGTCGTTAGAAGCAGCGTTAAGCTGTTGTTGTAACATCGTTCGGTCTTTCGGTAACACGCCTTTTAAAGGCAATGCGTTAGAGGCGTGGTTGGACCTAAAAATAACAGGTTTTGTGGGCTGAATGAGGGAAATCAATAGTTTTTGTTCTTGTAGTATCGCAAGGTCAGATTGTGGTTCGAAATTCCTTCCGCGTCGACTAAATTTCTCTAAATATTCATCATGAATTTGTTCATCTAACGTTAGCTGCAGCGTTGATAAATAGTTTAAATTCAACTGATTTACCATCGCAGCCGTTTGTTCTATGTGTTCTTGCCAATAATGACGCCCGCCTAACCCTAAAATAACAGTGGCGGACACTTTTAACCCGGCATCGGATGCTTTTTGAATGCCTTCAATTATTTTATTTGATGTGGCGCCTTTGGTGATACATTTTAGAAGCTCGTTACTGCCTGTTTCTATACCGTAATAAATGAGTTGTAGCCCAGCTTCATATAACGTGCGTAATTCCTCAGATGTTTTAACGATCAGATTATTAGGTAAGGCATAACTGCTAACGCGGTTAAGCTTTGGAAAAGATTGATAAAGTTTAGCGAGGATAGTGAGTAAAGTGCCCGTATCGCGGTATAAAGCATCACCATCAGCCAAAAATACTCGCCTGATATCTGGATTGTGTTGAGCTGCGCTAGTAATGTCATCTAACACTTTTTCCACTGGTTTTTCGGCAAATGTTTTTGAGCGGTACATGGAGCAAAAACTACATCGATTAAAGCTACAACCTTCTGTAATTTGCAGAATGAGGTTGTTTGCTTCGGAAGGTGGACGATAAAGTGGGTAGGTATATTGCATTTATATAAAAAATAGTAAAAACTTTATTGTGCCTGCTTGATTGATAGAACACAATCATGGACAATCCACATCCTGAATGACACCAATGAATAATGGTGACTCATGTCGGTCCCCTCGCAACGTGAAGTTGTGAACTCCGCCAGGCCCGGAAGGGAGCAACGGCAGCAGCGGAATCGTGTGCCGGGGTGCGGCTGGCGTGAGTTACCACCCATTTCTAAGGCATGGCGAAAGGGTTTAAAAATTCGTACAAATCCATACCGCTTTGATACCCTACCCATTGTTATGAGCTATAAAGTATTCGCAAGAAAATGGCGCCCTTTAAATTTTGCCCAAGTCGTTGGGCAAGAGCATGTGGTACGTGCGCTGGTTAATGGCTTAGAGCACGACCGTTTGCATCACGCTTATCTTTTTACGGGAACTCGCGGCGTTGGTAAAACCACCATAGCTCGGGTATTGGCAAAAGCGTTTAATTGTCCAGATAAAGTGGGCGCAGAGCCTTGTTGTAAATGTAATACTTGTTTAGAGATTGACCAAGGCCATTATCCCGATTTAATAGAAGTTGATGCGGCGTCAAAAACGGGCGTTGATGACACGCGTGATTTACTTGAAAACGTCCAATACGCACCGGTTAGTGGTAAATATAAAGTTTACCTAATTGACGAAGTGCATATGTTCTCAAAAAGCAGCTTTAATGCCTTATTGAAAACGTTGGAAGAACCGCCAGAGCACGTTAAGTTTTTACTGGCAACGACGGATCCACAAAAACTCCCCGTCACTGTTTTATCACGCTGTTTACAGTTCAATTTAAAGCGCTTGTATCCAGAACAGATTGAAGGCCAATTTAAGCTGATCCTTGACAGTGAGGGCATTGACTATCAACAACAAGCGACAGAGCGTTTAGCGCACGTTGCAGACGGTAGTATGAGGGATGGCTTGAGCCTTTTGGACCAAGCTATTGTTCATGGTAATGGTTCGTTACAAGAAGCGGATGTGTTGGATATGCTGGGCAGTGTGGCACGAGAGCCAGTGATTGATTTAATGCAATCGCTAGCGACTAAACAGGGTGCCGCTGTAATGAAAGCTATTGCTGCGTTAGATGAGTTTGCGCCAGATTATTCAGATGTATTACAGGCATTATTAACGCTATTACATAAAGTGGCGGTTCATCAAATTGTTGCAACGGACGAGTTAGACCCAGCACTGCAACGTGTTGCCAGTGACATAACAAAAGAAGACATTCAGCTTTTTTACCAAATAGGCTTGTTAGGCCAAAAAGACCTTTCATTAGCGCCTAATCCAAAAATGGGTTTTGAAATGGTGATGTTAAGAATGATTACGTTCTCACCTGTGCAAATAGAACAATCGAGTGAAGTGGTTAAATCAGCAGTTCAAGCTGAACCAGTAAGGGACAGTGTAAATAATAAAACTGTCGTTCCGCCTCAAAAAAGGTCAGCGCCTATTCTGACAATTCCTGAAAAAAAAACACTTAAAAATCTGACACCGGTCAAAGAATCTGAAGAAATTAAGCTTGTAGATAAAAATATTCAATGGCATGAGTTAGTGCCAGCATTAAACTTAGACCCAATGACGTTACTATTAGCGAACAATGCGACGCTAACCAAGCTTGGTGACCATGAGTGTGAATTACTGTTGGCAGATGGGCATGTGTCATTGAGTAAAAAGTCTGAAGAGGCGTTAGAAGACGCATTGTCAGTGCATTACGGGCGAAAACTTAGATTGGTGTTACGGCAAGACGAAAAAGACGTTGTCACACCGAACGCTATTGTTAGTAATGAGAAGGCAGAGCGTCAACGCCAGGCTGAAGAAGAAATTAAAAACAATAAAACGGTAAATAAGATCCTTGAGTTATTTGATGGAAAAATAATTGAAGGGTCAATTAAACCGATTGATTAATAAACTAAACTAAACTAAACAAGGCAAAGTACGGAGAGACGAAATGAAAAATCAACTGGGCGATTTAATGCAGCAAGCGCAAAAAATGCAGGAAAAAATGCAGGAAGTGCAACAAAAATTAGCAGATATTGAAGTACAAGGCGAATCTGGTGGTGGCTTGGTTAAAATAACGTTAACGGGTAAGCATCAAGCAAGGAGAATTTCAATTGATGCTAGTTTATATGAAGAGAACGATAAGGAAATGTTGGAAGATCTTGTTGTTGCAGCGATAAATGATGCGGTACAAAAAGTTGAAAATAAAAACAAAGAGAGCATGTCTGATATGACGGCTGGAATACCTCTTCCTCCAGGGTTTAAGCTGCCGTTTTAAATATTTAAATGCAAGAACCTATACTGCAAAAACTAATGGATGCGCTACGCTGTTTACCCGGCGTTGGCCCTAAGTCATCACAACGTATGGCTTTTCACTTATTAGAACGTGACCGACAGGGCGCTTTTCATTTGGCAGAAAGTTTAGCCGAAGCGGTGGATAAGATTGGCCATTGTCTAACCTGCCAAACACTTAGCTCAAATGATGAATGTGCCCTTTGTGCGGATGACAGGCGAGATAAGCAGTTGTTGTGTATTGTGGAAACACCCGCAGATGTAATGGCGATTGAAGGAGCTACTTCGTTCAAAGGAGTTTATTTCGTATTGAATGGTCGATTGTCACCCCTTGATGGACTGGGGCCTGCTGATATCGGCTTAGACAAATTAGCGAGTAGAGTGGAACAAGGGTTGTTGAATGAAATTATCTTGGCAACTAACCCAACTGTAGAAGGCGAGGCAACAGCGCATTACATCGCCGAAATGGCAAAAAAACACAAAGTTCGTGCCACGAGAATTGCCCATGGCGTTCCCTTGGGAGGCGAGTTGGAATATATTGATGGTGGCACGTTATCGCATGCCTTTAGTGGACGTGGCGATGTGTAACTATAAGGAGTTAATATGAGTGATTGTTTGTTCTGTAAAATGGCGAAGGGTGAGATAAAGCCTGATATCGTTTATGAAACCGATGGCATATTAGCATTTAGAGATATAAACCCACGTGCGCCTACCCATGTGCTGATTATCCCCAAAAAACATATTGCAACATTGGCGGATATGGGTGAGGAAGATACATTACTGATGGGCGAGATTATGCAGGCCTCTAAAAAGGTGGCAGAGATGGAAGGCTTGGCTGAATCAGGGTATCGAACGGTTTTCAATTGTAAGAAAGATGCCGGTCAAGAGGTGTATCACATTCATTTACATTTGCTTGGTGGGCGGAGTTTAAGCTGGCCACCAGGTTAGGTCCTTCATTACGTTAAAACTTTTTAACAGCTAAGTTTTTCGCGTAATTTAAGGTACCTGCGGTACCTGTTCTCAGAAATATTGCCTTTTTCTAATTGTGCTTTAACTTCGCATTTAGGTTCTTTTATATGTATGCAATTTGAGTATTTGCATTGCTCCGCATACTGTTTTATTTCACGATAACCATCAGCTAGTGCAAACTCAGAAATATTAGCTAATCCAAATATATTAACCCCGGGACTATCTAAAATATCGCCACCGTCAGGTAGCTTGTAAAGCGTAGTAGCTGTGGTGGTGTGTTTACCTAAACCAGAGGCATTGGATAATGTTTTTGTTTGTAAGCTTAAGTCAGGTAATAGAGCATTAATGATGCTTGATTTCCCAACACCAGATTGACCAACCAATAAGCTAACTTTATTGTGTAGTTGTTGTTTTAATGCCGTTAAATCGCTGTTTTCTTTTGCACTTGTTTTAAGCACCTCGTAACCGAGTTGCTGGTAGTCATTAATGATTGATTGGGTAGTTAATGTCGACTCATCATCCAATAAATCACATTTATTTAGAACAATCAGCGGCGTTAAGTCTTGGTTTTCACAAACCACTAAGTACTGATCTAGAAGTAGGGCATCAATGTTGGGTTTAACGGCAAGAATGACTACAATTTGGTCTAAATTAGCTGCAACCGGGCGTGTGTCGCCCCGTTTGCCTGGACGAGACAGTAGCGAGCGGCGTGGTAGCACCTGTTCAACTCTGCCTGCATCATCCTCAGTTTTTAACCAAAGGACGTTATCGCCCACCGCAGATTGTTCTAATTGTGTCCGTTTGTGACACCTGAAGACGTTGCCGTCTTCATCTTCAATGATGAGCGCTTTACCAAGGTGGGCTATAACGCGACCATTTAGCAATTCACTGGTTGATTGCTTGGTGTTAAACAAGG
>Ga0209633_10003222_pt1 | contig 15184 bp, 11 predicted proteins | sample Cruoilmetagenom1_FD_187290 | JGI IMG/M metagenome (GOLD analysis project Ga0209633, IMG submission 187290) | Oil polluted marine microbial communities from Coal Oil Point, Santa Barbara, California, USA - Sample 1 (SPAdes) (version 2) | ecosystem: Environmental > Aquatic > Marine > Oil seeps ... | reverse complement strand
TAAATTTACTTTTTCTCATAATTGCTGTTTAAAGTTAAAACTATTTTTACTCTTTTAAACAGTCCTATTTTTGGGGAAGCTTACAGTATGTTTTAAAACACATATTTAGTAGTCGACATAATTAGTTGATGGTTAGCGAAAATGTTTGACTATTAAATTTAGAGAACCCGAAACTCAGGTTTCGGGTTTTTGTTAAATACACGTTAAATGTATTAATCTTTGAAATAAAATAGGAATTATAACGTCTATAATAATAGATAAGTTTTTAAGTAATAGTATTTATAAATTAATTTTTATAATAGTGTTAATTAAAGTTGGTTAATAGCTAAAAAGCCCAAACGAGTAGTTGTTTGGGCTTTTTTATTGTTACATTTAATAAGTCACCGACAAAAAAACATGTTCATGTAATGCTAACCTATTTCACTCGTTTCAACATCCAGGTGCCATAAACAACATCAGGATAATTATCTGGATTCAAAGGTGTGTTTTCTGTAATTGACCAAGTGCCGTAAATTGAATCAAATTCTGTATCAATATAGCCAAAATGTTCAATTTCCAACTGACCCGTTTCCATTACTGTTTCTGAGCTTCCAAAATTCTTTAATCTTGGATATTTTGGGTATTTTTTTATAAACGAAATAAAATCACCTTCAGAAAACCCTTTGATTTTTCCTTCTAGTGGAACTGAATGCTCAGAACTTACTTCTTTAACTGTTCCAATAAAGTTATCATTATTCCCTTGAAGATTTACACTGATTTGAACTCGCTGACCAAATTGTGGTAAAAAATAGCCTTCGCCATATTCGTAATAACCTTCCCAATTATCTATTAAGTTCATGAATTGTGCCAATTAAGTGTTTGATAAAAATTTGAGATTGTCTAAAATTCACAAGATTCCTGCCTTCGCAGGAATTCTACCACTTAATAATACAACTTCCCCAAGTAAAACCACTACCAAAAGCAGCTAATACAACAGTATCTCCTTCTTTCACTTTACCTTCTTCCCAAGCTTCAGTTAGCGCAATAGGAATAGATGCTGCTGTTGTGTTTCCGTATTTCTGAATGTTATTAAATATTTGGTCGTCGTTTAATTTAAACTTACGTTGAATAAATTGCGCAATACGTAAATTGGCTTGATGCGGAATTAACATATCAATAGCATCTACGCTAAGTTTATTTTTCATTAAACCTTCCATTATCACTTCGCTAAAACGAACTACAGCGTTTTTAAACACAAACTGTCCATTCATATATGGAAAATAACTTTCGTCATTTGGGTCGTTTTCGGCTAAAATATCATTAACCCAACGTTTTCCCATTCCTGGAGCAATCAATGCTAATTCTTCAGCATGTTCGCCTTGAGAATGTAAATGTGTAGATAAAATTCCTTTGGTGTTATCTTCTTCTCTTGTTAATATTGCAGCTCCTGCTCCATCGCCAAAAATAACTGATACGCCTCTTCCTCTAGTTGTTTTATCTAACCCATGAGAATGTAATTCGCTACCAATAACAAGTATGTTTTTATACATACCTGTTTTTATAAAATTGTCTGCTATAGAAACTGCATACACAAAACCAGAACATTGGTTACGCACATCTAAAGCTCCAACGGTTTTTATATCTAAAGCATGTTGCACTTGCACACCTGGACCAGGAAAATACATATCTGGACTCAAAGTGGCAAAGATTATAAAATCTATATCATCTTTATCAATACCAGCACGTTCAATCGCAATTTTAGCAGCTTTCACTCCCATTGTTGCCGTTGTATCTCCACTCCCCTTTTCTACCCAACGACGTTCTTTAATACCAGTTCGTTCTTGTATCCATGCATCATTTGTATCCATTATTTTTGATAAATCGTCATTAGTGACTATATTATCTGGCACATATTTTCCTAAGCCTATTATTTTTGAATTGTACATTGAAAATTTATTTTCGTTTTGGTAATTTTGAAAATCAGATTAGTAATTTAAATATAATACAAATTTAAGCATTCCGTAAGTAAATTTTCAAATTCCAAAAACTAAAAATAAAATTCCAAATACCAATGATTACAATTCAGCCTTTTGAAATTTGGAATTTAGTTTTTGGTGCTTACTTTTTTCCTAAGAAAAAGTCGTGTCAGTTTGTCACCTTTTAAGTCTTGGTATTTTATTTGACTAGTAGTTAAATGTAATTAAAACATTTAATAATTCCGTTTCTATAGCATTTCGACTGCGCTCAATGTGACAGAACGGTAAAAACTCAAATAATATGACAAAAGGAAGTATTAATGTATCGGTAGAGAATATCTTTCCGCTTATTAAAAAATTCTTATATAGCGATCACGAAATATTTTTACGTGAACTAATTAGTAATGGTACAGATGCCACACTAAAATTAAAACACCTTACTAGTATTGGTGAATCTAAATCTGAATACGGAAATCCACAGATTGAAGTAAAGATTGACAAAGAAGGAAAAAAACTTCACATCATTGATCAAGGTTTAGGGATGACAGCTGAAGAGGTTGAAAAATACATTAACCAAGTGGCTTTTTCTGGTGCTGAAGAATTTTTAGACAAGTATAAAGATTCAGCTAAAGATTCAGGAATTATAGGACATTTTGGTCTTGGTTTCTACTCGGCTTTTATGGTTGCAGAAAAAGTAGAAATTATCACAAAATCTCATACAGGAGCTGATGCTGCACATTGGACTTGTGATGGTTCGCCAGAATTCACTTTAGAAGCATCTGACAGAACAGAAAGAGGAACAGAAATTATTCTTCATATTGCTGAAGATTCAACTGAATTTTTAGAAGAGAATAGAATCAGTGAGTTGTTAATGAAATATAACAAGTTTATGCCTATTCCAATTAAATTTGGAACTAAGGAAATAAACGATCCAGAATTTACTCCTGCAACAACTAAAGATAAAGATGGCAAAGAAACAACTGAGCCACACAAACAAATTACTGTAGATAATATTATAAACAATCCAAATCCGGCTTGGACAAAACAACCAACGGAATTAGAAGATCAAAACTATAAAGACTTCTACAGAGAGTTATATCCAGCACAATTTGAAGAGCCTTTATTCAATATTCATCTTAATGTAGATTATCCTTTCAACTTAACAGGAATCTTGTATTTCCCTAAGATGACGAACGATCTTAACATTCAGAAGGATAAAATTCAACTCTACCAAAATCAAGTTTATGTAACAGATAATGTAGAAGGCATTGTACCAGAATTTTTAACGATGCTTCGTGGTGTTATTGATTCTCCAGATATTCCATTAAATGTATCACGTTCTTATTTACAAGCAGATGGAGCTGTGAAGAAAATTTCATCTTACATTACTCGTAAAGTAGCTGATAAGTTGAAATCTTTATTCAACGCGAATCGTGAAGATTTTGAAGCTAAATGGGATGATATTAAAATTGTTATTGAATACGGAATGTTATCTGAAGAGAAATTCTTCGAGAAAGCAGATGCTTTTGCTTTATATCCAACAGTTGATGGTAAATTCTTTACTTATGAAGAATTATTCAACAAAACGAAAGCAAATCAAACTGACAAGGATGGTAAACTAGTTGTTCTTTACGCTTCAAATAAGGACCAACAGCACAGTTATATTGAAGCTGCAAAAGCTAAAGGTTACGAAGTTTTGATGTTAGATTCACCTATCATTTCGCATTTAATCCAGAAATTAGAATCGACTAAAGAAAATATTTCTTTTGCCAGAGTTGATGGTGACCATATTGATAACTTAATTAAGAAAGATGAAACTGCTATTTCTAAATTAACGGAAGAGCAACAAACAGAATTAGATACACTTTTAAAAGAAGTAATTCCTTCTGAAAAGTTTATGGTTCAGTTAGAAGCTATGGATAGTGATGCTTCTCCTTTTATAATTACACAACCAGAATTTATGCGCAGAATGAAAGAAATGCAGCAGACTGGAGGTGGTGGCGGAATGTTTGGAATGGGTAATATGCCAGAAATGTATAACCTTATTGTAAACACAAATTCTGAATTGGTTAGTGAAATTTTAGGCACAAAAACAAAAAAGAAACAAGAACGCTTAATTACGCAAAGTTTAGATTTAGCGCGTTTGTCTCAAGGTCTTTTAAAAGGCGAAGAGTTAACCAACTTTATTAAACGTAGTTATGAATTATTAAAGTAAGTAGATTTTTGTTCCATATTTTTTTTCAAAATATGGGTGACAAAAACGTGCTTTCAAAAATAATCAGCGCAGCTAAATGATAAAGTAATCTAATTCCTTTGAAAAAAGGAATCTAATTAATATTCAAAACCACTTTGTTAATTCAAGGTGGTTTTTTCTTATAGAAAAAAACAGATTAACTAATATTCAATTATAGTATCGAATTTAAACACGTATTTAAAAAAAATTATGTAATTTATTATCTCCTAACTAATTCATTTTAAGTGCAATTCGATAATTCTGAGATAAAAGAAATCTTTAAAGATCTTGTTTTTACTAAAAGTGAGATAAAGATTATCGAATCCGTATTTCATAAAATCAATGTGAAAAAAGGAGCTATTCTATTCAATGCAGGAGATATTGTTGATTATAAGTACTACATTTTAGAAGGTTGCTTAAGAACTTTCTATATAGACTCACATGGTAGAGAGCACACCATTCAATTTGGAATTAAAGATTGGTGGATTAGTGACTTTACGGCATTTTTCTCTTCAGAAAAAGCTATTATGACTATTGAGGCCATACAAGCATCAATAATTTATAGGATTTCTAAAAAAGACAAAGATTATTTATATAATCAAATCCCTAAAATAGATCGTTTCTTTAGAATAAAACTAGAACAAGCATTTGCTTCTTTTCAAAAGAGAATTTTAGCTAATCTATCACAAACTGCAACAGAGCGTTATTTGAATTTTATACAAACCTATCCCAATATAGAAAAGAAAGTAAAAAACTACCATATCGCTTCATATTTAGGCATCACAACTGAAAGTTTAAGTAGAATTAGAAAAGAATTATCTAATTTATAGAATTTCTTATCATACATCAATTTTTAAATTCATTGTTAGTTCTATTTTTGCAGTCCTAACAAGGAAAATAATCCCTTATTTCCCTAAGATTAATAGCTAAGAAGCGCAAGTTTAATAAACTTGCGCTTTTTTATTTAAATTAGCCTATGGAAGAAATTAAAATACTATTCTTTATCGTTGGTACTTTTTTTGGTGTAAATCAAAGTCGTGTCATATCCGAAAAAACAACGGTTACTATAGATCCTCAAGAAAAAACAATTACTATTCTCCATGAAAATTTAATTACATTGATTGAGAATGAAAGTGATAGTTTACAAACTAAAAATGAGTTAGAAAAAATTACACAAACCGGTTCTACTTGGAGCACAGAATTTGCAAATTATCCTAGAAAAGAGAAAAGTTTCTTTATGTCTGAAGATAGCAAAACACTAAATTCAAAATTTACTCTAACTTACTCATCTACAACAGATTTAAAAATATTTGGAATAGATAAAAACAAAGATGGAAAATTCTCAATGACCAATTTTCCAAAATCGCACATTAAATCTACTGACGGAAAATTAGACGAACGCTATTGGAATTTTGAAGCTAATAAACCATTCACATTCACAGAAGAACCGTTAATTGATATACCCAAAGACTATCAAAAATTTAAAAGAAGTTTACTTCCTATTTGGAAAACCATAAAACACTAAATAATGCAAGTAGTTTCTACCAATATTGCACAACCAAAAACTTTTATATGGAACGGTAAAGAAGTTACAACTGGCATTTACAAAAAGCCAACTGATGTGCCAATTTATTTAGGCAAGGAAGATGTAAGAGGTGACGAAGTTTCAGACAGAAAAGTACATGGTGGCGAATTTAAAGCCTGTTACTTATTCTCTGCAAACCAGTATCCATATTGGCAAAATTTATATCCAAATTTAGATTGGACTTTTGGTATGCTAGGTGAAAACTTAACAATTGAAGATTTAGATGAAAAAACGCTCTATATTGGTGATATTTACAAACTTGGAAATGCTTTAGTTCAAATCACGCAACCAAGAGAACCTTGTTTTAAATTTGCTTATAAGTTTGGTACAGACAGTGTTTTACAACAATTTATTTCCCATGGCTATTCTGGCACATATGCCAGAGTTATAGAAGAAGGAGACGTTAAAGTTGGAGATAATTTTGAATTGGTTGAACAAGCTAAAAACAGTGTTACAATTTTTCATTTTTTTCAATTATTATATGCTGACGCAAAAAATAAAGACCACATTAACCTAATACTCAATAACGAAGTTTTACCTCAACGCATCAGAAAACGCTTAAAATTCTTTATGCGTTAAATTGTTCTAAAACAAAATTGGCATTACTCATCGGTTTTTTTTGAAAAAAGAATCAGATTATAGTTTTTATCTTACCACACACCTATTTTATAAGTATTTAAAAAACAGCTTTTTAATAAATTATGTACATTTACGAAAACGTTGTAGTAAATCTTTTGTAAGATAAAATAAAACGACCCAAATCAAAAATTGTATTTTAAGAATACGCTCATTTATAACAAAACAACACATCCTACCAACCATGCAAATCAAGAAAATTTTAGTTGCCAACCGAAGTGAAATTGCTATAAGAGTTTTAAGAGCTTGCGCAGAGCTTAATATTACTACAGTTGCCATTTATACGTTTGAAGATCGCTATTCGCAGCACAGAAATAAAGCAGATGAATCCTATCAAATTGGTGAAGACAATGAGCCTTTAAAACCGTATTTAGATATTGAAGAAATTGTGGCTTTGGCTAAATCTAAAAATGTAGATGCCATACATCCTGGTTATGGCTTTTTATCTGAAAATTCAGAATTTGCCAGAAGATGTGCAGAAAACGACATTATTTTTATTGGTCCAGACCCAGAAGTTATGGATGCTTTAGGAGATAAAATAACAGCTAAAAAAATTGCTGTAAAATGTAATGTTCCTATTATTGAAAGTAACAAAAAAAGTCTAACCTCACTAAAAATAGCCATTTCTGAAGCCAACACAATTGGCTATCCACTAATGCTAAAAGCAGCTTCTGGAGGTGGAGGAAGAGGAATGCGAGTCATTAGAACTAACGAAGATTTAGAACATAATTTTGAATCTGCTAGTAACGAAGCCTTAAACGCTTTTGGAGACGGAACAATGTTTTTAGAAAAATATGTAGAAAACCCAAAGCATATAGAAGTACAAATTGTAGCAGATAGACATGGTAATATTCGCCATTTATTTGAGCGCGATTGTTCTGTGCAACGTCGTCATCAAAAAGTTGTTGAAGTTGCACCTTCTTTTAATGTATCTAAAAAAGTAAAAGATGCTTTGTACAAATATGCGATAGCGATTACTTCAGAAGTTAATTACAACAATATTGGTACTGTAGAATTTTTAGTGGATCAACAGGATAACATCTATTTTATTGAAGTCAATCCTAGAATTCAGGTTGAGCATACGGTTACAGAAATGGTAACTGGTATCGATTTGGTAAAAACACAAATATTTATTGCTGGAGGTTATAAATTATCTGACCAGCAAATTAAAATATATGAACAAGACAGCCTAGCCACTTATGGTTTTGCATTGCAATGTAGATTAACCACAGAAGATCCTGAAAATAATTTCACACCAGATTACGGAAATATTACGACCTACAGAAGTGCATCAGGAATGGGAATTCGTTTAGATGCTGGTAGTATTTACCAAGGTTATAATGTAAGTCCATTTTTTGATTCTATGCTTGTAAAAGTTTCTGCTCAAGGCCGAACTTTAGATGGAGCCATACGGAAAATGACACGCGCTTTAAAAGAATTTAGGATTAGAGGTGTAAAAACTAATATCCACTTTCTTCAAAATGTGATTCAACATGACACGTTTAGAGATGGAAAAGTAACCGTGAATTTTATTCAGAATACTCCAAAATTATTCGATATAAGATTAGCGCAAGACCGAACTTCTAAAGCTGTTAAATTTTTAGCAGAAGTTATTGTAAACGGTAATTCTGATGTCAAAAATATCGATACAACCAAAGTCTTTAGAACTGCCAAAGTTCCAAAATACAATCGTTCTGAAGCCTTTCCAAAAGGTACAAAAGATTTATTGACAGAACTTGGACCAGAAGCCTTTTGCCAATGGTTAAAAGACGACAAAAAAATTCATTATACAGATACAACGATGCGAGATGCACATCAATCGCTTTTAGCAACACGTATGCGAAGTTATGATATGCTAAAAGTGGCTGAGAGTTTTGCCAAAAATCATCCCAACACATTTAGCATGGAAGTTTGGGGAGGCGCAACCTTTGATGTTTGCTTGCGCTTTCTGCACGAAAGTCCTTGGACACGATTAAGAGAATTACGTAAAGCCGTTCCAAACATTTTGCTTCAAATGTTATTACGAGGTTCAAATGGTGTAGGTTATAAAGCCTATCCTGATAATTTAATCGAGAAATTTGTTGAAAAATCTTGGGAAAATGGTGTTGATGTTTTTAGAATTTTCGACTCGCTAAATTGGGTAAAAGCAATGGAACCAAGTATTAATTATGTGCGACAAAAAACAGGAGGCATTGCACAAGCTGCAATTGGTTACACAGGTGATATTTTAGACCCAAAACAAACCAAATACAACCTAAAATATTATACACAACTCGCTAAAGATTTAGAAAATGCAGGTGCACATATGATTGCTATAAAAGATATGGCTGGTTTACTAAAACCTTATGCCGCAACAGAACTCGTCGCAGCACTTAAAGACACTGTTAATCTTCCTATTCATTTACATACACATGACACGTCATCTTTACAGACTACGACGTATTTAAAAGCTATAGAAGCAGGAGTTGATGTTGTAGATGTTGCACTAGGAGGACTTTCAGGATTAACATCACAGCCCAATTTTAATGCGGTTGTAGAAATGATGAAAGGGCAAGAACGCGCTCATGATTTTAATATTAATACCTTAAATCAGTTTTCAAATTTCTGGGAAGACACACGTGAAATGTACTATCCTTTCGAATCTGGATTAAAAGCAGGAACAGCAGAAGTATTTCAGCATGAGATTCCAGGAGGTCAATATTCGAATTTACGACCTCAAGCAATTGCATTAGGTTTGGGAGATAGATTTGACGAGGTAAAGAAAATGTACGCAGAAGTGAACATTATGTTTGGTAACTTAATTAAAGTTACACCAAGTTCTAAAGTGGTTGGTGATATGGCAATTTTTATGGTGACTAATAATTTAACACCAGAAGATGTGATGGAGCGTGGTGAAACGATTTCGTTTCCGGAATCGGTTATCAATTTCTTTAAAGGAGATTTGGGACAACCTGTTGGAGGCTTCCCTAAGAAACTTCAAAAAATTATACTCAAAAACAAGGACGCTTATACAGACAGACCAAATGCACATTTAGAACCTGTAGATTTCACAAAAGAATATGCTGCTTTTAAAAAGAAATTCCAACAAGGTTTTACTAGAGCAATTGAAATGGAAGATTTTTTATCTTATATGTTATATCCAAAAGTATTTGAGAAAGCACATGAAAACTACAAACAATACGGAAATATTGCGCTTATCCCAACTAAGGATTTCTTTTATGGCATGAAGCTTCAAGAGGAAACCTTAGTAACCTTAGAGCCTGGAAAAACCATTATTGTAAAATTGCTTTCTGTAAGTATTCCTAATGATGAAGGTATAAGAACTGTGTTCTTTAAAGTGAATGGAGAAAACCGCTTTGTTGAAGTTTTTGATACTTCTTTAAACATTACAAAAGTCGAAAACATAAAAATAGACTCAGAAGATGCCAACCAAATTGGTGCTCCATTACAAGGCTCATTATATAAAGTTTTAGTGAAGAAAGGCACAACCGTTAAAGAAAATGATCCTTTATTTGTTATTGAAGCTATGAAAATGGAAACTACAGTAACGGCTCACAAAGCTGGGAAGATTAAATGGGTTGCATTAGATGAAGGTAGTATGGTAAAGCAAAATGATTTGATTGTGACTATAGAATAGAAAACTTCACTACAAACAAGCAGTTTTTAGATTCAAAATGAATTCATTATATAAAAAAGTGATACCAATTTCACGAATTTTTGAATTAGGATTGCACAAATTATAATTGAGCTGTCCTCAATTATTTGTGTTAATTCGTGTCAAAAAAAATAGAACTCATTTTAATGCTTTTCCATTACCTTTGCATCTTCAAACTATAAGAAACCTTGCAAAATAAAAAACCTCACGCTAAAGTAAAAACAGAACTTCATCCTAGAAGTAAACATAGAGAACGTTATAATTTTAAGAAATTAATTAAAAGTTCACCAAAATTAGCGGCTTATGTTGCACCTAATAAATATGGAGATGAATCCATCGATTTTTTTAATCCTGCAGCTGTAAAAGAGTTAAACAAGGCATTGCTATTGCATCATTATGGATTAGAATATTGGGATATTCCTGAGCACTATTTGTGTCCTCCAATTCCTGGTCGTGCAGATTACATTCATAATATTGCCGATTTATTAAAAGGAAACAATGCTGTAATTCCTAAAGGAAATCACATTAGAGGTTTAGATATAGGTGTTGGCGCCAATTGTATTTATCCAATTATTGGTCAGCATGAGTATGGTTGGTCTTTTATAGGAAGTGATACAGATGAAAAAGCAATTACCTCAGCCAAAGAAATAGAGCAACGCAATTACAGTTTAAAATCTACCTTAGAAATTAGACGGCAAGAAAAATCGAACGACTTTTTTTATAACATATTAAAACCTGAAGAAAAAGTAGATTTCACCATTTGCAATCCTCCGTTTCATGCTTCTGCAGAAGATGCTCAAAAAGCAAGTTTAAAAAAACAGAAAAACCTTAAAGGAAAACGACCAAATAAGGCACTATTAAATTTTGGTGGACAGCATAACGAACTTTGGACCAAAGGTGGTGAAGCACGTTTTGTAAAAGATATGATTTACGAAAGCAAGCATTTTGGACAACAATGCTTTTGGTTTACAAGTTTAATTTCAAAAGAAATAATACTAAAACCAACTTATAAGATTTTACAAAAAGTGAATGCTGTTGATGTAAAAACGATTGAAATGGGACAAGGAAACAAAATTAGCAGATTTATTGCTTGGACTTTTTTAACTGAGCAAGAACAAAAGGATTGGATTGACGAACGTTGGTAAAATTATTGCTCTTTTATTTTTTTAATTTCAATCATTGTGTCTTTTATGACTTCTTTGACTAAAGACATTATATCGTTGGTTAAGGTTTTATCATCGTAATACTTTACTATTCGTAATTCTTTATATTCTACTATATAATTTTCGGATTTAAAAGAAATGATAATATCCTTTTTTATCGATGATTCATTCAAAATTATATCATCCAAAAGTTGATAAGAATACATAACTGATTTAGAATTATCAAAATCCTTATCCTTAATATTAATTTTAAAACTATCAAATGAATTAAAAAGACCTTTACTATAAGTTAAGATCCTTTGCTTACTTTCAAATTCAATTAACTCATCTTTCGACATAAACAAATCAGAAAACTTATCCATTTTCTTTTTCACAACTGAAAATATCTCATAACATATCTTAGAACTAGAAACATCTTTTCGTCTTACTTTTATTTCTGTTTTTACACCAATTTCTTTTCTGAATAATGCAATTTCTTTATCTAAATCATCAGGTTCATCTATATCTTCTCCATTTATAGCTTTGATATAAGTTTTCAACGAATGTTTTACTGTGTTAGAAATAAATTCAATAATTGGAATCACTTCTCCTCTATCTGCTTGAGATAAACAGGCGTAATATCCCAATTTATCTTCTTGTTTAATAACTGAAACTGGATAACCATATTTCAGTAGTACAAAATTGGTAAGAATTCTAGTCATTCTACCATTACCATCATCAAATGGATGAATCGCTACAAACTTATGATGGAACATTGAAGCCAAAACTATGGGATTAACATCTCTCATAGAAACGGCATCTTTATACCAATCTACTAATTCTTTCATTTTAGCAGGAGTTTCTTCTGGCGATGCATAATAATGAATTTCCCCTGTGTTTGTTTTTACATGATTTGGCTGTGATTTAAACTGACCAGCTTTAATCGCTTTTTTTGTAGGTTTTCCATCTAAAGTTATAGCATCTGCTCTATAGTCATTACCCAATACTAACTTGTGAAGCGATCTAACATCAGCTTCATTCAAATCTCTTTCATCATGAATCATATCCATCATAAAATCAATTGCGTCGTTATGCCCTTTAATATCTAAAGCATCTTTTAGCGGTTTGCCCTTAGCTGTAATTCCTTCCATCAATAAAGCAATGGTTTCACCAAACGTAAAGACATTACCTTCAATAGCATTAGAATTATAATTCCAATCTAAACGAAGTTTTTGAATCACTCTATTTTCTATCTCTTTAGAAAGAGGTCTTAATTCATCTAAACCTTTTTTTAAAGCCGATATTTCTTTTAAAAACGGCAATTCTTCACTTAATATTTTTAGTGCTTTCATTACTATTAAAAATCTATTTATGTAAAAATAGATTATATTTTCAATATGATAAATACGTACATACAGTTAATAGTTTTCTTCTACCTTTGTCGTAAATTTCAAACACAATGTCATTTAAAGACTTAAATCTCATAAAACCATTACTAAAAGCAGTTGATGCTTCTAGTTATACAGAACCAACTTTAGTGCAACAACGTACTATTCCATTGGTTTTGGATTGCAAAGATGTTATTGTTTCTGCACAAACAGGCACAGGAAAAACAGCGGCTTTTGCTTTACCTATTTTACAGCTGCTTTATGATAAACAAGATGCTCCAAAAAAAGGAAAGAAAATTAGAACATTGATTATAAGTCCGACACGAGAATTGGCAGTACAAATTCAGCAGAATTTTAAAACCTATGCAGAGTTTACAAATTTAACATCTCTTGTTGTTTTTGGTGGTGCTTCTATAGAACCACAAATTGACGTGTTGAAAAAAGGTGTTGATATTTTAGTAGCTACTCCTGGTCGCCTACTCGATTTACACAAACAAGATTATATTAATCTCGATTATATTGAAACCTTCGTTTTAGATGAAGCCGATTTAATGTTAGCCATGGGCTTTATTGATGATGTAAAAAAGATTGATCGTCTTTGTCCAGAAGAAAAACAGACTTTATTATTTTCGGCAACAATTCCTTATAAAATTGAAGAACTAGCCAATACGATTCTAAAAAATCCGGAACGTATTGATGTGACTCCAACCAAATCTGTAGCTAAAGATGTGAGTCAGGTTTTATATTATGTTCCTAAACAATCTAAAATTGAATTGTGTTTACACCTTTTGAGAAATACCATTGATGGGAACGTTCTTATTTTCAGACGTACAAAATATGGTGTAGACAAGCTTGAAGAAACACTACTAAAAAATGGATATGCTGTAAATAGTATTCATGGTGACAAACCACAAAGTGAGCGTCAAACTGCTTTAAACAAATTTAAAAACGGTTATGTAAAAGTGTTGATTGCAACAGATGTTGCTGCGCGTGGAATTGATATTAACGAACTAGATAACGTTCTAAATTTTGATATGCCAAATGTGCCCGAAACTTATGTGCACAGAATTGGTAGAACAGGAAGAGCTGGTAATACAGGAAAAGCCTATGCTTTGTGTTCTGCTGATGAGAAAAATTATGTGAAAGCGATTCAAAATGCTATAAATGTTCAAATTCCTGTGGAGACTGAACATCCTTACCCTTTAGACCCAAAAGCAAAACCTATTGTGCATAAAAAGCAAGGTAGTAAGTATAAAAAAGGGCGTAAAAGTGAGGCTTCTAAAAAGAAGAAAAAACGTTGGTATTAAAAATATTAATTGAGTTTGGTTATTAATTACTAAATTTAGAGATAAAATTATCTAACCAAAAAAATGAGTCAAGATTACAACAATCCTGCGTTTAAAAAACTGCTTCAAAAACTACAAGAAGAAAGCTGGCAATTAGAATTGTTGATTTCTGGTTTTGCCATTTTTGGTTTATTTACTGCCATAGAACCTATTTTCGACAGTATGCGAGAAGCTCAAAACACAAGGCAGCTCTCTGTATCTGTCATGTATACTATTGGATTTATTTCTTGTGCTATTCTTATTTTTAATTTAATGCTCCATGTGTTGTTACGTGGTTTGTGGATTGGCGCATTGGGCTTGCGCTATGTCTCTGGAGATATTGATTACGAAGTTTTAAACTATAGCCCAAAATTCACTAAATACTTAAAGAAAAAAGTTGGTTCTTTTGACAAATATATTGGTACACTAGAAAATTATTGCAGCATCATATTTGCGATATCTTTTCTACTTATTTTCTATGTACTAGCTATAACGTTTACCATATTCACTATTACTTTAATCGCTAATTATGTATTATCGAGCGATACACTTCCTCGATGGGTTTCTCAAGGTATTGGCATACCTGTTATGATTTTTATATGTTTTGGTATGTTGATTACTTTTATTGATTTTATAACGCTTGGATTTCTAAAGAAGAAAAAATGGATTTCTAAAATCTATTTTCCTATTTATTGGGTATTTAGTTTCATTACGTTATCCTTTTTATATCGTCCATTAGTTTATAATTTTTTAGATAATAAATTTGGAAGACGACTCAGCTTAATCTTAGTACCATTTTATATTTTAGCAGCTTTAATGACGTCTTTCCACTATACAAACTCTAATTACATTAATAGCAACTTAGATTTTAGTAGCATCATGGCAAACTCTAGTAGCTATGAAAATTTATTAATGGAGAACAAAACCTTTACAGATGATATTATTATTCAGTCTAAAGTAATTACAGATCCTTTTGTTAAAGTATTTATGTTGTATTCTGAAAATATTGAGGATATAGTGTTTCATTACAATCCAAGTTTAGAACCAGATGAAGATGCAAGAGGTTTAGGTACAGATATTATAATGTATTATTCTGAAGAAACTAAAATTGATAGCTTAAGGAAAGAATACCTTAAAACACTAGCATCCGAAAGTTTTTGACATAATTTAAAAAAGCGCGTTTTAAGCTTGTATTTTGGTTATAAAATAATGGTTAGCCAGAAAATAAGTCCTCTTTGAAATTTATTTTCGTTTGATTTTCTATG
>Ga0209633_10003221_pt1 | contig 15186 bp, 15 predicted proteins | sample Cruoilmetagenom1_FD_187290 | JGI IMG/M metagenome (GOLD analysis project Ga0209633, IMG submission 187290) | Oil polluted marine microbial communities from Coal Oil Point, Santa Barbara, California, USA - Sample 1 (SPAdes) (version 2) | ecosystem: Environmental > Aquatic > Marine > Oil seeps ... | reverse complement strand
CTCTATATAGTATATTGTTTTAATTATCTTAACTAATAATTACACTACAAATGTATGTGAGTTACCTATACTACACAATAGAGAAACTGGGGGTTTTTTCTTATCATGGTTTTCAGGGAGTTTTTAAAGTATTTTATTACGACCTGATTATCAGCTTATTAAAATGGCAAATATTAATAAATGAATTCAATTAAGCGACATCAAGTAGGTATTTTATTAAAAGTTTTTCACAATTTTTGAAAATAAAAATTTGAAAATTAATGAAAATGGTGAGTTTGATTTGCATGTTTTGATCATTTCAGTTTTGGTATTTTCTCTGAAATTTTATTTAAAGTATAGTTATAGTATATTTGACTAATAATTTTACAATATGAAACTAGACATTTTGGCGATAGGTGCTCACCCCGATGATGTTGAACTAGGTTGCGCAGCAACTATTGCTAAGGAAATTTCCTTAGGTATGAAAGTTGGTATACTAGATTTAACCAGAGGAGAACTAGGTACCCGCGGTTCAGCCGAAATACGAGATAAAGAAGCTTCTGATGCCGCTAAAATTTTGGGAGTGGTTATAAGAGAGAATCTTAATTTCGCTGATGGATTCTTTATAAATGATAAGGAACACCAACTAGAAGTGATTAAAATGATTCGTAAATATCAACCTGATATTGTATTGTGTAATGCTATTGACGATCGACATATTGATCATGGTAAGGGAAGTAGCCTAGTAAGTGATGCCTGTTTTTTATCTGGCTTGCGAAAAATAGAAACCAGTATTGACAATGTTACACAAAAAGCATGGAGGCCAAAACATGTATATCATTATATACAATGGGAAAATTTAAGACCAGACTTTGTAGTTGATGTATCGAATTTTATAGATAAAAAAATGGAAGCCGTAAAGGCGTATAGCTCTCAATTATATGATCCAACTAGTAAGGAGCCCATTTCTCCTATTACAAGTAAGAATTTTCTAGAGAGTATTGCCTACAGAGCGCAAGATTTAGGTCGACTGATAGGGGTAGAGCACGCAGAAGGATTTAATGTTGAACGTTTTGTGGCAGTTAATAAATTAGATGATTTGATTTAAAATGGGTTGAGTGAATTCAAAAGAACAAATTTTATTCATTATTCTTTTCTAATTTATTAATAATTCTTTTAGCTCTTGCATTGCCTGAATCAAATTCCAAAGACTTTTTATAATTAATAATGGCTTGAATCGTATCTCCTTTTTTTCTAAAAGCATCACCTAGACTATCATAAACATTTGGACTTTCAGGATATAGTGCAACATTGATCTTGAAAGTATTAATGGCTTTTTCAAAATTTTTATCTCGTAGTGCTTTATAACCCATTGAATTTAAATTCTCTTCATTAATTGATGTATCCATCGAATCTTTTTCTTTTAGAGCTAAGTAGCCTTTTAATGCGACTTCATAATCTTTATTGTTTAAATACTCACTCGGAATTTTTTCACCTGTTTCCAATTTTTTATAATTATAAGAGTGGTTTATGTTCTTTTCTTTTGGTACTAATACCATATAATCTTTTTGATCCTTTGGATTAGTTAGAAATTGAATTTTTTCGTTCATTTCTTTAACATAAAAAGTATTGTTATTTATTTTAAGAGGTTTTATATTTTTTGCACCTCTCCAAATCATAAAAAGTTCACTATCTTTAAAATAAACTTCGACAATTTCATCAGAATTATATAAGTATCTACCTGTGGTTTTTTTGATAAATTCTAAGTCATTTGATGTGCTATTACAGCTGTAGATAATGATAAAGGATAATAAAAATATAAAATATTTAATTTTCATAACGATCTTTATTGGTTGCTCATTTTAGGAGTTCTAATCTTATATCTAAATTTTGTCTTGATGAAAATCTAATTCTAAAAGTGTATACTAAATCGATGCTTTTAACTTTGCTAAAGTGTTCTGCATACTAGAGATGTAAAGTTAATCTTTTTTTTACTTTTTATATTAGTGTTTAATTCGAGTATATACGTTACAAATTTTTCAATTTTTATTTGAAGAATTGTGCAAATAGATTATATTTGCACCCGCATTTGCCGTTAGGTAACTGTGTAAAACTAAATGGTGGTTGTAGCTCAGTTGGTTAGAGCATCGGTTTGTGGTACCGAGGGTCGTGGGTTCGAGCCCCATCTTCCACCCAAAAAGAATCCGACTTTAAGGTTGGATTTTTTATTTATTAAAACTTTAAGATTTAATTTTCAATAAATTAGATAAATTTGCAATCCATATAAAGTAAATGAGAATGAAAAAATATTTTATAACATTAAGTGCATTACTTGCTTTTATTTCTTTTTATGCACAAGAAACCAATGATATTTCATTAGACAAAAAAGTTATGCAGCAGGCATTGCGGTATGGTGATAATACCATTGCGGCGAATAGTTTGTATAATATAATTGCAAAAGAAGGTGCTAATAGTGTACATAAAGACAGCTTGGCATATTTATATTTTAATGGTAGAAATTATTCTTCATGTTTTATGGTGTGTAGTGATATTCTATCTCGTGATGGTAACAAACAAGAGATTATTGAAATGCAGGCTATATCTTTAGAAAAACTTGGTGCTATTGAAAAGGCTGCTCAAGTATATGCTAAGTTGGTAGTAAAATCTAATAATAATTATCATGCTTATAAGTTAGCCAATTTATATTTTGCCGTTAAAAAATACGACGAATCTTATAGAGCTGTTAAAAAAGCACAAGAATTAAACGATACAGGTGAGATCAAAGTTACTTATGCCGTAAATAAAAATTACAATCAGCAAGTAGCATTGTTAGCTGCAATTTCAAACTTAAAAGGACTTATAGAGTTTGAACAAGATAAAATGGAATTGGCAAAAACCAGCTTTAAAAAAGCGATTGAATTACAAGCTGATTTTGTACTGGCAAAAGAAAATCTTCAAGCGGTAATAGAAGGAAAACAGGTTAAGAAAGAGTAAGTCTTTAAAAGTCTTCAATTGGCAGTCTTTAGTTGGCAGTTTAATGTCTATGTTAGGCAGATGAAGTGGCTATAATTTTTCCTTTAAATATTTGGCAGTATAAGAATTCTTAGATTTTATCAATTCTTCTGGTACACCTTGAAACAACACTTCCCCACCATTTTTACCACCTTCTTTACCAAGGTCAATTATATAATCGGCACATTTAACAAGCTCAATATTGTGTTCAATGACAATAATTGTATGTCCTTTTTCAATTAATGCATTAAACGAAGCTAATAACTTTTTAATGTCATGAAAGTGAAGTCCGGTTGAGGGTTCATCAAAGATAAAAAGCACTTTATCTTTTGTAATACCCTTTACTAAAAAAGACGCTAATTTAATTCGTTGGGCTTCTCCACCGGAAAGGGTAGAGGAAGCTTGCCCTAATTGTACATAGCCTAAGCCAACGTCTTGTAATGGTTGTAGTTTGTTAGTTATTCTTTTTTGTTTATGTAATGAAAAGAAATCAACGGCCTCGTCAATAGTGAGCTCTAATATATCTGCAATTGATTTATCTTCAAATTTTACTTCTAGTATTTCTTTTTTAAAGCGTTTTCCATGACAAGTTTCACAAAGTAAATGAACATCAGCCATAAATTGCATGCCAATAGTTACTTCGCCTTCTCCCTTACAGGTTTCACAACGACCTCCATCAACATTAAATGAAAAGTGTTTGGCTTTATAGGCTCTTATTTTTGATAATTTTTGATTCGTAAACAAAGCTCTAATATCATCATATGCTTTTATATAAGTCACAGGATTTGATCTACTAGAACGCCCTATAGGGTTTTGATCGATAAATTCAACATTCTTTATGCTTGAATAATTGCCGTTTAATTTAGTAAATTGCCCGGGCTTGTCACCATAGTTATATAATTGTTTTTGTAGTGCAGGATACAAAATATTTTTAACCAATGTACTTTTACCACTTCCCGAAACACCAGTAACTACAGTCAATGAATTTAAGGGGAACTTAACATCAACATTTTTAAGATTATGCTCTCTAGCTCCAATAACTTCAATAAAATTTTTAGCCGTTTTTCTAGTACTAGGGATTTCAATTTTTTTCTTCCCGTTAAGGTAATCCGATGTTAAAGTATTTGCTTTTAATATTTCATTATAAGTGCCATTGGCCACTAATTCTCCACCAAAAGTTCCGGCTTCAGGACCAATATCTATTATATAGTCAGCGGCTTTCATTATATCTTCATCGTGTTCAACCACAATAACAGTATTTCCTAAATCTCTTAGATCTTTTAATACCTTGATCAAACGTTCGGTATCTTTAGAATGTAAACCAATACTTGGTTCATCTAATATATACATTGACCCAACTAAGCTACTGCCTATTGATGTCGCTAAATTTATACGTTGACTTTCACCACCGGACAACGAATTTGAAGTTCTGTTAAGAGTTAAATAATTTAAGCCCACATTGTGTAAGAACTGAAGTCTACTAATTATTTCCTTCATTAAGCGTTTAGCTATTTTCTCATCATGAGCTGATAATTTTAAACTATTAAAAAGATCTAATACTTCATTAATAGGTAAATTAACTAAGTCTGTTATAGTAGTATTATTAATCTTTACATAATCTGTCTCTTTACGTAGTCTTTTTCCATAACATGTAGTACATTTAGTTTTGCCTCGATATCGAGAAAGCATAACTCTGTATTGGATCTTATATGTTTTTTCTTCTAAATGTTTAAAGAAAGTATTTAAGCCTTGAAAATAGGAATTACCATCCCATAATAACTGTTTTTGATTTTCTGTTAATTCATAATAGGGTTTATGAATTGGGAAATCAAATTTATAGGCATTATCGATCAAAGCTTCTTTATATGCTAAGAAAGATTCCGTCCGCCAAGGGACAATGGCATCATCATAGATTGATAGTGAAGTGTTTGGGATAACCAGATCTTGATCAATTCCAATAATATTTCCATAGCCTTCACAGGATGGGCACGCACCATATGGATTATTAAAACTAAATAAATGAGTGTTAGGTTCTAAAAATGTAACACCGTCTAATTCAAATTTATTACTGAATTGCTTTTGTGTATTATCTGGAATACTTTCTACAATACATTCTCCTTTACCTTCAAAAAATGCAGTCTGAATAGCATCAGCAAGTCTATTGTAAAAATCTTCATCATCATGAACTACAATTCTGTCAATTACCAGATGGAAACTCTTTTTAGATTTAGATTTTACTTCATTTATACGTATAATTTCACCATTTACCTTTACCCGTGAATACCCTTGTTGTTCTAATATTTTTAAAACAGTTTCTATTTTTCTTCCATTATCTATATGAATAGGAGCGAGTAATAATAATTTAGAGTTTTCTTTAAAAGCCTTAATATGATTGATAACATCACTTACTGTATGTTTTTTTACTTCCTTACCGGATATTGGAGAGTAGGTTCTACCTATTCTTGCGAATAACAGTTTTAAATAGTCATAAATTTCTGTTGAAGTTCCTACGGTAGACCGCGGATTGGTACTATTTACTTTTTGTTCAATGGCTATTGCCGGTGCAATACCTTTAATATATTCAACTTTAGGTTTATTCAATTTCCCTAAGAATTGTCTTGCATATGATGACAAACTTTCAACATATCTTCGCTGCCCTTCGGCATATAAAGTATCAAATGCTAAGCTTGATTTTCCTGAGCCGGATAAGCCCGTAATTACGACTAATTTATTTCGTGGAATGGCAATATCAACGTCTTTTAGGTTGTGAATTGCTGCTTTTTTTATAATAATATAATCTCTTGGATTTAAATTGTCTATCTTCACGGAAGCCCTTTAAAATATGAAATAATTGCAAAGATAGTGACTTATTTTTAGATTAAAAATTAAGTTTAAAACAAAAATTTATTATAAAAAATTTGTTTTATTAAATTATTTGTTTCTATATTTGTCCCTGTCAATCTAACCAATTGATTTATTTATAATAACGGAACTAGTTTCCCCCTAACTTAAAAAATAACGCTTATAGTATAGTTCTACTTTTTATCATTAAATTAACGAAGTCTCATAGCTTCATAAAAAGGGAATTATGCAAAAACAAAAATTAGACGATAGCGTCTTAGTTAGTAACTACATCAATGGTAGCGAAAGATCACTTGAAATCTTAGTAGGTCGCCACAAACAAAGAATTTACAGTTTTATTTATTCAAAAGTACTCGATAGAGATGTTGCTGAAGACATTTTTCAAGACGCTTTTATTAAGGTGATAAACACTTTAAAACTAGGAAATTACAACGAAGAAGGTAAATTTTTACCATGGGTGATGCGTATTGCACATAACTTGGTAATAGACCATTTTAGAAAAGGAAACAGAATGCCTTCTTTTAAAAATACTGAAGAGTTTGATATTTTTTCTGTATTGAGTGATTCTTCTTTAAATGCTGAAAAACAAATTATCAAAGATCAAATTCATTTTGATGTTCGTAGAATAGTCGATGAATTACCCGAAGACCAAAAAGAAGTATTAATGATGCGTATTTATAGAGACATGAGTTTTAAAGAAATATCTGAAAGCACGGGTGTTAGTATCAATACGGCGTTAGGTAGAATGCGTTATGCATTGATCAATTTGAGAAAGATTATTGATAAAAATAATATAATTTTAACCAACTAACAATAAAGTAAGTTTTTTTGCGTTTATTTATTAATTAAACCCCAAACTAATTAATAAAGTATGATGAAAAAACTTTACTCTGAAGAATTGCTCAATGAGCAATTCCACCCTAAAAAAGAAACGATTTCGTTTTTAATGAATTACTCCAAGTCAATTGGAGTAGTTAGAAGCAAAAAGGATCAACCGATTATGTTTCATTTGAATTAGTTGAAAAAGGCTTGTAAATTTATTTACAAGCCTTTTTCGATTTTTCGATATTCAGTAATCACACTTTTTCTACCAATAGTTTTTGTAATGATATCTTTATCTAAATTCCATCCTCTGGCGGGCGAATATTCACGACCATAATAAATAATTTGTAAGTGTAATTTATTCCATACTTCTTTAGGGAATAATCGTTTTGCATCTTTTTCTGTCTGAACAACATTTTTTCCATTAGTTAAATTCCATCGATACATTAGTCTGTGAATATGCGTATCTACAGGGAATGCCGGAATATTAAACGCCTGACTCATCACTACCGAAGCCGTTTTATGACCAACAGCTGGAAATTCTTCTAATGCTTCAAAACTTTGAGGTACAATTCCATTATACTTTTCAATTAAAATTTTAGACAAACCATAAATACCTTTTGATTTCATCGGAGATAAACCTACTGGCTTTATAATTTCTCTTATTTCATCAACTGTAAGTTTAACCATATCATAAGGATTATCCGCTTTAGCGAACAAAATTGGAGTAATAATATTTACTCTGGCATCTGTACTTTGAGCAGACAATAAAACAGCAATTAATAAGGTGTATGGATCTTTATGAAGAAGTGGTATGGGCGGATCAGGATATAAATTATCTAATGTTTTAATAACAAAGTCAACACTTTCTTGTTTGTTCATTTATAACTAAATTTGTTTTATTAAAAATACTAAAAATTATAGGAATGACGACATTAAAAGTAGGGGATAAGGCACCAGATTTTACATCATTAGACGAAGAAGGAAATACGATAAATCTCTCTGATTTTAAAGGTAAAAAACTTGTATTGTTTTTTTATCCTAAAGCAAGCACACCTGGTTGTACGGTTGAAGCTTGTAATCTACGTGATAATTATCAGATGTTCTTGGCTAAAGGCTATGAAATAGTTGGTGTTAGTGCCGATACAGCAAAAAGGCAACAGAATTTCATTAATAAAAATGAGTTACCTTTTCCACTATTGGCGGATGTTGAAAAAGAAGTGATTAATGCTTATAAAGTTTGGGGACTAAAAAAATTTATGGGAAGAGAATATGATGGAATTTACCGTACTACTTTTGTTATTGATGAAAAAGGAATTATAGAACAAGTAATAACCAAGGTTAAAACCAAAGAGCATACTAAGCAATTATTAGAGAGTTAGTTGATTAATAAATCGGTTGGATATAAAATACTAAATATTACTTCTGTTTTGCAAAGCGTCTTCTAGAATAGCCAAATAAACGATGTTCTTTGATAATTTCAGAGATTCCTTGAGGTAACATTTCTTCCCAACCATCTTCACCTTCAGCAATCATCTGAAGTACTGTTCTCGAGAAAACTTCTAATATTTCAGGGTTATAGTCCTTGATATCAAGCATTTTACCATTGTATTTAAAGAATTTATACAATTCTTTCATACGAGGATGAACTTTCAATGTCTCACTGGTAATATACTCACCAGTTTTAAGATCTTTAAGAGGATATAGGTAAACTTTTAGATCTTTAAAAAATAATTTACCAAATGCTTCGAGTATACCACCACTTAGATGTCTATAGTATTTCTCATCAAATATTTGAACCAAATTATAAACGCCCATGGCTAAGGCCATTCTAGCTTTTGTAAATTCAGAAAAATATTCAACCAGCCTATAATATTCCTGGAAGTTGGTAATCATTACATTTTGACCCAATGAACATAATAATTCTGCTCTATCTAAAAAGTCACGCTCGTTAATTTCTCCTTCTGAACGTAAATTGGCCAAAGTAATTTCAAAAATAACTTCTGTATTTTCAGGATCAACTGTTTTTTCTTTTAAAAACAACTCTTGTGCCTTTTCATACATATCCATATTTACTTTAGTAACTGGTCTAAAGCTACCTCGTAATGCCAATATATTTTTTTTGTAAAGTTTTTGCGCAGGTAATAAATTATGTCCGTTAGCATCAAACATTACTGCGTCGGTCATTTCATTTTTAACCAATTGCAAACTCATTAATCTGTTATCAACATACATAAAACGAGGACCTGAAAAATTGATCATGTCTATTTCAATCAGGTCTTTATCAAGATTATCATAAAATGATCTTAATAACTCCTTTGGTCTATCATTCATATAAAAAGCTCCATAGATCAAATTAACTCCTAAAATCCCCAATGTTTCTTGTTGCAATCGAGCATCTGTTTGTCTAAAACGAATGTGTAATACAATTTCATTGTAATCTTCAAGCGGATCTAGTTGAAAACGTACACCTACCCAGCCATGGCCTTTAAAATTTTTTGCAAAATTTATTGTTGCCACCGTATTTGCATAAGAGAAAAATAACTTTTCAGGATGTTTTTTTCTGCTAAGTCTATCTTCAATAAGCTCAATCTCATGAGCAAGCATTCTATGTAAACGTGGTTGCGTTACATAACGCCCATCAGATTCAATACCATAAATGGCATCAGAAAAGTCTTTATCATAAGCAGACATTGCTTTGGCTATAGTACCTGAGGCCCCACCCGCTCTAAAAAAGTTACGCACAGTTTCTTGTCCAGCACCTATTTCGGCAAACGTACCGTAGATATTTTCGTTGAGATTAATTCTTAGAGCTTTTCTTTTTATAGAGGGGATATTTTCAATTTCTTTATCACCCTTAAGGATAACCGCCATTGCTAAGCTTTTTTAATTTTTTTGCAAATGTAACTAACATTACATTATCTAATAAATAATTAACGTAATTTTTATGAAAAGATTTGAAGAGGAAATTAATTTTAAATCTGGTAAGATCGACAAGAATATACAAAGTAACAGTAATTATAGAGGTTTTAGTACTAATATTCACGTAATTAAATACATTATAGACTTCCTATTTATTGATATAGAGCAAAACTCTTATATAAAAGAAAATGGCCATAACTAATAAGATATGACCATTTTCCACATTAGGGTAATTACATATTATTACATTCCTTTAATTTCTGTAATTAAAGATTGAATTACTGTTTTGGCATCACCAAATAACATAGAAGTTTTTTGATTAAAAAATAATTCATTCTCTATACCAGCATAACCCGGTTTCATACTTCTTTTATTTACTATGATCTGTTTTGCATTTTCTACATCTAAAATTGGCATTCCATAAATTGGACTTGATGGGTCATTATGAGCTGCAGGATTTACCACATCATTTGCTCCGACTACAAATACAACATCTGTATTTGAAAATTCAGGATTTACATCTTCCATTTCAGCCAATTTATCATAATCAACGTTTGTTTCGGCAAGTAATACATTCATATGCCCTGGCATTCTACCGGCCACAGGATGGATAGCATATTTTACTTCAATACCTTTACCTACTAATAATTGCTCTAATTCATGAATAGCATGTTGCGCTTGAGCCACGGCTAAACCATAACCTGGAACAAAAATTATTCTTTGTGAATAATTCATTAAAATAGCAACATCACTAGCTGTTGTTTTTTTGATACTTCCTTTTACAGAACTTGTACTTCCTTCTGTACTAACGTCTGTATCTCCAAAGCCTCCAAAAATCACATTGAATAATGATCTATTCATGGCATCACACATGGCGAAAGTTAAAATTGTACCGGCAGAACCTACGAGAATACCGCCGGTTAACATTACCATGTTACCGTATAGAAATCCTCCAAGAGCCGCAGCTAATCCTGTAAAAGAGTTTAAAAGAGATATTACTACAGGCATATCTGCACCTCCAATAGGTAATACGAATAAAATACCATAGGCCAATGCACCAAAAAATAATATATATAAATACAATTGACTATCGGTTCCTATATAGGTCATATACGCAGCAAAAGCCACTAGAACAATAAAAATAACATTGTTTAATAAATTGTATTTGGGTAATCGCAATGGCTTATTTAAAGTACCATTTAACTTTGCCCAAGCAATCATACTACCAGAAAAAGAAACACTACCAATAATGATACCTGCTAAAATAGTTACGATAGACATCGTATCCCCAATATAATGGTTAAATTCTATTAATCCAATCAATGCCGCACTGGCACCACCCATACCATTAAATAAAGAGACAAGTTCCGGCATTTTTGTCATTGCAACTTTTTTAGCAATTGCCCATCCTACAATTGTACCGATAAGAATTGCACTACCTATTAATAAATAAGTTTGAGTTAGTACTTCTCCTTGATGTAAAAATATGGTACCAAAAATTGCCAATGTCATACCACCGGCCGCTATTAGGTTACCTCTTCTTGCTGTTTCTGGATGTCCCAACATCTTTAAACCAAGAATGTAAGTTATTGATGCTATTAAATAAATAAATTCGAGACTAAATATATATTCCATTATTTTTTCTTTTTAAACATTTCTAACATACGGTCGGTCACAACAAAGCCACCAACCACGTTTAACGTACCTAATAATACAGCCACAAAACCTAAAGCTTGGGCTAAAATATTATCGGCATCAGCTCCTAACAACACCAAGATTGCACCGATGATCACAACACCATGAATGGCGTTTGCACCAGACATTAAAGGTGTATGTAAGACAGCTGGTACGTGACCAATTATTTCAACTCCAACAAATATCATTAAGATCACGATATAAATCATTTGGAGGTTATTGCTAATAAATTCTATAAATTCAGTCATAACTATTCAGTTTTATCGTTTTGTCTAATTTTTCCGTTATAAACAATTAATGTTTCATCGGTTATTTGTTCTTCTAATTCCCATTTAAATTCAGTGTTTTCTGTTAAATGAACGAGAAAGTTAAACATGTTTTTTGCAAACAGATCACTTGCATTGGTTGAGACACTTTCAGGAGATATTGTTGTTCCAATAATTTTAACACCATTTTTAAGAACTATTTTATTCATTTTGCTGAGTTCACAATTTCCTCCTTGAGCTGCTGCCAGATCAACTATCACGGCACCATTCTTCATTTGATTAACCTGATCTTTAGTAATTAATACTGGTGATCTTCTACCTGGTACCATGGCGGTAGTAATTACTAGATCTGCTTTAAAAAGAGATTTATCAACCGCTTCTTTTTGTCGTCTAGCATAATCTTCAGAGGCTACCTTTGCGTACCCACCTTCTGATTCTTCACCTTCATTATCAACAGAGATGAATTTAGCACCTAACGATTCTGTTTGTTCTTTTGTTTCCAGTCTTATGTCAGTAGCTTCAACAATTGCACCTAATCGTTTAGCTGTAGCAATTGCCTGTAGACCGGCAACACCAACCCCATATACCAATACTCTTGATGGGGTGATTGTTCCTGCAGCTGTCATCATTAACGGAAATATTTTTGTCATTTCATACGCTCCTAGAATAACAGCTTTATAACCTGCCAAATTACTCTGAGAACTTAAAACATCCATATCTTGTGCCCTAGATATCCGAGGCATTGCATCCATAGAAAATGCCGTTGCACCTCTATCAGCAATCATTTTCATATCATTTGGATGCGACTTATGGAAAAGCTGTGACATTATGATTTGACCCTTTTTTAATTTTTTTATTTCATCATTATCAAAAGGATTTATCTTTATTAAAACATCAGCTTTTTTGAAAATATCTGATTTGCTCCGAATAGGGGCACCTGCCTTACTGTATTCAGAGTTTTTATAATTCGAATTTGCTCCAGCATCTTCTTCAACTCTTATTTCAAACCCTTTTTCAACAAGTTGTTTGGCAATCTGAGGTGTAATTGCAACGCGCTTTTCACCTTTTTGAGTTTCTTTTAAAATACCTATTTTCATACGTTTAAAATTTGTTATTATTTGTCGTAATGCATAAAAAAATTGAGGATTCTAAAACAAGTGATACGTATGCTCTTTAAGATGCTCAATTTCTATTTATTACTAGGTAAAAGTATAAAACTATAAAAGTATTAAATCTGATTTATATCATGTTTATTGTATAATTAACAATCAAAGTTATCAATTAATATACTTTATGTAATTATCTAATAATTAATGCCGTAAAAATTAATTATTTTTTAAATGATTTTGTTAAGTAACAAAGATTGCACAGAAAAGTTGCTTATAATTAACTTTACAAATATTTAATTTTTCAGAACATAATATAATAGTAGATTTGTTATAAAAAATGAAAGCATGCAAATTACTTTTTTAGGTACAGGTACTTCGCAAGGAATTCCAATTATTGGGAGTGATCACCCTGTTTGTTTGTCAGATAATGTTAAAGACAAACGGTTACGAAGTTCTATTATGTTAGAATGGGATTCGTATCGATTTATTATTGATTGCGGACCTGATTTTAGGCAACAGCTATTACGTGAAAAAGTTGATGCTATTAACGGGATATTATTTACGCATGAGCATGCGGATCATACGGCTGGACTAGATGATATCAGGCCCTTTGCTCATAAAATGGGAGATGTACCTTTATTTGTACCTGAACGAATTGAAGATAATTTACAACAGCGTTTTTATTATATTTTTACAAGGGTTAACAGATATCCCGGAGCACCAAGTGCAGATATTCAAGTAATTTATAATGAACCTTTTTTACTAAAGGATAAAAAAGTGACACCGATTGAATTTATGCATGGTAAGATTCCTATTTTTGGATATAGAATTGACAATTTTGCTTATTTGACCGACCTTAAATCAATTTTGGATACCGAAAAAAAGAAACTACAAAATTTAGATGTTTTAGTAGTAAGCGCTTTGCGGATAGATGCTCACCCAACTCATTTAAATTTAGAAGAAGCATTGGCTTTTATAAAAGAGGTACAACCTAAAAAAGCATATTTAACACATATTAGCCATAAATTGGGATTTCATGATGAAGTGGAAAAAAGATTACCTGAAAATGTGTTGTTAGCTTATGATGGTTTGCGATTAGAGGTTTGATTTGTAGGGTTTCGTTTATCGATTCGTAAAAGAATAGTAACCGATTGTGTGGTGCTTTTTTGTGGAGTTAGAAGAAAGCTGATCTGGGATATAACTCTTGAATTCACTACTATATAGGCTATTATTTTTATAAATTGTTGCCAACCGTATTTTTATTGATAATAGCAGATTTATTTTAATTCTCTAAATATTCAACAGCATACTTTATCCAATCTTCAACAGATTTGTCCAAATAAATGTCAGGTTGAATTCCAATATTGTCGATTGGGTAATCAGGAAGTCTCATATCACGCCATGTAGGTAACATAAGCGTGTAATTTTTGCAGCCAAAATCAAAATATGTAGCAGAACCATAATCTATTGCCCCATAAGTAGGAACACCCAATATTTTTACTTTTTTACTCTGTTTAGCCTCTAAAACAAATGCTTCTCCGGAACTGGCTGTCATTTTGTTTACTAATACCACAATTTGCTTCGGACTATGTTCTGCAATTTTGATTTCACTGATGTAAACATCAGTAGTATCGGTATTTATAAATTTACCAATGTTACCTTCAAACATGCTAATCCACCTTCTGGCCTTTTCCTTGCCAACTTCATCATCAAACCAAGATTCCACATCATCAATTAAGGTTTGAGTAACTAGAAATTCAGAACCAACTCCCCTGATGTTATTTGTGTTGATGTATGGCAAAATTTCATCATAAGCATCATAAGTACCTCCTAAATTGTTTCTGATATCAATAATTAAATTTTCGGTGTTTTCAATTGCTTGCTGATTATCTGACACTATTTTCTCTATTTTTTCAACATGTGCATCTTCAAAGCTGGATATACACAACAATGATGTTCTGTCAGTTAATTCAGTAAAATAAAAACCTTCTATTTTATCTAATTTCAATTTAATCTCATTTTCAGTCAACTTAGGTTTTGGTGATTCTTTTATGAATACTGCATTGATATCTTTAATAGACAAAATGATCCCATCAAATAACTCATAACTACATTCTTGTAATGAATGGTCTCCCATGTAGTATTTAGCTTTTCCTTCTTGCATCAAGCTAAACTTAATTTCATTTTCTTTCCAACTTTCGTTGCTCGCTTCAATGATAAAGCCCTGATATTTATCTTTTTCTTTTATAACACCTACCTTGTAATATGCCGATTTCCAAACACCTTCAAGTTCGTCCTTCGATTTTGAAATATAATTATAGAAATCATCAAACTTAATATCAACTTTGGTTTCAGATTTTTTATCGCTTGGAGTATCTGAAGTTTCTCCTGTTTGAATCAATCTAACATGTGGATCTCTAAAATAGGATAAATAGTCATTTAATAAGTCGAAACAATCATTATCCGCAATGTTTTGAGATTTGATTATTAACCCACCTTTAAAGTTACTATACATTCTT
>Ga0209633_10003220_pt1 | contig 15187 bp, 15 predicted proteins | sample Cruoilmetagenom1_FD_187290 | JGI IMG/M metagenome (GOLD analysis project Ga0209633, IMG submission 187290) | Oil polluted marine microbial communities from Coal Oil Point, Santa Barbara, California, USA - Sample 1 (SPAdes) (version 2) | ecosystem: Environmental > Aquatic > Marine > Oil seeps ... | reverse complement strand
GAAAAGTACGGGTGGTATACCGATAGCACCACAAGCCAAGCCGACCATTGATGGTTATCCACCGGATAGTCCTCCTGATACTTCGAGGTTGGTATTTCCTGACAATCGAGGCCAGTCAGATACTGGCACTATGATCTCTCCTGCTGAAGGCCCAGGGTCTATGGCAAGACCTGGTTATGGTGATACAGACGCGGCTGACGTGCTTGGGCCTCCGATTATGTATAGTAAGAGCGATCCTGGCAAAGTTCCAAAATTGGAAATAGATCGTGGATATACAGCCGATGGACATGAAGCAGTAGTAGCCTATGACCCGAACAACCCTAAAACAAGGGTTCGGTTCGAGTTGGTTGGCGATACTGTTGACATAACTGATATCAACTCACAACATATAGGTGAAGGGCAAGGGTCAAACTTGCTAGTAAAATCTGTCAAACAAGCTAATATTCCAATGACTGAAGCGAAACAATTTGAGTTTAGCGGTATAATCAATAAAGATACAATTCAGGCTTTTGAAAATGATATACCAGCGTCGCAATCTAGGCTAGGGAAGACTGGGGTATGGGCCGCAGAGGAATTGAATATCCCGCTGAAAGATGTTCGATATGAGACTTATAGACATGGTAGTAAGCTAAAAGTAGTATTTGAGGTTGATAAATGAAAATAGAATTGTTTGACGAGCACGATACTGAAATACTCCGAAATTTAGAGTATGAACCTGATTCGAAGCCCGGATTTGACGATTACAGGTCTTGTCTTATATGGGATGATGAATATAGCATGAAACTGAGTTCTCATGGACACGAATTGATATATGATTTGTGGGTGGCTAGAGACCATATACACCAAAATATTCCTTTTAGTGATAGGGTGCTGGGTGGCGAGTACTATGAAAAGTTATGGAATGATGCCATTGATAAGGGTGTAGAGTGGAACGGATTCAAACGACTTGAACTGAGTGATGAAGACAAAGAATATCTGGATGCAAGTTTAAAACGGGCATCTAATACTGATGCACTTTAGATTTTAATTATTGCTCATACAGCAGATCGACAAATGAAAATAGAAATGTTTAACGAGCGCGACGCTGAAATAATGCACAACTTAAAGTATGAACCTGAATCGAAGCCTTCATTTGATCCTATCAAATACTGCTTAACGCAGGAAGATGAATACAGCCTTGAGCTTAGCTCTGCTGGGCACGAATTCCTATATGACTTGTGGATAGCTCGATCACATATTCATCAAGATATTCCTTTTAGTGATAGGGTTTTGGGTGGCGAGTATTGTGAAAAGTTATGAAATGAGACCATTAATAAGGGTGTAGAGTGGAACGGATTCAAGCGACTTGAACTGAGTGGTGAAGACAAAGAATATCTTGCGGAATGCATAAAAAAAGACAAAGATAGCGAAGTGTTTTAGATTTTAATTATTTCTCATACAGCAAGCCAAGTCCACCATTGAGATCTATTCGCCTGATAACCCTATGCTATCAGGAAGACGATAGAAAGTAATGCGCCTAGATAAAGAACTGGGTTCAACAAAGGTCGAGCGCAAGTGGCACTTGTCGTTACCAGATAGATCAGTAAAATTTTTCGAAATTTTTTACACACATCCCCCTCATTGCTCAACCTGGTCATATAAGGAAAGGCCCCGGCTAAGTCACTACCTGGTCTGGTAATACGATCGATTCTATAAGGGCAACATTTTTAGTAGGCCAGCCACATATAAGGGAGAACATACTGGGGCAGTTTATTCTGACGGGAAAGCCATCCACTTACCAGGATGGTGACCTTGTGTTTCGGCGTGGCGAAGGCATCTTCTCCGACGTCGCACGCCATTTTGCCTCAACAGACAAACGCTATTCTCATGTCGGCATCATTGTTCAATATCACCACCAGACACACGTCATACATTCCATACACGAAGAATCCAGGGGATATAACGGCGTTGTCATTGAAACATTATCTGACTACCTGAAAGACATCCAGGACTGGGCAATTTACCGCTTTAAACTACCTAAAGAACAGCAATTAAAAATAGCGGCGACGGCATTACACTACGCACAAAAACAAATACCCTTTGACCCTTACTTCGATCTCACGACACTTGATGCGCTGTACTGCACCGAATTTATATGGCGAGTAGCCAACGAAGTCGCGCAACCTAACCCGATTCAACCTACGATCAGGAAAATGGGCGGCCTTTATATCAGCATTGAAGACACTTACAAACGTAACAATACAATATTAATTGAATCGGCAAACGCGAAGCAAAAAACAGATGATAAACGTTTTATTCAGCCTCAACAATCAAGGCATTACAGCGAGAAATAAACTTCCAGTGAACAAAATACAACATATAACCACCTGAACTGCTACAGTTTATATCTACATGTTTGATAAACAAGAATATTACGTGCTACTCTTAACCCACTCTCCACTCCGGATAAGAAAGAAGGGTTCAGATTCATGGATAAATCACTTAAGGCATTATTCCTTGCCGCATCTATTTTTACCAGCCCAGTATTGGCAGACAATTTCATACTCTCTGCTCAGACAGGATTTGAATACCCCTCCCCTGTTTCCATATCACACAGCGGATCGTATTTACTGGTAAAGTACAAAGAGTGGTCATTTTCGCACGAGAACTTTGACCCGAAAACATTCTACTCCAATATCAATCTTACCGGCTTCGAACGAAATTTCGTTCGATCGATCTTTGATGCCAATAAGCGATCTGAGTTACCTAAGTGGCTGGCTGCAATATCCCAAGAATTTTCTGATGGTCTCGGAAACAAGCCTGAATCCATAAAGAAGATAAAAGTAGGCAAAGCTGAGATTCTTGCAGGTCATGACGGCAAGAAAAACGGTCAGATATTTATTCTCGAAGATCCAGCTATTCACATGATAACTATCAGTGGCGAAAAACAATATTTCGATGCATTTATAAAAAACATCAAGGAACGATGATATGGATCTGTACGAACGGCAAGACCTTAAAGACTTCCTCGTGAAGCTATTCGGAAATAAAGTTAATGGATGGAACATGAATGAAGGCGTATTCAATCTCACATACGAGCTTGTAGCAGAGTCAGGCTTGTGTTCGGGCATGATGGACTTTGTTCCACGACCTATGCCATATGGCGTCAGCCCTATGAGGTATCTCAAGAAGGAACTCAGGGGTATCTTCTTAAGGTCGATCAGTAAGAATAAGGATCAGTACATTATTTGCATTAGGGCTGCTGCATTCAAGATGACGACTCGATTCCAAGAAGCTGCAATGGGTCAGTGAGTAAAACTTTAGAGCCCTTTTACACTGTTGTGATTTGCAGATAGACCTTAGTCGGTTACACTGAAAGATAGGTTTACTTCCTCTGCTTTACGGTTGTGATTTGCAGATAGACCTTAGTCGGTTACACTCCATTATCTATCCTCTTTCATCACTGTACGGTTGTGATTTGCAGATAGACCTTAGTCGGTTACACTGCCACATTTTCTGGTATGACTTCATTCCCTGTTGTGATTTGCAGATAGACCTTAGTCGGTTACACTGCGCCCAATGCGGCCCCTTTTTGCTGGCGAGTTGTGATTTGCAGATAGACCTTAGTCGGTTACACTAGCGAAACATCATTCCTCCCCGGCATCATCGTTGTGATTTGCAGATAGACCTTAGTCGGTTACACTTATAACGCGTGACGACATACGCGGGTTCATGTTGTGATTTGCAGATAGACCTTAGTCGGTTACACTAATTATCGGAACCAGCCAATAACTTTGTTGGTTGTGATTTGCAGATAGACCTTAGTCGGTTACACTAAATCCATTAATTGCTGCATACGAACAAAGGTTGTGATTTGCAGATAGACCTTAGTCGGTTACACTCTACATGAATGGCGGCTCTGAGACGCTTGGGTTGTGATTTGCAGATAGACCTTAGTCGGTTACACTCAATCGCTTATCAGATTTAAATACATTAGGTTGTGATTTGCAGATAGACCTTAGTCGGTTACACTATCTCGCAAATAAGAGATTGAATAATATATATTTATTCTGATCAGGGCATTAGAAAAACTGGAGTTGTTGTGGCGCCTGCTCAATAAGTTCGCGTTTTTTTCCATAAAAAACATCAATTTTCCCAAACTGCTTATCGGTTATCCTGATTATACGCACTTCACCATCCGGGGGAAGCCAGGATTTTACCCGTTTTGTATGAACCTGAGTATTTTCGTCACTTGCGCAGTGTCTCATATAAACAGAATACTGCATCATTGTAAAACCATCATCCAGTAGATGTTTTCTGAATGCAGTATATTGTTTTCGGGCTTTGGGTGTTTCGGTAGGCAAGTCAAATAAAACGATGACCCACATGGTATTCAATCCTCCGAATATCATAATAACGTCATTTGATCTGGCATTTCCGGGTAATTCAATCTATAACGGGGCTGGCTATAGGCTTTTTTAAAGTCGGCTAGCAGATAATGGCAAGCAACCATCAATGGCATTTTCCCGTGGGCATAGAGAACAGAATCACCAGGTAGACTAAGGAGCATAGCTTTAGTGTCACGATTGACTTGTATCTCCGTACTATCGTTTTTCCTCACCCAGTCAAATACCAGCCAGTCTACCCATGGACGAAATGGCTCCATAAGATCATCGGCCAAACATAGTCCATTATATTGATTCTGATGAAAGACCCCTAATGCAGGATGCAGGCCACTACCGACAATAGCTCTGGCCACCATAGCCCGCATAATAGCGTAGCCATAATTCAGCAGGCTATTGATTCCCGGTTGATTTATGTTGCGCCTAAATGCCTCGCCAAAAAGTAGGTTCCAGTATTTTTTAGCGGCTTGAGCTTCAATATTTTCTGGGTCACCTGATTTTACTTTTTGACTTAGCCTACTAAGCGACAATGTACTTTTACCAGCTTTCTCTAATGTTTTTACTTGTTGCTTGATTTTTTGTATCACAACCTGTTGCCAGATGCGCTTCTTGATAGATTTTTTTAACTCAATCTGTTGGCGTAAAATTTTATTATGAAGTGTATTGGCATCGCTAACAGGCAACAGAAGCGAATAAGGAAGATGCTTTTCATCACAAAATACAATGGCGACATTATTCTTCTGACAAGCAATTATAATTGATTGTGTAATAACAATTTGCGGATTTTCCAAAATCACAACACCAAGGTCCTCAATGGGTATTGACGCGACGGTTTCCTCGCTTTTATCGATCAAAAGCTGCTGATTTTTCAGACGAAGATAGGCAGGCTCACTAATGTCAATAATACGCTTAATCATTTCTGATCATACCAATAGAATTTACAGCATGTAGTGACAGATCCATAGTCATTAGTTTTTTGATTGAGATTCTTATTTCTTCATTTTTATTATCAATATTTGCTGCTGTGTGTAACCTCAATTTAATTCTTCCGCTATCCGCCTCAAGTAACTGCACTCTGTAATATTTTCTAGTATCACCATTTTTCAAACTTACAATATCATTTATATGCAACGCTAATGCGAATTCTTTGTCATCCCCATGATTTATTTTAATAATAGGTTGTTTTTTTACTCCGACGCCTCTTGCCCGCCGCGAAGCTTCCATAGTTGTCACAAACACACCTGAGTAAATACCTGTTTTTTTTGTCTTAATGATTTCGACATGATGTGTATTGCCATAAGGCATCCACTTGAAGACATGGCCTTCCTTGTTACGTGCACCAAACTTGTTTTTGATTAATTTATCTCTGGAAGTTTTAGCTTGAATAATACGCACACGTTTAATTGGAGTCTTAACATCCTTATGATAGACGGTGACATCATCTGCAAACGCTTCTTTGGGCTTGTTTTCGTATTTTTCCAGATGTTGTTGAACAATATGCCGAACTTCATCATCAATGATTTTGTTGATTTGAGTGATTTTAAATTCACTATTTAAATCGACACGGTATACCGTACCTTTTCCTTCGATAAATCCAGCCCCTGTTTCTTCATGTAAAGCTCCGCTGAGTTTTTTACGCGACGCATGAGAAACGATGATATTCTGCAGTTTGTCATTAAGATTGTCGCGTAACGTTGGCCACGGCGGATCAATATGTAAGTCACGCATTTGTAATTGCGACGAGGATTTCTCTAGGTCCGTGGCAAGGCCAACAAGGTTTTTATAGAACTGCCTGCCTACACAGGAAACTACCAGCGCATCAATGGCATGATGCCTATGATCAGCCCGTTCCTTTTCGTTGGTTTCGCCAAGCAAGCTATTTAAATCCCATTGATGCCGCAGCCAGGATGTGGTGGTGCCTTTACTAACTGAAACATCTGCGCCTAGTTGTTTGACATAATCCAGAGTTACCTTACTGATATAGCGGGTATCATTAAGCTGACTACTGATAAAGTCACGTGTCTGCAGTTCATCTGAAGTGATAAAAAACCGGTTTTTCTTGGCCGTTAGTTTTTTGCTCCAACGGCTGACAGCCTGACTGATCTGATTCCACTTCTCCTCATTCGCGCCCCAGGTATCGATAGGAGTTCGTTGACCTTTGTAACGATTTTCACCCGCAAAGCAGACCACCTTATTCATATAGGAATCATCCAAAGACTGACTATAGGGTAAGATATGATCGATATCGATTTCAGCACTGAATAATGTCGCCAAACTGATATTCTTACCACTATAGGCGCAGCGTTCATCCTGATTCTTCCATAACCGATACTTTATTTTGTCCGCACGACTGGGGTATTTGGATAACATTAAATGAGGGTTAGCTTTACCCATGTCCTGATATTTTTCCCCAGCCTCTTTATTGGCCTTAGTGTTGGCTAGTTGCTGTTTCGTATAAGCCTTATACTTTTTGGTATTCATTTCCAGGTCTCGGGCCATTTCAATGCGAATTGCATCCGGCTTGCCGTACTCTTTAATTACTGCATTTACCAATCGACGGACTTCATTCAGGGCCTTATTAACAATAGGATTGGCAATTTCAGGGGGAGATCCCAATTTTTCAACAATATCAGCTTTTTCTATTTCATAATTATATCCTGCTGAAACGCGCGCATCGGAATATATTTGGCCATGCTCCAGATATGAAAGTAGTTTAGTAATAGCCTTAATGGACAAGTTGGCATGACCTGGCTCGAATTCAAGCATACATAAATTCACCGCTGTTTTGGCGTCAAAGCGCCAATGATTCATTAATCGCTTCTTTAGTACAGACTTTTTCTTAATCGTTAACAGATCTTCAACCAGAGAAAGTTGTTTTACCTTTTCCAAGCCGTCCCATTCCAGAAAAATACTCCTGATTTCGCAGGCAGTAATATTGCCCTTGAGTTTTTTATTATCTGTATCGAGGTTAAATTCAGTACCTTTATCCAATCCCAGAGCTTTTCGTATATCAGTTTTGAAGGTAGGGTTCGCCTTATTTTCAAATAGTTTAACCAGCTTTTCTCTATCCACCTGATTGAGTTCTTTCCATGTGTCCGTGTAATAATCAAAATATTTTAGGTTGTTTATATCCTGCAAATAGCGGAAGCGCTGGCATTCAAGTCGAGCCATCCTGGCGCGATTTCTGGATGATTCCAGTGAACACTTTCCAACGCTGTCACTACTCAGCTTAAGTGGGCGTTGATAGAAGATGATTTGCTCTATTTGTTCTTTGACTTCATCAGTGAGAATTTCATTAAATTTCGCCTGCATTTCCCATATCAGATCAAGTTCATCGTGATACATCTGCCTATCTGTTCGTAAATGTCCACCCTCACGGCTGCGATTCCGTTTACAGTCGTGATGATCCAAAGAAGCCAGGTATTCGCCTAGTGTCCTGTGACCATTAGTCTTTATAGTCTGGCGTAACACATTGATGTCTTTTTTGAATAGGGTTTCTTCTTTAGCTCGCTCGCTTAAGCTTTCACCAGTATCTTCCAGTTTGTCCAGCACAGCTTTAACATCCGGATCATCGACCATGTCACCCAATAAGGTTTTTCGACTGCTCAAGAAACCACGACGTTGAACCAAGTGTAATATAACCCTGCCCAACTCGTGATTTTTCAATGGATTATCTAGCGCCATTGCGCGTAATCTGTATGGATTACCCAAGCGATTTAGTATAATTTCCGGCTGGGCATGACCCTGTAACTCTTTTGGTAGTAAATCAAGTTTGACTAGGTAGTTGAGCATACGTTGTTTTCGTCGTGCGCGACGCTGTATTACGCGCCTTGCAAGGCGTGCATCGCGTCTTTTGACATTCTTTGGCGTTGGTGTTTTTTCCTCCACTGATTTTTGGAAGATCCGTACTCCTAAATCTATAATTACTGATGGTTTTTTATTAGTCTCTTCTAATAAAGCCCACCCAATAGAATTCGTTCCTAAATCCAATCCCAGAATTTTCTTGCCCATTTTTATTTTCCTTGTATACTTCATAGTCAGCGTAACCGACTAAGGTCTATTGATTTGCTTTTCATACCAATGAAATAGTTATTTCGTAGGCAACGCTTTCAAGCGACCAAAGCCCTCCCAGCGGGGGCTTTTTTATTAGCTTTTCGTTTTATCCCTACAACACTATACCGAAGTGATTTACAACGAAAACATTCGTTCCTTATACAACGTTACAAATCTATCAATGGGATAAGCTTGATTTCATTTGTCTCATGATTTTCTCGCTATTTCAACCGAGCCTGCCCGATGGATTATTGATAGTATAATTGAAGTCAAATTCTTGCGTTTATCCTCTAGACCCCATGGAATTATTGGTTAGTGGAAATTTCATACAATACCCATTATGGCTCGCATTACTCGCTCTATTTACACTAAGCAAGACAGAATTACCGCCACAGAAAAATAAATCTCTGGATATATTTTTTTACAATTACAAGGGCTATATCATCAATTGATTATAAGCAACACCACATAGCCTATATACTGTAGCTGGCTGAGTAAATTCATGCTCATCACTCGTTATTGTAAGTAATTATAATAGAGTCATTGCCTTTGGAGTCTTGCTATTATTTCTTTAATATTCCATGCTCCAATATTCGCAAATTAAAACAGTGATTAATATCACGATTTTCTTGTGAATTATTACCTTTTAATCTGCATTTAGCCAGATCTAGATATTCTAGCGTTTAAGACTATATTTTACTGGATTGTCTATTACCGCATGAAATACAGAGCACTCCTACTGAAGGGTGCGCACATCAATTTAAGCCTGGAAGCTTAGGACTTCCTATTAATCTTATTCATTTGACTATCTTCAGAACAGTGCGCTAGAGATCAGAATAAATACTTCCATCACCGAGCTGATAACACCCTGCACTTTTTAAACTTTAAAAAAACCGAGTCACTCTGACCCGGTTTTTACGACCGACAAATAAACCTTGAATTCACCAAACCTGCTAACAATTCAGGCGAGCGACAACCCGGCCATGTACGCAGTACGCCCACGCTATACTCTTCACCCGGCATCTTGATGACAACAATATCTATAACACCAGCGACAGATGATGAGAACTCAGCAGAAAACCCTTTTTCAAATATAATTTGTGTGCGACATGCCTGCCATAACCACTATCCAGATGGACGGCTTGACAGCCATTGTCTTTTGCGTGACTGATCAACCAATCCAGTAATTGCTCACCATAACCCCTGGAACGCGCCTCTGGCAACGTGGATAAATCATCGATGTACAGCATCTTCCCCCATGCAAGAAATTCTGAAATCCTGAATCCCGCCACACTGACCACCCTGCTATTCTCAGCCAATGCCAACACTTGATAACCCTGTTCGCGCTGCCTGTCCACCTGCGATAAAAAATCATTCAAATTCAGATGTGGGCGTAGTACCTGAAAGGCATCAAAGCACCCCTTAAGCCCTGAATGATCGTTAATCAACGTTATTTCAACCTGCATTACACCGCCACCTCATTGTTAATAAGACCTGCCTGAAACACCACAACTAGTCAGGACGAACGTCAAAAATTTTTCTCATATGAATTAGCGCCACTCGCCTTCCTTTTTTATCCAGCCGTTCTTCAATCTCATATGGCCTGAAATCAAACTGGCCGTATAACAATAACGCTATCGTATTTTCACTGAACACGGATATTCGCACTTGTGGCAGCTTATATTTTTCATTGGCCTTTGTTAGCATATACGCTATTAATGCCTTGCCAACGCCCTCTCCTCTCTGCCGCTTATCGACCACGACATTCCCTATAAAGGCATATTCACCCTTGTTAACATCATATAAATTGGCAAAACCGATTATTCTTTTCCCTGCCAGTGCCACTGTTAATTCTTTTCTATTGACTGATAATTTATCAAGCTGCTCTATCGTTAATGGATAACTGCCAGCGGGATATATCAGAAACATCTCTTCTTCACTGGTAATTAATTGACAAATCCCTTCATAGTCCGCTGCTGTTGCAGCCCTGATACTCAACATAACCCGACACCCTGCTTGTATACCACCTCACCGCACAACGCATTCAAGCCTCATGACCCATTGATAACGATAGTGCACGACAAAATGCCAGCAGGTTTTCATAGCTTGCCAGTGCATCTGCATGCACTGCACCACCGACTAACACGCAATCAATGCACGCCGCTTTCGCCCCACCCAGATCCCTTCTTGCCGAATCACCAATAACCAATGCCTGTGAAGCGGATAGGCCCAACTGGTCTAAAACCAGTTGGAATGGCCTGGCAGAAGGCTTCACCACACCGTGATCTGAAGAAAATGATATCGCCGAGAACACATCACCAATACCTGCCTCGCGGAACACCGAGAGCCATAATGTTTTAGGCGCCCAAATATCTATCACCGCAGCCAATATAAACTGTTCTCTTAATGCCAGCACTGCCTTGATATAGTCATCAGGAATATAACCACACTCATGAAAAGCAAAGGTTGCTATGATTTTTTTCATCTCTTCTCTATCCAGGCAGGTTGAGGTAACTGCCTTGATAGCCGCTTCAAGAGAGGGGAAACAATGACGAAACGCTTCGTCAACATAGCGCTGATCCAGATAATGATAAGCTGACCGGATAATCCGGTTGACCTCGGACGCCTCCATTGTTCCACCGATATCATGATAATATCGGGAAAAATCCTCGCCATCGCCAAACCTGTCTTCCCCAAACATGAAGGTACTATTCATATCCAGCAGCAAGCATTGCTTGTTTAAATACATCCTAGCTCCTGTCTATGCGAACAACAAGGGTATGCGCTTAACGTCACGCAAAAAATTATAAAATAATAGAGAACCCCATCACGAAAAGGCATACGTAACTTTCCTTGCCATCCTGATTAATCATAAAAGCGAAGACCACCAGCAAATGTCACCGCCGAAATAGACACCTGGCTTACGTGTCTACATTATTTTTTGATATCTTATCTCAACTAATGGGTAATCAGTCAAATCAGACTCCACACGCTCACTACCATCACGAGAGAACCCAAGCGACTGGTAAAATAAATGGGCGCGCTCATTGGCCTTCAGCACCCAAAGTGCCAGCGAACGCCACTGACGATGCTCGGCTTCTTTAAAAACCGCCTGACAAAGATACCTGCCGCATCCTCGCCTCCAATGATCCGGGTGTATATTAATCGAGAGAATTTCACCAACGCTCTCCCCCTGACTGTCATCATCACGAGTGGGTCCAAACACACAAAACCCGACAAGTGATTTGCTGTCCTCGACTACATAAGTAGTACCAGGACCCGGCTCGCTGAGCCAGCCCTGCCAGTCTGATGTGCGCTGTTCTATATCCAGGCTATGCAGCAGCTCAGTGGGCATATACCCGCCATACGCGGCACGCCAGGCCAACACATGTATCCTGGCGATCGCAGGTATGTCACTAATGTCAGCGGAACGAATATGCATGGGCACTTATCCTTGAATGAGTTCAACCATGAACCTGAAACAGTAATACATGAAAGTACTATATACACCCAACCTTTATACCAGATGAATCACCTGCGCATGACATCGCCCAGTATATCGACCGTTTTCAGGCGGTCTCATCAAACGCCAATACTGGCAAAGACTTAAGAGGCATCTGCTTAACTCACGAATTAATCAGAGGCTCCTTAATCAATCAAACCTCAATCTCATCTTCAGCAATTATTTCGCTTTCCATCTTCCCTGCATCCACCCATTCGATAATACACGCTTGTTTCAACACATTATTAACATAGCTTGCTTCGACGTCTCCGAGCGAAATATGATAACCATAAAAACGAAGCGCAATCGGCGCAAACATGGCGTCTGCGATCGAATAATTTCCGAATAGCCATTCACCACCTCCACCGTATTGTGAGCGACATTGCTGCCATAATGCTGATATTCGCTCTATCTCTCGTTCGGCCTCAGCGGTCAACACCACATTCTCAAAGCGTTTGCGGCAGTTCATAGGCAATTCATTCCTCACATTCATGAAGCTCGAATGCATTTCACAGCTCACGGAACGGGCGACGGCACGGGCTTGTGGATCCTCTGGCCAGCCACGTGATTGCAGATAGTTTTCTGACAAGTATTCGAGTATGGATAGTGAATCCCATATGAGCAGGTCATCATCCTGCAATACAGGCACTTTAAAATCAGAGTTATACTGAGCAAGCTGGTCATTGCTTGTCTCAACAAATAACGGCACCCTCACTTCATTAAATACAATACCATTCTGCTTTAAGAATACCCACGGCCTTAACGACCAGGAAGAATAATTCTTATTGCCAATAACGAGAGTCAAACTGGACATAAAATCTCCTTGCATATCGCTTATATACTGCAACAAACACCATACCTTTAACCCGACAATCACCCAATTATCAGCGATGCAAAAAAACCAGCGCCTCGCATCAATAAACTGACGGCCAACTACAATAGCCACTGAGAACGAACTGAGCCTATATATTTTTTATTTATCTCATAAACTCAGTAGGCTTTTCAATTTCGTAAATAGCTTCCGCGATGCTTTCAAGCCTGCTTTCCAATATCGCCTGAGCATCATACAAGCCACGATTGTAATAATAGGCCCCGACTTCCTCGCTAAAGAAATCCAGCAAAAACTCAGCGTCGAACTGCCCTATGTCTTGATCAAGCTCTTCTTTGAAATAGAGCTGAACCTTGTGGATAATTAATTTTTTTTCTTCTTTCGAAAATTCTATATCGGGCATTTGAATTCATCCTCACCATGGGAGTAAAAAACCTGTTCAATGTTATATTGGCATATTAACGCCCATCCGGAAATGGCTGACGGTCATAGCAAAGTAATCCAAGCCAGGATTAAACAACACCGCCGCTAAAGGTTCTTTTTATTAATGGAATCGGTAGACGAGCTATCATCTTGCGACGACATGTTTTCGTTAAAGACCTTGAACTGGCCTTTATCTTCTCGCTTGGTATTGTACATGGCAATATCGGCGGCCTTGATCAGGCTATCGGTATCTTCGCCGTGATCCGGATACACACTGATACCAATACTAGCACCCACTTGCAGATCAACACCATTAATAAAAATGGGCTCGCGCAATGTTACATTGAGCATTTTCGCAAATGTTTTCGCATGAAAGGCCTCATGAATATTGGATAATACAACCACAAATTCGTCACCGCCTATACGTGCCACCAGATCCGTGCTACGAATATTCAGATTAATACGTGTCGCGATCTCCCTGAGCACCTGGTCGCCCACATCATGACCAAACTTATCGTTAATGGGCTTAAAGCCATCCAGATCCATAAACAACAGGGCAACCTTACTACTCTCGCGTTTCGCCTGACCTAGAATAACCATCATTTGCTCTGTCAATAATGCGCGATTGGCAAGTCCGGTCAGTGCATCGTAATGCGCCTGCAATTGCAATTTCGAGTTGGCCTGTTGGAGCTGGCGTGTGCGTTCGGCCACACGACTCTCCAGGCTCTGGTTACTATATAATAACTCCTGATTGGTTTGCTCCAGCTGGTGACGCATCCTTGAGTTATTACGATATATAATCAACGCCAGTATCGCGCCCATAAACATGGTTGTCGCCGTCAGCGTGATCATCAGGTTAACGGTTCGTTCCACTTCGGATGTGGCTTTCTTGAACGCCCCCTCATTTTCCACCACCTGCAAATCAATGATGCGATTGAGCGCGTCGAGCGAATGTTTTTGCGAAGGCAATGTCTGATTTAGCATTTCTTCAGCTGAAACAGGATCACCATACATCAGTTGATCAGCTATTTTACGATGGTATATCGATGAATTTCTGGTGGCTTTATTTAACTCGTCATACAATACCTTTTCTTCCTCACTGAGGCCGGTCGCCAGAAAATCTTCACGCGCCTGCAAAAAATTGGTTGCATGACCAAGAAAATCTTCATACGACTCATTGCGCGCAAAGGCCTCTTCTGTTAATGACAACCGCCACAGCTCCATCATGCGCTCACGCGCTGCATCACGCATTTTCGTCGCCAGTTCGGTCTGCCGATTTTGCTCCCTGATCACATGTTCAAACTCATCATTGGACTTGTGAATTTGCGACATACCAATAAAGGAAATCAGGGCGAGCGAGGCCAGTATAAAAACAGACGTAATGATTATCAGTAAAGTTTGTGGCGCTTTCATTTTCAAAATTTTCGCTTGTCGCTAAGTCACGTATCGACAGAAAGCATCCGCGTCACCGCCAGGATGACAACCGCTATTCCGTCATACCCTATCCATATAGACTGTCGCTAATTAACTTTAATTATTATTTTTTTGATATCAGCCTGGCTAGCCATCCACTGCCTCCACAACAACAATGGCCCATAAAATACGGGCCAGTTTGTTCTTGCATCAGCCTATAGACTTCAAGCTACCGCATTATTATAACTTTTTTTATCTGTTTTAACAGCCAAGCCAACCTGACCGAGAGCAACACTTCCCTGCTGCGGCTCATAAAGTTGATTGAACGTTACAAGAGACTTCATACTTCAATGATTTTGCAGGCATTAACCGTCAGGGCAAACCATCGCTTACTTCACAGGAGCGCGTTCGGACCAGTTACCTTCTGGCAAAAACATCGCTTCTTCATGCACTTGCATGGCTTCGGTTATTTTACCCATGGCCTTCAGGATCTCGCTTTTCAGCAGCATGGAATTTCGCGCCTCTGGATCAAGGTGCAGTGCCATATTAACTGATGCTAATGCCTCCTCATCTTTTTCAAGGACA
>Ga0209633_10003218_pt1 | contig 15189 bp, 18 predicted proteins | sample Cruoilmetagenom1_FD_187290 | JGI IMG/M metagenome (GOLD analysis project Ga0209633, IMG submission 187290) | Oil polluted marine microbial communities from Coal Oil Point, Santa Barbara, California, USA - Sample 1 (SPAdes) (version 2) | ecosystem: Environmental > Aquatic > Marine > Oil seeps ... | reverse complement strand
TGTCAAATGAAAAATTTCATGAAACTGCGAAAAATGTCGGATAATGTGTGTATTTTAGTAAAATATATTGATTTTCAATGAAAGTTCTTTCAATAGAAAGGCCACCCGGGCAGTTGTGCTCGGGCGGCTCTTCAATTATTATTTGAAATTTAGACAACAGGCTGATCAAGGATAGTCGGCACAGCGGCGGGTGCGAGCACGCGTCCGGCCAACTCTCCGTCAAACCTGAGCAGTCCGTTCGAATCTTCCTTCAGTCTTTTCAGTTTTGCGAGAATTTTGTTTGCCTCATCTTCTTCCTCGACCTGCTCGTCAACAAACCACATCAGAAAACTTTCGGCCGCATAGTCTTCAAGTTTTCTTGAGAGAGTAACGAGTTTATTGATTCTCTCGCTGATATATTCCTCATGAGCAACAACTGCTGCAAAGGCTTCCTTATAGGATTTCCAGCTTATATCCGGTCCTTCAATAGCCTTAAGTTCAGCGCGGCCGCCGCGTTCATTAAGAAAGTTGAAAAACTTCATGGCGTGCATCGTTTCTTCCATATATTGACATCTCATCCAGTTGCCGAATCCGGGAAGATCTTCATCCTCAAACCAGCTTCCCATCGAAAGGTAAAGGTAAGCTGAAAACATTTCAGCATTTATCTGATCATTAATTGCATCCTGCATCTCTTTTTTTATACTCATCTTTTACTCCTCATGGTTTATAATTATCTTCTATAAATATAATAGTACTGTTTCTTTATATCAACAAATTTAAAAGTGACATTACTTGGCGGAAGAACTGTTGTATTATTGAATAAATTTCTTTCTTACCTGTAGATTGGGGTATAACAGGAGAAAAGTATGATAGATATAGTCAATGTCAGAAAAAATTACGGAAAGGTTGAAGCTGTGAAAAACCTCTCGTTTTCGCTTGACAGAGGAGAAATCTTCGGACTGCTTGGTCCCAACGGGGCCGGAAAATCAACAACAATAAGAATGATAATGAATATTATAAAGCAGGACTCGGGCAAGATTCTCTTTGACGGTAGAGAAATCCGCGAGGCAGATAAGGATCGCATCGGCTATATGCCGGAGGAGCGGGGGCTGTACAAGAAGGTCCCGGTTGATGAACTGCTGGTTTTTCTTGCTGAATTGAAGGGGATGCCCGCAGCGGAGTCTCAAAAACAGATGGATCCTTTTCTTAAGCGATTTGGGCTTATGGAATGGAAGAAGAACATGACCGATGATCTGTCGAAGGGAATGAGTCAGAAAATTCAGTTCATATCTACTATTTTGCATGATCCTGATATTATCATTCTAGATGAACCATTCTCGGGTCTTGACCCGGTCAGTGCCGATCAGATGAGCGGGATGATTGCCGAGCTGCGGGATAAGGGGAAGACTATTATCTTTTCGACGCATATCATGGTTCATGCCGAACAGATCTGCAACAAGATCTGCATCCTTAGCGAAGGGGCTGTAAAAACCTCGGGAACAATTTCGGAGGTGAAGAGCAAACATGGGCGTAACACCGTAGTTATTGATTTTGAGGGAAGTGCTGCATTCATTAAGGAGCTGCCTTTTGTCAGCGAGCTGATAGAATGGCCGGGCTCATGCGAGGTTTCACTGACAGATGAAACCGATGCCGACCAGAAACTTCTTAAAGCCGTTTCTGAAAAACTGAAGATCAGTCGTTTTGAACTGCAGCGGCCGAGTCTTCACAAGATATTTGTTGATCTTGCCGGTGATGCTGAAGGGGGTAAACATGCATAAATTGTGGGTGATGATTAAATACAATTTCAGGAGGACCGCTGCCAGGAAAAGTTTCATTGTTCTTACCATATTGGGGCCGATTATTATAATCGCTATGGCTGTTCTTCCCGGCCTGCTGGCGCAGCGCAGTTTCGGTTCGGTTAAAGACGCGCGTGTTGCTGTATACGGTGATGGCGGCGGTCTTGCCGATACCCTTGTAACAGCAAGCCCGAATTTTCTGACGATTTACCGCACCGATGATTTTGAATCAGCCCGTGAAGAATGCTTTGACGGTACTCTCGACGGTGTTCTGGTGCTTCCGGATAATGCGATGGATGCCGAGGTTCTCAGTTTTTATACCCGGGGTGGAAGCAACATCGTCATGACCGAGACGGTGCGCAATACAATTGGCCATATTCTCACTGGTCTTCGGGCTGCCGAGGCTGGAATTGACCAATCGCAGGTCGCAAAGTTGACAGCTGTACCTTCATTCGATATTGTGCAGCTTAATCGTGACGGCGGCGACAAAGCCGGGCAGGATTTCAACGATTTCATCTATACAGCCATAGCCTTCATCATGCTGCTGTATATGACAACGCTGCTATACAGTCAGATGATCGGCCGCTCGGTTGTAACCGAAAAGACGAGCAAGACTGTAGAGGTGATGCTTTCATCGGTAAGACCGTCAACGCTTATGATCGGCAAGATCGCCGGTATGGGAATTGCAGGCATCGTACAGTATTCTGTCTGGATTGCTGTTTCACTGCTGCTTATGAAGGTGGTCGGTCCGGCATTGAAAATCGAGCTGCCGTCGCTGTTGTCAGCCGATATGCTCGGATACCTGATACTATTTTTTCTACTGGCGTTTTTTCTATATTCGGGCTTGTACGCGGTTTGCGGAGCCCTGGCTGAGGACGAGCAAAGCTACGGACAGCTGCAGATACCCTTCATCATTCCGCTTGTGGTGCCCATGGTAATGATCTCTTATCTAGTTATGAATCCCGAGGCGCCGGTAACTGTGTTCCTGTCGTTTTTCCCGCTTACCGCACCCATGACGATGTTTGTTCGTATCATCGTTTCACCTCCTGGTATGCTGCACATCATAATCTGTGTCGCAATAATGCTGGTTACGATTACAGCGGTAGCTATTGGTTCAGGTAAAATTTTCAGGCTGGCGATTCTGCGGACGGGAAAGAGCCTGAAACTGAAGGACGGGCTGAAGCTTCTATTTCAGAAAGGGGAGTAGGTTAGCTGATGTGGGATCTTTACAGGTTCCCAATTATTATGTTTACTATTTCTTCAGGGCTTTGATCTATTGATACGGAAATACTGTCACGCGGCGGCTCAAGGCTGTCGAATTGCGACTGCAGCAGCCGTTGCGGCATGAAGTGGGCATTACGCTTTTTCAAACGCTCTGCAACCTGATCAAAGCTGCCTTCGAGGTATACAAATACGGTCTGACCTCCTATCCCTCTGCAAAGTATGTCGCGATATGCCTGTTTCAGGGCGGAACAGGCAAGTACCGCACCTGTGTCGAGGTTTTCACGGGCTAGTCCGTTCAGGTCCTCGAGCCAATCCAGTCTATCGGCATCGTTTAAAGGCTGGCCGGAAGTCATCTTTTTGATGTTTGCTTCAGGGTGGTAATCATCACCGTCAAAAAAAGGCAGGCCGAGTTTCTTAGCAAGCAGGATGCCCACAGTAGATTTGCCGCAGCCGGAGACGCCTATAACATAGTAGATCATATAAGTGATCATAATTTGATTTTTGTTTCTTGACAAGCTCTCTGGTATATAGTAAAAAACTAATATGATTATTACTGATAAAGCAAAGGGTCCTCTGAAGGAATTTGCGGATGCTAAACCCGGTAGGGTTTTCACCGTCTTTATTCAGGGGCATGGATGAGGCGGTCCACAGGTAAACATGGCTCTGGATGAGTCTGATGAAAAACTGACCGCCCTTGAACATGAGGGTTTTACGTTCCAGTTTGAAGAACGTTTAAAACAAGTTGTAGAAAATATTGTTATTGATTTCAGTGACAGTTTCTGGCAGAAAGGCTTAACAATAAGAACTGCCGCCGGGGGAACCTGCTGAGGATGAAGACTGGCTAAATGCCGGTCTTTTTTTTGGGCGTTCCCCGCAGCAAAGCTCCGGGTCCGGCTTTTCGAGGGTTCCGCCTGAGCCGTCACCGGCCCAGGCCTAAAACCGGCGATTGCCGGTTCCGCCTCTCCAATCCGTAACGCGGTACTATTATAACCACGGACCTTTCAGGTACACGGAAGGCACGGTGTGTTTTTTCACTTACGGATTTTTTATCTTGTTTGCACTCCTGTAATTTCATTTTAAAGCCTGTTCCTGAAAAATAAAGGTCAAGCTCTGTTCATTCCTTCGGAACTCAACCTTGATTTTTCAGAAAGCAGGCTCAATTGCTGAATTACATGTCTATTTCTGGTATTAAAGTCGGCTATCTGTTCAATTTCAAGAGCAGCCGTCTCAAATGGCAGCGCATGGTGCTGTAAGGCTGCTATTTGCATTAAATTGACAAAACGTACAGAAAAACGTACAATTGCATGGTGGAGGATATCCTATGGATGCAATTAGCTACACCAAGGCCAGACAGAACCTCGCAAAAACGATGGAGTCGGTTTGTGCAGATCATGAGCCGGTGATTATTACCAGTAAACACGATAAAACGGTTGTTATGATGTCGCTCGAGGATTATAACTCAATGGAAGAAACAGCCTACCTTCTTAGAAGTCCCAAAAATGCCAAAAGGTTGTTCGAAGCGATTGAAGAGCTTGAGAGCGACGGCGGGAAAGAGCATGATCTGGTAGAATGAAAATTGTATTTGCCGAACCTGCCTGGGAGGATTATCTCTATTGGCAGAATCAGGACAGAAAAATTTTGAAGCGTGTAAATAATCTTATTAAGGAAATATCTATAAACCCATATGAAGGGGCGGGTAAGCCTGAGAAACTGAAGCATAACTATGCGGGCTACTTCTCCCGCAGGATTACGGATGAACACCGAATCGTCTACCGCGTTGATTCGGATTCGTTATTAATGGCACAATTACGCTATCATTATTGAGGTTGGTGTATCATGAAAAGAGTTCTATTATCTCCTATCGTAAAATGGGTCGGAGGCAAACGCCAGCTGCTTTCTGAAATTGGCAGCAACTTTCCGAATGATATAAGCAACGGCAGTTGTCCCTATTACGAACCTTTTGTGGGGGGCGGGGCTGTGCTGTTCAATTTGAAACCTCATAATGCTGTTATAAATGACAGGAATGAGGAACTGGTCAACGTATACCGGATTATCCGGGATGAACCTGAGGCTCTCATCAATGAGCTTGGAAGACACAGGAATGAGAGCGATTATTTTTATGATATCAGAACTATGGATCGAGATGATGCCGTTTATTCGGGGCTCAATAATATCGAGCGTGCTTCAAGAATCATATTTTTAAATAAAACCTGTTATAATGGTTTGTACAGAGTAAACAAATCCGGTCAGTTCAATGCCCCATTCGGCCGATATCGAAATCCTAATATTGTTAATGAGCATAAAATCAGGGCAATCAGTGATTATTTTAATACTGCGGATGTGAAGATTCTCAATACCGATTTTGAAACTGCTCTTGATGGTATTTCCCCGGGGGCCTTCGTCTATTTTGATCCTCCCTATGATCCGGTATCGAAGAGTGCAAATTTTACCGCCTACGCAAGCAATGGTTTCTGTCGTGATGATCAGATTCGGTTAAAAAAATGTTGTGACCGTCTAAACAAATCAGGGGTGAAATTCCTGCTGTCAAACTCAGCTACTGATTTTATACGTGATCTTTATTCGGACTATCACGTAACAATTATTAAGGCAAACCGGGCGGTAAACTCAAAAGCGGATAAGCGCGGTGCCGTTGAGGAAGTGTTAGTCAGAAATTATTAAACAATATTTGACATATTTATGTCACAGTAGTATTATTAATTCATGAGAACAACAATTCGCATGAAAGACGAATTACTCCAAAAAGCCAAGATTGAGGCGGCAAAAAACAGGATAAGCCTCACAGCCTTTATCGAAGAAGCTGTTGAACAGAAACTGCAGTCCGACAATTCCCCTCCGGAAAGCGTCAATGATTTCAAGATTATTACATTCGGCAGTGGAGGTGTGAATGCCGGAGTAGATTTGAATAACGGCGAATCACTCCTTGATCTGATGGAAAACTGATGTACCTGTTTGATGTAAATATCTTTGTTCATATGCACAGGAATGATTCATCTGAGCATGAGAAGGTTTTTGATTTTGCTCTCGATGTTCTTCAGGGGACTAAGGTCTTCGGTTATTCTCCGCTTGTGTTGAGCGGATTCTTAAAAGTAGTGACCCATCCGAAAATATTCAGAGAACCTACTGATTTCAATACTGCAATCGCATTTACCGAATCTATTATAGAACATCCCAATTCCAGACCAGTTCTGCCCGGGGAAGCTCAGCAGCATATATTCAGACATCTGTGTTATCAGCTGAAACCGACCGGTAATTTTTTCCCTGATCTGTACTATGCTGCTTTGGCAATTGATTCAGGTTGCCGGTGGGTGACATGCGATGAAGGTTTTAAACGTTTCCCCGGTCTGGATGTGAAGATCTTATAGTTAAGCTTCCCAGCTCTCCCGCTTGGGATATCTGTAGTATTTTCTGCTTGAGTATCCCAGTGTGAATACCAGCCCAATCCGCCTGTCGGCAGGCACTCCAACCTTTCTGCGCAGCTTCTTTGTAAATAATGCCGCCTCTGCAAAACCTATCATGCATGCGCTGATTCCGCGGGCATGAGCTGTGAGCATCATGTTCTCACCGGCCAGAGCGCAGTCAGTGCGGCCGAAACGTTTTCCTTTCGCTGGGTAGGTTAGTACCACTACTGCAGGAGCTTGAAAGAAGAATGCATCTGAACTGCCTTTGAAAGTGTCTTCAATGCGTGTTCTGTAATCCTCAAGAAGGCTTTTTGCACCGTACCGCCCGAGACCGGCCAGTTTTATCAGCATTTTCCCTGCAGGACTGAGTCCTATATCAACGACTCTTTTCAATATACCGCAGATCAGCAGTGAAGCCTTTCGGACATCATTATCAAGAAGAACTATAGATTTTACCTGACGGCTGTTTGAGGCTGTTGCAGTCAGTTCTCCTGCACTTATTATTGCTTTAAGATCATCCGGATCTATCGGCTGCTCTTTGTAGCTGCGCACAGATCGTTTACTTTTAATCAGATGCTCGAATGCTGCTACTGCATCAGGGGATGATGCAAATTCGGCTGTACCGGCAGGATAGGACTGCAGCTGTTCACCGTCCGCTCTGACAGCACCGACCGGACATATCATTGCACAATGGCTGCATTCAATACATCCGCTCGATGCAATTTCTGCAGTTTGGCTATTTTTATCGATTGTTATTATTCGCGAAGGACAATCCGCAGCGCATAGTCCGCAGAAGGTGCATTCAGTACTGTTTATTTCATAGGTCATTCAATTATCCTTAAACCGATTTTATTTATCTTCGAGTTTATACGCAAGTATCATTGCATGTCTTTTCTCGGTTTCGGCCAAGCTGATCCCGCATCTGTCGACGCTGTAGTATATCGATTCATTGTGTGAAAAGAAATACCCTGAAACTGAACCCGTCTTATTTAGAAGCGGAATTTCCCGAGTAACAAATCTTCAGATTATGAATAGAAGCAGAGCTATATTTTTTTTGTAGTAAGAGGCATAATAAGAAAAACTGGAGGCTATAAAATGTCAGTCTTTGTAAATCGTACTCTGAATATGAAAAAGATTAAGCTCATCGGTTTTGATATGGATTATACACTAGTTCCTTACAATGTTGAGGCCTTTGAGAGGCTCACCTATCATTTGGCTCAAAACCGTCTGGTTGAGGCCTTCGGTTATCCGGAAGCAGTTCGGACGCTCGAGTTCGATTTTAACAGGGCAATAGTAGGTCTTATTATCGATAGACGAAATGGTTATTTAATTCAGTTGAGTCGTTATAACAAGGTCAAATCCTCCCGCTTCGGTACTGAGGAAGTCCCTTTTTCCGTGCAGAACCGTATATATGAAAACAGGGCTATCGATCTGCATGATACCGATTTTGTAAGTCTGGACACTTCTTTCGCTATTTCACACGGGGTGCTCTTTTCTCAGTTGGTACAGCTTAAAAAAGAGGGTCATAAGCTTCCTGATTATTATGATCTGGAAGGTAATATTATGGAGGCAATAGATAGTCTCCACAAAGACGGTACCCTGAAGACAGAACTCAGTAAAGATTTTGATTCTTATGTTATTAAAGACTCACGGGTAAGTCAGATGCTGGAGCGCTACAAGAGTGCCGGAAAAAAACTGATGCTCATTACAAATTCTGACTACGCATACACAAGAATTCTTCTGGACTATGCGGTAAATCCTTTTTTGAAAAAGCATTCACGTTGGCAGGATGTTTTTGATGTATCCATCACCCTTGCTGACAAACCAAGATTTTTCGAGCAGAAGAATCGTTTTCTCCAGATTGATTTGGAGACAGGCCTGATGTCAAATCATGAAGGTCCTGTAACCGAAGGTTTGTATCAAGGCGGCTGTTCCCGAATCCTCCAGAAGGATCTTGGGCTGGCAGGAAGTGAAATCCTCTATATTGGTGATCATATCTATGGAGATGTTGTATCAATCAAGAAACAATGCGACTGGCGCACAGCTCTTGTCCTTGGAGATCTGGAAGTTGAAATGGAAGGCCTTAGAAAATCTCAGGCAGTGCAGGAATCCATTGACGCTCTTATGGAGGAAAAGGAAGAGCTGGAAGATAAGATCAATATCAATGATATAAACCGATATGAGGGTAAATCTGTCAGCAGGAAGGTTCTCGATGATTTATACAGCAGAATTGATGCCCTCAATTCCAGAATTTCAGACCTCATAGTTAAATACAGGTCATTCTTTAACCCATTTTGGGGTGAAATCCTGCGTGCGGGATCGGAAGAGAGTCGTTACGCTGAGCAGGTTGAAAGATATGCTTGTATCTATATGACCCGGGTATCAGATCTCTACGACCATTCACCTCGTACCTATTTCAGGCCTAGAAAACGAGTCCTTCCCCATGAAGCAGCAGCATGGAGCTGCCGGGAATAATAAAAACAATGAGAGTCATGTGAATTCCTAACCAGACTTCGTTGATGCCTGCGTTGATTATCAAGAATATGCGTCATGAACAATACTCTCGCCTGGGATGTAAGCGGTCATTATGATCCCTATAGCTGCATTGATATTGATCCGGAACGAATATATATGCAATCAAAACAGTAATGCTTTATCACAATAATTTGATTTTTTACTTTACATATGTAAAAATAAGGATAGTAGTCTTTACAAAAGACAAAATATTGACTAAGTTTAACATAAGCTAAGTATATTAAATATTGACATTCGGAGGCTATAATGAAGCTGTCAAAAGCAATACATAAAGAATTGTACCTGAAAATGGTACAGACCAGAAGATTTGAAGAAACTGCTGCAAGGTTATTCGTTGAGGGTAAGGTTCATGGAACCGCCCACTTCTGTATCGGTGAAGAAGCAACCGGTGTAGGCGTATGTACACCGCTTGAGGTGGAAGACTATATTCTACAGACGCACAGGGGGCACAACCAGGGCATAGGTAAGAACATGGACATCAAGAAAATGATGGCTGAGTTCCTGGGAAAAGAAACCGGTTACTGTAAAGGTAAGGGCGGATGTATGCATATCGCCGATTTTTCAGTTGGAAGTCTTGGTGCAAATGGTATTGTAGGTGGAGGAATCCCCCTGGCCACTGGCGCGGCACTTAAGCAGCAGTACAACAAAGAAGACAATATTACAGTGTGTTTTTTTGGGGACGGAGCAACCAATGAAGGTTCTTTTCATGAATCACTGAACCTTGCAGCTGCATGGAAACTGCCGGTACTTTTTGTATGTACTAACAATTTTTATGGAATGTCAACAAGTACCAAGATATCAATGGCCATCGATGATATTTCAATCCGCGCTAAAAGTTACGGAATGAAGGGCCTGGCTCTCGACGGTAATGATGTTGTTAACATTTATGAAGAAACAATAAAGGCAAAAAAATATGTTCTTGAGAATGGCCCGATGCTGATGGTTCTGAATACCTATCGCTGGATGGGTCACTCAAAATCTGATGCACAGATTTACCGAAGTAAAGATGAAGTCAACGAGTGGAAGAAGAAAGACCCCATCAAGAAGCACAGAGAATTTATACTAACTGAGAAGATAATGACTGAGGCTGAGCTGGATGCAATTGATGTTCAGGCTGCCCAGGACATTAAGGATGCTGTTGATTTTGCAGAAAACAGTCCCGAACCCAAGATCGAAAACATCTTTGATGATGTTTATGCATAGGAGAAAACCATGAGAGATATAACATACGCGCAGGCGTTAAATGAGGCGATGAGTGAAGAAATGCGCCTGGATAAAAATCTCATCTTTATAGGTGAAGATATTGGAGTATACGGAGGAGCATTCGGTGTATCAAAGGGAATGTTTGAGGAGTTCGGATCAGAAAGGGTGAAAGATACTCCGATCTCTGAGCAGGTAATCACCGGATGTGCCGCAGGTGCTTCCATGACAGGTCTTAAAACCATTGTCGAATTGATGTTTTCCGACTTCATGACCCTTGCAATGGATCAGCTTGCAAACCAGGCTGCAAAGAACCGATTCCAGTTCGGCGGACAGGGAGCTGTCCCTATGGTTCTCAGAGCCCCCGGCGGATCAGGCACAGGTGCTGCTGAACAGCACAGCCAGAGTTTAGAGGCTTGGGTAGCCCATGTGCCCGGTCTTAAGGTCGTAATACCTTCAACTCCTGCTGATGCAAAGGGCCTTCTAAAGGCATCAATAAGAGACAACAACCCGGTTGTTTTTCTTGAGCAGAAGCTTCTCTATAGGCAAAAAGGTCCTGTAGCTGAAATTGGTGAAGATGAGATCATCCCCCTCGGTGAAGCAGATGTTAAGCGTGAGGGACGTGATCTAACTGTTATCACATACGGACGAATGGTTCCCCGCAGCCTCAAGGTTGCCGAAGATATGGCAAAAGATGGTGTTGATATCGAAGTAATCGACATCAGAACCCTCGTTCCGCTCGATAAGGAAGCCCTTATCAAGTCAGCGAAGAAGACTGGAAAGGTTCTCATTGTGCACGAAGCATGCCAGACCGGTGGATTCGGCGGCGAGCTTGTTTCAGTTGTTGTAGACAGCGACGCTTTTTTCTACCTTGATGCTCCCGTAAAAAGACTCGGCGGACTGGATGTTCCAATCCCTTATAACCCTAATCTTGAAGCACAGGTTGTACCGACAGAAGAAAAGATAACAGCTGCAATTAAAGATCTGTTGTAGATCAGGAGAATTGATAAAATTGTACATCCGTGTATAATTTTATCTTGAAGTTTGAGAAACAAGACTTCTCAAACTTCAGCTCGCAAAACCGCCTTCCATGGCGGAGATATATATGGAGAAGTAAATGGCTGAAAAAATAATTATGCCCAAGACGGGCATGGCGATGGAAGAGGGCGTTATAATTGAATGGCTTATCAAGGAAGGTGATGTTGTTTCACAGGGCGATATAGTTGCCGAGATTGAAACCGATAAATCCAACATGGAACTTGAGTCTGATTATGACGGAACAATTCTAAAGATATTATACCCGGCGGGAACTACTGTTCCTGTTGTTAAAACAATAGCCTGGATAGGAACTCCAGGTGAAGAACTTCCTGAAGAGGAAGCTGCAGCTCCTGCTGCTCCGGCGGAAGAACCAAAGGCAGATGCTCCGGCAGCAGCAGTTTCTGCACCGGCCGCGGCGTCAACCACTGCGGCCAAGGCTGACATGGTCGGTGACAGAGTTAAGGCTACTCCGGCGGCACGAAGGGCTGCAGGTGAGAAGAATGTGAACCTTACAGATATCGAGCCGGGCGGAAAGCACGGTGAGGTTCGTGAGAATGATGTTCTCTCTTCTCCGAGTGTTACCGCCACCCCTCTTGCAGCACGTGTTGCTGCTGATCAGGGAATACCTTTAGCAGATGTCGCAGGCTCCGGCTACGCAGGTAAGATTTTTAAATCGGACCTTGCAGCGTTGAGTGCGCTTGCGCCAATGTCCGGTGCGGTCGATGAGGCCTTTGTTCCGAACTATCAGGATGAGCTTGTTAAGCTTACAGGAATTCAGAAAATTACCGGTAAGAGAATGGTTCAGAGCCATACTGAAATACCGGTCGTTACCGAGAATGCAAAGGCTGATGTTACCGAGCTTCTTGCAATGCGCAAGAGCCTTAATGAATCACTTGGTGCAAAGATTTCTATCAACGATTTTGTTATGCTTGCAACTGCAAGAATGCTCAGGCTAAACCCCCGAATGAATGCAAGCCTCGCAGAAGGCGACCAGGTCTTGTATAAGGGAAGAATCAACCTTGGAATGGCCGTAGCAACACCTAAGGGACTGCTCGTTCCTGTTATAAAAGATGCCGATATGTATTCAATTACAGGTATTTCTGCAGCAGCGAAGGAACTCTCCGGCAAGGGGCGTGACGGGAAATTGCAGATGGACGAAATGGAAGGCGGGACATTCACCGTTTCAAACGTCGGAATGTTCGGTGTTACATCTTTCACCCCTATAATCAACCAGCCTGAAGCAGGTATACTCGGTGTATGTGCCGTTGAAGACAAGCTTGCGATGATTGAAGGTGAAGTTGTGAACCGTAAGATTATAGGATTGAGCCTGACATTTGATCACCGTGTAGTTGACGGAGCCGAAGCAGCGATTGCTATCAAGACCCTCAAGGATTTCCTTGAAGCACCGCTGACAATCCTCGCGTAATTGCAGATAGGAGAATTATATGGCTGAAAATAAGTATGGTGTTATTGTAGTCGGCGGCGGTCCCGCCGGTTACGTTGCTGCGATTAAGGCTGCTCAGATCGGTGCAAAAACCGCCTGTGTCGAGAAGGATGTTCTCGGCGGAACCTGTCTCAACCGCGGTTGTATTCCGACTAAAAACTTTTTGAAGAGCGCCGAGTTTCTCTATGAACTCGAAGAGGCGGCAAGCCGGGGTATCTCCCTTGCTTCAACCGAATTCAGTGTAGATATGCCGGCAGCTGTTAAGGCTAAAAACAGAGTTGTAAGAAAGCTTACCGGTGGTGTAGGTACTTTGTTAAAGGCAAATAAAGTCGATGTCTTCTATGGAACAGGTATTGCGAAATCAGCAACTGAAGTAGGTGTAAGCGGTGGGAAATCCGGGGAGCATACCCTAAGTGCCGGTGCAATCATCCTTGCAGGAGGTTCGAAGGCTGTAAAGCTTCCGATCCCGGGTGTGGAAAGCGAAAAGGTTCTCACGAGTGATGAGATTCTTGATATACAGGAAGTTCCTGCAGCCCTTGCTATTATCGGCGGGGGAGTGATAGGTGTTGAGATGGCAATGGTCTTTGCTGCATTCGGCAGTAAGGTGACCATCGTTGAGCTTGAGTCCAGTATCCTTCCGTTTATGGAAAAAGAAGCGGCTGACCTTGTCCTGAAGTCACTTAAAAAGAAGGGTGTCGATGTCAAAACCGGCATTGATCTTGATAAATTTGAAGAAACAAAAACCGGTATAAAGCTTGTACTCGGTAACGGTGAGACTGTCACTGCTGATAAGGCTCTGCTTTCGATCGGCCGTCAGGCAGATCTTTCCTGTGTTGATGGTTTGGGTATTGAAACAGAGCGGGGAAAGATCGTCGTCAATGATGAGATGGAAACGTCTGTCAAGGGCATTTTCGCTCCCGGTGATGTGAACGGACGAAAGATGCTGGCTCACGCCGCCTTCAAGATGGGCGAGACCGCTGCTGTAAATGCTGCAAAGCATGCAGGAGGAACAGGAAGTCCCTCTATAAAGGCTGATATGCGTTTTGTGCCATCGGTTGTATACTCGGTGCCCGAGGTGGCCAGTGTCGGACTCTCAGAGAAAGAAGCCGCCGAGCAGGCCTCGATTGCCGTCGGATACTTTCCCCTTGCAGCTAACGGACGTGCACTTGCAGCCGGAGCTCCTGAAGGTTTCGTAAAAGTGATTGCAGATGCCCGCTACGGGGAGATGCTCGGTGTGCATATTGTAGGTCACGGAGCTTCCGAGATCATCAATGAAGCCGCAGCCCTCATGGCTATGGAAATAACCGTACATGAGGTAGCAGAGATTGTTCACGGGCATCCCTCGGTATCAGAGGCTTTCATGGAAGCAGCAGCCGATTGTCTCGGTAAGTGCATCCATTTACCCCCTAAGAAAAATTAAAACTTCGTTTCAGTTTTTCTTTTGAAGATTTGCCGACCGGAAAGTCGGCAAACTTCCCAGAATAAACCTTTAGAGGATCAAGCATGAATAGAAGCCGGGACTTTCTGGTCGAAATAGCCAGACGATATTATATAGATGAAATTTCACAGCAGGAAATTGCTAAAGAGTATAAGCTATCCCGGCCTACTGTATCGAACATACTGAAACAATGCCGTGAAGAGGGTATAGTCGAAATCCGTATCCGCGAGAGTTCTGCATTTTCCCGCGGTTTAAGTGATCGCCTCCGAGACCGATTTGGATGCGAGACGGTTATAATTCCTTCAAACGAAGATCCCTCGGCTGTACTCAGTCGTGCCGGTGCCGAGGCTGCCGCCTTTGCATCTTCTGCTATAAATGACGGCATGAAGGTTGGTGTCGCCTGGGGAACCTCGCTCTTCCAGATGGTTCACCAGATGAAGCATCTGAATGTCGTCGACACCGAAGTCGTCCAGCTGATGGGCGGCCTGGGCGCATCCAACCCCCAGTATGACGGAGCCGATCTGGCCCGCGAATTATCCAAGCTGCTGAATGCACGTTATTATCCGCTGCAGTGCCCGGTGCTAGTGAAAAATATTGAGGTCAAAGAGATGCTTGTTTCTGAAAACGGTATCCGTGATACCTTACAGCGGACCGGCGATATAGACATAGCCTTTGTTGGGATATCCTCAAATGATCCCGATAAGTCAGCCCTTGTAAAGGCCGGTTTTCTGACGCAGAGTGAGGCAGAAGACACCCTGCGGGCCGGAGCTTTAGGCCACATATGCGGATACAGCTACGGTGCCGAGGGGGAAATGCTTCCGCTTCCGGTTAACTACCGTATAATTGGCATCGAGTTTGAAAACCTTAAGAAGATCCCCGAGCGTGTAGGTATTGCCTGCGGAGCAGAGAAGGCTGATGCAATAAAAGCGGCTCTTACCGGCGGGCTTGTGACCACCCTCATCACCGACGAGGCAGCAGCCCTGAGGATATTGAGCTGAGATTGCAGTGTCTAACTTTTCCGAATTTTTGTCAGTAATCTTATAAACAGTACTTCAAAAAAATCTGTTTGACAGAACATATAACACCTTCTATCTTATAACTATGATGAAAATAGCA
>Ga0209633_10003217_pt1 | contig 15190 bp, 17 predicted proteins | sample Cruoilmetagenom1_FD_187290 | JGI IMG/M metagenome (GOLD analysis project Ga0209633, IMG submission 187290) | Oil polluted marine microbial communities from Coal Oil Point, Santa Barbara, California, USA - Sample 1 (SPAdes) (version 2) | ecosystem: Environmental > Aquatic > Marine > Oil seeps ... | reverse complement strand
CCCAACTCAACACATTGTCCCAACGTTTACGCCAAACAAAATGTTCTTCGGCAATTTCTTCCCAAAAATTTTCAGGATTTCTAACTGATTTTCGATAAACTTGAAAGTATTCTTCTAAGTGTTTTATATGGTAATTACTCATGTTATTATTTTAATGTTTTTGAGCTTCTCCTGCGTTATTGGGCATTCTAATATTATCAACTATTTCTTGTACTTCTGTTGGAGGTTCAGGTGTAAATGAAGAAATTACTATTGAAACTATAAAATTTACAAACATGGCTACGGTTCCAAATCCTTCAGGTGATATGCCTAACCACCAATCATCTTTAGTACCACCGCCAAACCAATCAAATTTAAATTTCATCATATAATAAAGCATCAATAATATACCAACTATCATTCCGGCTATAGCACCTTCTTTATTCATTCTTTTATAAAAAATACCTAGAATAATTGCCGGAAAAAAGGAAGCAGCCGCCAATCCAAACGCCAATGCCACTGTTGCCGCAACGAAGTCCGGAGGATTGATTCCAAACCAACCTGCAATAATAACTGCAACCACAGCAGAAAGTCTAGCTGCTATTAATTCACCGTTTTCTGTAATTTTAGGATTGATAATTTTCTTGATGATGTCATGTGAAACCGAAGCTGAAATAACCAATAAAAGACCTGCAGCAGTTGAAAGTGCAGCCGCTAATCCTCCTGCCGCAACTAATGCGATCACCCAATTTGGTAAACGTGCTATTTCAGGATTAGCCAATACCATGATATCTTTATCAATAGTTAGTTCGTTTTTATTTTTGTCTGCTACATATTGTACTATTCCATCCTTATTTTTATCGTCAAAAGTTATTAAACCCGTGGATTCCCAATTTGAAAACCATTCAGGTAAATCGTCATATTCTGTATTGCTAACAGTTTCGATCATGTTTGTTCTTGCAAATACAGCTATTGCGGGTGCGGTGGTATAAAGTATGGCAATAAATAACAATGCCCATCCAGCAGATTTACGAGCATCACTTACTTTTTTAACTGTAAAAAACCGAACAATAACATGTGGTAATCCAGCGGTGCCAACCATGAGAGCAGCCGTAATAAAGAAGACGTCAATTTTTGATTTACTTCCTGAAGTATATTCATGAAATCCTAATTCTTCATGTAATCCGTTAAGTTTGTCTAAGAGATAAACCCCATCAGTACCGGCACTACCAAAACCTAATTGAGGTATCGGATTACCCGTCATTTGGATTGAAATAAAAATGGCTGGAACCATAAATGCAAAGATCAAAACACAATACTGTGCCACTTGCGTATATGTGATACCTTTCATTCCACCGAGAACAGCATAAAATAGCACTATAAACATGCCTATAATTACACCGGTATCAATATCTACTTCTAAAAAACGAGAAAACACCAATCCTACTCCTCGCATCTGACCGGCAACGTAGGTAAATGAAACTATTAGAGCACAAATAACAGCAACTACGCGTGCTATGTTTGAATAGTATCTATCACCGATAAAATCTGGTACTGTGAATTTGCCGAATTTACGTAAATAAGGTGCTAATAATAAGGCAAGTAAAACATAGCCACCTGTCCAGCCCATTAAATAAACCGAGCCGTCATAACCGTCAAAAGAAATTAAACCGGCCATTGAAATAAATGAGGCTGCAGACATCCAGTCGGCCGCTGTTGCTAATCCGTTTGCAATAGGGTGGACGCCTTTACCCGCAACATAAAATTCACCAGTAGAACTCGCTCTAGACCAAATAGCAATTCCAATATATAGTGTAAATGTTAGGCCAACTAAAACCCATGTCCAAGTTTGAATATCCATAGTTAGCTCTCTAAATTGAATTTTTTATCAAGTCTATTCATTAATCTGATATAAATAAAAATCAAGATTACAAAAACATAAATAGAGCCTTGTTGTGCAAACCAGAAACCAAGTTTAAAACCACCGAGTTTGATTGTATTTAATTGCTCAACCAATAAAATTCCGAATACATAAGAAACCAAAAACCAAATTGATAGAAGAATGGCTAAATATTTTAAATTTTCTTTCCAGTACTTTTGTTGTTTGGTTGTATTCATAAGGTTAGATAGTTGTTTTGGATTAGCAAGATAATAATATATTTTTTTAAAATCATAAAATCTTTACGAACAACAGTTATTAGCTTATTAAAGAATACATTTTAAAAAGACTATTTTTGTATCATTAATAATTTTAAATGATCGAGCTTTCTGAACTCTTACAAGTTGTTCTCAATAATTGGGGAGTCATTACATTATTTTTTATTGTTGCCATATTATATTCTTCGGTTGGTTTTGGTGGAGGATCTAGTTATTTGGCAATATTAACCTTAACAAGTTTGGGCTTTATACAGTTTAGAGCTATTGCATTATTATGTAATATAGTAGTAGTTAGCGGCGGAACATATATCTATGCTAAAAAAGGACATTATAATTGGAAAAAAGTATTGCCATTAGCTTTAGTGAGTGTCCCTTTGGCTTTTATAGGGGGGTATTTAAAAATAAGTCAAACTTTCTTTTTTGTTTTATTGGGGATCACATTGATAGTTGCTGCGATCTTAATGTGGATATCTAAATATATTGCAGAATCTTCTAAACGAGAAACTCGAAATTCTGTTACCAAAGATGGATTTTTTGGTGGTATTATTGGATTTGTCTCCGGAATGGTTGGAATAGGTGGAGGTGTTTTTTTAGCACCATTATTACATTTAACAAAATGGGATACACCTAAACGAATAGCTGCAACTTCTAGTTTTTTTATATTGGTAAATTCTATAGCCGGCTTATTGGGTCAATATCAAAATCCAGATTTTTATTTTGAACCTAATATTGCTTTTGTATTGATGCTAACTGTATTTTTTGGAGGACAAATAGGTTCACGATTGAGCTCTTCAAAATTGACTCCATTAACAATACGAAGAATTACTGCGGTCTTGATTGTTTTTGTTGGTTTAAGAATACTTTATAAACACCTGATTTAGTTTTTTTAATTAATAATATACCAATTGGTATATTATTCGTATATTTGCTTAGAAGAAAATTAGAATTAAGTAAATAAGAACACGAAATATTAAAAGTTATATGCCATCTCAAGAAATAGTAGAGCAGTTTATTGCACGTGTTGAAGAAAATGAACATGATAAGGCTATAGAAGAATATTATACGATTGGAGCGTCAATGCAGGAGAATCAATCTGAGCCACGTGTTGGTCGTGATCTTCTTGTGGAAAATGAACGAAAAGTTCTTTCAAGAGTGAAATCTATGACCTCTAAATGTATTCGACCGGTGTTTATCAATGGAGAAAATATTGTTATTCGTTGGGTTTTTAAATTTGAATGGCTGGATGGAACGGTAACTGATATTGAAGAAATTGCATATCAACGTTGGAAAGGTGATCGTATTATTGAAGAAAAATTCTTTTACGACCCAAAACAAATGATTCCTAAATAACTCTATATGGCACTTGTGAATATAAATGGGTTAACTTTTTTAATGAGAAAAAGAAAATTATAAGTTATGATCAATACATTGTCCAAAGCAGCACAAACAAGTCAATATATTTTAGAAACGGTATCGCCAATTTTTAATAAGAATGGTTATAGCGGCACTAGTATGTCTGATATTACGAAGGCTACGGGTTTAACAAAAGGCGCGGTTTATGGAAATTTTAAAAACAAGGAAGAATTGGCTTTAGAGGCTTTTAATTTTAATGTAAAATTTATAGTCGATAAGATCAAGTCTATATTAAATGATATTGAATCTCCTATTGCTAAATTATTTGCCTTGACTAACTTTTATAGATCTTATTATATGCACAGTTTGCCTAAAGGAGGCTGTCCGTTATTAAACGTAGCCATAGATGCCAATAATACCAATCCTGAATTATTTCATAGGGTAAAATTGGTGATGAAAAAATTGACAGGCGGTATTGCTAAAATGATTGCTGAAGGCATAAATAAAGGAGAAATAAAAAGTGATATTGATGCTGTAAAATATGGAGGGAGAATATATTGTATGATAGAAGGAGCTGTTTTTGCCTCAATGACATTAAAAAACGATAGCTACTTAATGGATATGATGAATCACATAGATAAGATGATACAAACAGAATTACAAGTTTAGCATTATGAACATAAAATCAGATTGGAACTGTATAAGGAAACACTTTAGTAAAAGCTTTAAATCGAGTTTACATGTATCTATTGCATCTGTTGATGCCGAAAATAATCCAACGGTTACACCGATAGGTTCTTTATTTTTAAATGATGATCAAACTGGATTTTACTTTGAAAAATTTCCAACCAAACTACCAGTTAATATAAACTCGAATTCAAATATTTGTGTGTTAGGAGTTAACAGCAGCAAATGGTTTTGGGTAAATTCGTTGTTTAAAGAAAAATTTTCAAACTCGCCTGCAATTAAGTTATATGGTGAACTTGGTAAAAAAAGAAAAGCAACTGAAGATGAGAATAGAGCACTCATTAGAAGAATGAGATCAACCAATAAACTAAAAGGGCATAAATATTTATGGGGTAAAATGGACTCAGTAAGAGAAATTACTTTTTCTAAAGCAGAAAAGATAAATTTAGGTAAAATGACCACTAAATTATAAACCGATGACGGCAAAAATATTCGTACTAATAGCGAGTTCTATATTCTTAATATTAGGCACAATTCATATTGTTTATACATTTTTTACCAATAAGTTTCTTGCCAGAGATGATGAAACTAATAAAAAAATGAAATCAACTTCTCCAATATTAACCAATGAGACCTCTGTGTGGAATGCATGGATAGGTTTTAATGCGAGTCATAGTGCAGGAGCAATGTTTATAGGACTGATAAATATTATGTTGGTGTGTCAACATTTTGAAGTGTATCAAAATTCTTTTAATATTCTATTACTAGATATTTGTACAGGTTTATTTTATCTTTTTTTAGCAAAAAAATATTGGTTTAAAATTCCGTTAATAGGTATTTTAATTGCAACAAGTTGTTTTATAGTTGCCATATTACTATTGATGAAATAAAAAATTTAATAAAAAATATACCAATCAGTATAAATTATAGTTAGCAGTTTTAAAACAGCATTACAAAAAATGAATACAGAAATAATTACTAAAAAATTAGTTGAAAATCATTTAAATTTTTCGAGTTACATAGCTAGTTTGTCTTTAGATGAGTATGAATTTTCTTATCAGGATAAATGGAACGCAGGACAACATTTAGACCATATCATTAAAAGTGTTGCAGTACTTACTAAAGCATTTGGTGTTCCAAGATTTATATTGAAAAGTAAATTTGGTGTAGCGAATAGACCGTCTAGAACCTCAGAAGCTTTGATCGAAAAATATTTAGAGAAATTGAAAACTGCAAAACCAACTCCAAGCAGATTTCAGCCGGAAATTATAGATTTCAGAAAAAAGGAAAAGGCTATTCAAAAGCTACAAAATAAGGTTGTTAAGTTGTGTAATAGAACAATGAAATTTTCTGAAGTTAATCTGGATGTTTATATTTTACCGCATCCACTTTTAGGGAAGCTGACTTTAAGAGAACTGTTGCATTTTACTAGTTATCATGTGGAGCATCACCAAGATTTAATAACTGAATCGTTAAAAAAGAAATAGGACTAATTTTCGTATGAAGCAGTTTAAAACAGATAAAAAAGAAGATGTAAAATCGAAATTAAAGCGCGTCGCTTTTAATTTGTTCCCTGCAATTAGAGGAACGGGAGTTTGGGTTAGTTTTATTTCAAATGATTATAGAGAAATACATATCCGTTTACCATTAAGTTGGCGAACCAGAAACTATGTAGGGACCATTTTTGGAGGTAGTATTTATGCTTCAACAGATCCGTTTTATATGATACAACTTATTCATATACTAGGTAAGAAGTATGTGGTTTGGGATAAGTCTGCACAGGTGAAATTTAAAAAACCAATTAAAAAAACGGTTTATGCCAAATTTCTAATTACTGATGAAATTCTCAATGAAATTAAAGAAAATGTAAAAAACAATAATACTTATACTATCGATTTACCTGTATTGCTTCAAGATAAAGAAGCGATTGTTTATGCCGAAATTATAAAAACCATTTATATAGCAGATAAGACGTATTACCAAAACAGGAAAAAATAATTCATAACATGAAATACTACTTAAAAATATTAAAATTCTACTATAAAATAGTCTCTTTTCTATCTCCAAAATTAGGAGGGAGATTAGCTTTTAAACTATTCCAAAAAGTGAGAAAGAAAGATATCAGTAAAAGAGAAATATCTTTTTATGAAAAAGCTAGGCATTTTAGAATTCCGCTACCAAAAGAAGATTTACACTGTTATGAATTTGGCGATCCAACAGGTGAGTTAATATTTTTAGTCCATGGTTGGGATTCTAACGCAGGGAGTTTATCAAAATTTGCTTTTGAATTGGAAGAAAGAAATTATAGAGTTATAAGTTTTGATTTACCGGGACATGCAAATTCAAAATCAGAATACACTAATTTATATGAATGTAAAGAAGCATTTAAAAAATTAATAAAATTTATTAATCCGCAAGAACCCTTTACGATCATTTCTCACTCATTTGGTTCGGCAATGACAGCTTATACCATGGCAGAAACAAATTATACCGTTGATAAATTTGTGTTTTTAACCACACCGAATTCATTATTGGAGATTTTTACAAATTTCAAAAACTTTGTGGGTATCACTGATAAAACATTTTCATTTATGCTAAACAATGTCAACAAGATATTAAAAGAGGATGTTCATCATATTAGTGTTGAGGAAAAATTGAAACATATCTCATTTACCAAATTATTACTGGTGCATGACAAAAAAGATAAAATATTGCCTTATAGGAATTCTGAAGAAGTGTTAAATTCAACTGATAATACAGAGTTGAAATCGTATGAAAGAATTGGGCATTACAGAATGCTTTGGAATGATGATGTTTTAGAAGATACCTTGGCTTTTATTAAAAACTAAAACCATGAAAATACACCATTTAAGAAATGCAACGCTCATAATTGAATCTGGGAATCATTTTATATTGGTTGATCCTATGTTAGGGGAAAAGGGAACAAACGGGCCACTTGCATTTATACGTCATAAAGCAAGACGAAACCCACTTGTTTCATTACCGGAGAATTCAAATGAATTATTAGAAAAAGTAACACATTGTTTGATAACGCATTGCCAAAGAAAGCATTTTGATCATTTAGATGTCGAAGGGGTGTTGTTTTTAGTAAAAAATAAGATTCCTGTTACGTGTAATAGTAAGGATGCTAGTTACTTAAAAAAGCGAAATATTAATGTTCAGAATATTTTATATCCTTGGAAAAGTGATAGTTTTTTAGAAGGAAATATAACCACAATTCCTGCCAAACATGGCTATGGATGGATACATAGATTAATGGCCAATGGAGTAGGCTTTTTTATCGAATTACCGAATTAGCCAACAATTTATATAAGCGGCGATACCGTTTATACTATTGACGTTGATAAAGCACTTTCAAAATTTAAACCAACAATTTCTATTATTGCTTCAGGTGCCGCAAGTTTAGATATTGGAAAACCGATATTAATGACGTTGAAGGATATTGTGAAATTTATTCAAAATTCGCCAGGTAAAGTTATTGCAAATCACCTCGAAGCATTAAATCATTGTCCGACGACAAGAGAAGGACTCAAAGAGGAGTTAAAAAAACAAAATTTATTGTCAAAAGTATTTATACCCTATGATGGTGAAACTTTACAGTTTTAATAAATAAAATCATTGCGAGTTATCGGCCTTTGGCAAATGATGAGGTTATCTTCATGATGTATATTGGTTAACATTTTAATCTCGTTATCTGCCAAAGGCCGATAACTCGCAATGATTTTTAACTCTAATATTTTATCTGGGTTTATTCAAATTTTCCCAGATGTAGACCCTTAACTATGCCATCCGCAAGCCCTATTTTTGGTACATAAATTTTTGTTGCTCCACTCCATTTCATAGCATTCAAATAAATTTTCGTTGCTGGAATGATCACATCTGCTCTGTCAGGATTTAATCCGAGTTCTATTATTCTTTCGTTATAACTCATTTGTTTCAGAAATCCGTAATGAGCTTTAATGTAAATATAAGAAAGAGGTCTGCCTAAGGGTCTGTCTGACATCTTAAATATTTTATTGATATTGCCACCCGAGCCTATTAATGAAAGTTTTTTTAATCCTTTGGTACTCGATTTGATCCATTGTTCAACTTCTTTAAAAATGAGTTTGTTGACCTCTTTATTGTTGTTCAATAAACGAACAGTTCCCATTTTAAATGATTTCGAATTAATGATTTTTCCTTTAGAAAAAATAGTAAATTCGGTACTTCCGCCGCCAACATCGACATATAAATAAGACTGGTCACTTTCAATCAATTCATTTAAGTCTGTTGAAGCAATAATTGCTGCTTCTTTTTTACCATCAATAATATCAATAGAGATACCTGTTTTTTTATTTATTTTTTCTACAACTTCTTTGCCGTTTTCAGCTTCACGTATGGCAGAGGTAGCACAAGCTTTAAATTTTTCTACACCATTTACTTTCATTAGTAATTTAAAAGCATCCAAGGTATTAATCATACGTTTGACATTAACGTCACTTATTGAGCCTTTTACAAAAGAATCTGCCCCTAAACGAATTGGAACCCTTACTAAGGAAGCTTTTCTATATAAAGTTTCTTTATTTCTTTCAATAATAATATTTGCAATTAAAAGCCTCACAGCATTAGAACCTATATCGATTGCTGCATATTTTTTTATTTCCAAACTAATGTTTTTTTTATTTGAACTCCTCTCGGCTTTTTGTGATTCCCTGTAAAATCATCATTTTGCCCTAATATTTTGTCTTTTTATAACTCCGTAGCTCAGCTATGCATTTCAAAAAAGTCTTCATCTGAGAACAAAAGCATAATTTTTCGACCGAATAAAAAAAGTCAAGATGAGTTCATTATTTATGAAATTTAGGAAATTCAACTAAAAATGTTTCTCCTTTCTTTATATTTTTCCAGTGTTTATCCTTAAATTGAATGCCAACAACACCACTAGTAGGTACATGTGCTATAGGTTTATTACCAAAAGTATTTACAAAAGTATTGATACCATGATCGTGACTAAAAATTATCGCTGAGTTAAATCCGTCATCCAAAGCCTTCACTGTTTTTATCAAATACCCATCGCTAAAACTGTACAGAGATTTACTTATTTTCATATTTGCTAAAGGGAAATTAAAAGTATAGCTAAAGATCATTGCTGTATGTAATGCTCTGTTAGCACAACTAGAAATAAATACATTAGGGCAGTCTACTTTACTTGCCAATACTTTAGAAATTAAATAAGCATCCTTAATCCCTCTTTTTTTTAAAGGTCTGTCTATATCTTGTACGCCGTCATACTCCCAGGATGATTTGGCGTGCCTAACTATGTAGAGTGTTTTCATTAACTATAATTACTTAGTAACTATTGATAGTCAAATATAAATGATTTTATTATTTTTTTAGGGTGCCAAACGTTCTTTTTTCCAATCAAAATCTTTTTGTAAAGTATATCTTATCCTATCATGCATACGATTCGGTCTTCCTTGCCAAAATTCAATACTTACTGGTCTTATAATATACCCTCCCCAATAATTTGGGCGTGGAATTTCTTTATTTTCGTATTGTTGTTCAAGTTTTTTTAATTTTTCATCAAGTTTTTCACGTGAATCAACCAACTTACTTTGATCTGATGCCAACGCTCCAAGTTGACTTCCTCTTGGGCGACTTTCGAAATAACCATCAGAAAGATTTTCTGCTATTTTTTTGGTTGAACCTTTAATAATAATTTGTCGTTCTAAATTATGCCAAAAAAAAGAAGCACACACTTGATTATTTGTCGTAATGTCTTGGGCTTTTTTACTGTTATAATTTGAGTAAAATATAAAACCTTCCCAGGTGAACTTCTTAAGCAGTACAATTCTGCTGCTCGGTTGTAAGTCATTACCAACGGTTGAAAGGGTAAAAGTATTTGCTTCGCCAGGCTCTCTAGTTTCCGCTTCGCTGTACCAATCTCTAAATAATTCTATAGGATTATCAGGAGTGTTTTTTTCTAACAACTCATCCTTTTGATAGTTTTTTCTATGATTACTTAGATCTTTTTCCATATTACAAAGTTACTTCTTCTTCAAGAAAAGTAATCCAATAAAAGTAATTAAACCATTTAAGGCTAATAATTCTAAGCCAAAAATATATCCACCTAGCCATTGTTCAGAATACATATTAATAACTAAAGTTAGCAGTACAGAAATTATTGCGATGAGCCATACATATTTATCCTTTATAGCGTACTTGGTAAAAATACCAAAAGCAAATAAACCTAATAATGGACCGTAGGTATACGATGCCACTTGCAGCAAGCTATTGATCACATTATCTTCAAGAACATATTTAAAAATAATGATTACAATTACCAACATTACACTCATGCCAATATGTACTTTTTTACGAATGCCTTTTTGTTTGTTTTTTTCTTTATGTTCAATGTTTAAAAAGTCAATGCAAAATGAAGTAGTTAATGAGGTTAATGCACTATCAGCACTGCTATAAGCTGCGGCAATCAGCCCAAGTATGAAAATAAAGCCCATACTAATACCTAAATCACTATTTAAAGCAACTTCAGGAAACAATAGATCTGTTTTTAACTGACCATCAACAATAGGAGTTGCAATTCCAAATTTATCAGCATAAATAAACAAAAGTGCTCCTAATAAGACGAAAATAAAAGTAACGATAAACAATACAAAACTAAATGTAATCATATTCTTTTGAGCTTCTTTTAAGTTCTTACAGGTAAGATTTTTTTGCATCATATCTTGATCTAGGCCTGTCATACTTATCGTTATAAACATACCTCCGACAAAAGATTTAATGAAATGGTTCTTTGCCAAGAAATTATCGAAAATAAAAGTTTCACTATAGCTTTTTAATTCATTTGATGTAATAAACTCACTAAAGGTCCAGCCAATTTTATCATTGATATAGTAAATCGCTGCAAATGAAGCTGCTATCATAAATAAAGTTTGCAAAGTATCTGTCCAAACAATAGTTTTTATACCACCTCTAAAAGTATAAATCCAAATTAGTAATATTGAAAGTATAACCGTTATTTCAAAAGGAACACCCCAACTGTCAAACACAAAATACTGCAATACTGATGCAACCAAAAAAAGTCGAAACGCAGCACCTATCACTCTAGAAATAAAGAAAAATATGGCACCGGTTTTATAACTAACAATACCAAAACGCTGATCTAAATATTGATAAATAGAAGTAACATTTAATTTATAATAGACAGGCAATAGTACATAGGCAACTACAAAATAACCAACTACATACCCCATTACAATTTGCATATAACTAAATTGACTGGCATCTACCGCTCCGGGCACTGAAATAAAGGTAACCCCTGAAAGTGAAGCTCCTACCATACCAAAAGCTACCACATACCATGGAGATTTACGTTCGGCTTTAAAAAAGACTTCGTTACTATCGTCTCTACCGGTAAGAAAAGAAATAAAAATTAAGACAGCAAAGTATCCTAAAATCAAAAAAATTATATAAATTGGCTGCATTAAATGGGTTTCAGATTCTACTTTTGATAAAAAAATGATTACGAATATATGATTTTATTTGTGTTTCCAATTTATGTTAGAGGAAAATAAATGTCAAGTCGGAGTGTCTCAAGTATTTGGGAATATCTCATTATAACCTCTCGACTGCGCTCGAGGAGACAAACAATTGTTTTATAGAAAAATCTTAAATGATAATTCTAAAATCGTAAATCCAAAATCGTACATTTGCCTCTATGAATTTTTCTTCGAAATTATTAGAGAATGCAGTTAATGAAGTGTCACAGTTGCCAGGTATAGGTAAACGAACGGCATTGCGTTTGGTATTGCATTTACTCAAACAACCTAAAGAAAGAACAACTTATTTGACTACAGCCTTAGAAAACCTAAGAGCTGATATAAAATTGTGTTCAAATTGCCATAATATTTCTGATGTCGAATTATGTGAAATATGTGCTAATAAGAACAGAGATGAGCAATTTTTATGTGTGGTTGAAGATATACGTGATGTAATGGCTATAGAAAGTACTTCGCAGTTTAGAGGTTTGTATCATGTGCTTGGTGGAAAAATATCTCCCATTGAAGGAATTGGTCCACAAAATTTAACCATAGAAAGTTTGGTGGATAAGGTTAAAAAAGGAGCAATCAAAGAAATTATTTTTGCCTTGAGCCCTACAATGGAAGGCGATACTACTAACTTTTATATCTATAAGCAAATTGACGACTTAGACATAAAAGTTTCTACAATTGCCAGAGGTATTTCAGTAGGTGATGAGTTAGAATATGCTGATGAAATTACCTTGGGTAGAAGTATTTTAAATAGAATTCCGTTTGAAAATTCTTTGAAAAGTTCATAACAGTTTACTTTTCAATTCTAATTCTCACATCAACCGCAACAATTTCATATGCAGTAGCTAGTAATGGGTTTATATCTAATTCTGCAATTTCAGGTGCAATTTCTAATAAAGCTGAGATCTTTCTGATGATTTTAGAAAAAGCTTCAATGTTTATACCTGTTTGTCCTCTGACTCCTTTTAAAATTGGATAAGCTTTTAATTGATTGATCATATTTAAAGATGCTTCCTTTGAAACTGGAATCATACTCGCATTTACATCTTTTAATACTTCAACAAAGATTCCACCCAAGCCACACATTATTATATGAGGATAATTATTTTCTTTTTTAGCACCAATAAATAATTCAGTCCCATTTTTCATCGGCTGAATAATAACTGATGTTGCGCCGTCAATTAGCATCAGTTTATTAAAGTTAACTACTAATTCTTCGTTATTTTTTACATTTAAAATGACACCTCCAACATCCGATTTGTGTAACGGACCAATTACTTTTTGTACTACAGGGTATTTTAAAGATTTACATAACTCAAAAAGTTCAGATTTGTTTTTTACTTCATATTGTGGCACAAAATTTATTCCTGAAAATTTTAACAATTCAATGGCTACCTCTGATGATATATAACCATTTGGTAAACCATCTATAATTTTTCTAATAGTTAGAATATCAATAGTTTCTGTAGGTGTGCGATTAGAATCGGACTTTTTTGAACTATAAACTTTTGCAAGCGCCTCGCCAAACAAAACCTCATCTGTAAAAGCAATATTATCTTTAGAAATAAAATCGGTTATTTCATCTTTTACATTAACTACCGAAGGTAAAATGGCGTAAATGGGTTTATTACAAGTAGTTATTTTTCTATTCAGTATTTCATACGCCTCGTGGACAGACGATAATCCTGGGCTTCCAAAAATAACCGCCATTGCGTCTATATTGTCAAATTTAGTTTCACAATAATCGATAATTGTTTCTAATTGTGCTGCTGTTCCGGTTGCTAAAAAATCAATAGGATTTGATGTTGAAGAACCGCTATACAATTTACTTAATAAGTCTGTACTGTGTTTTGTTTCTAATTTCGGAATTGTTAATCCGTTTTTTGATAACACATCGGTTAGCATGACAGCTGGACCACCCGCATGCGTAATAATGGCAATATTTTTTCCGAGAGTCACTTTCTGAGTGAGAATACCGGCCACTGTAATTAATTCGTTTCTTCCGCTACAGCGAATTATGCCAGCTTTTTTAAACAATGCCTCTATAAAAACATCTGAATTTGCCAAGGCTCCTGTATGTGATGAAGCAGCTCGGTTTCCAGCTTCTGAACTTCCTGCTTTAATGGCGGCGATACTACATCCTTTTCTTATTAAAGAGCTTGTATGTTTTAAAAATTTAATCGGATCTTTTATGCTTTCAATATATAAGAGTTTCACTTTTGAACTTTCCTTTTCATCGAAAGACTCATCAAAATGGGCTAAAATTTCTTCAACGCCTATTTGTGCACTGTTTCCGACAGTATAAACATTCGAAAAAGTGAGTCCAGTATTTTGAGCTGCCTCAATAATAAATACGGCAGTCGCACCCGATCCTGAAATAAAATCAACTCCTTTTTTATCTAATTTAGGTATTGGTGTAGTAAAAACTCCGGTATAATGTTCATTGATCAAGCCAATATTATTTGGTCCTAATAAACTACCACCTGCTTTATTAATTAAAGAAACTATTTCTCGCTCTAGTGATGCTCCCGCTTCATCTTTTTCACTAAACCCGGCAGAATAAATAATAAACCCTTTTGTATTTTTTTGTTCTGTTAATACCTTTATTGTTTCGAGAATATAATCGGCTGAAATAGCAATAATTGCCAAATCTACATCGGGAATTTCATTAATGTTTTGATAAGATCTATGACCTTGAACCAGCGTTTTTTTAGGGTTAACTACAAATAGATCTCCATTAAATTTATGATCGATTAAATTTTTTAAAACCCTACCTCCCGGATTCTGAATATTATTAGAACCACCAACAATAACAATACTTTTGGGATGAATTAAACTTTTGTGTAGCATCTATTTGTTTAGATTTTCTAAAATGTAAAGTAAATGAAAAAATACAGCCAGAATGCTGATATTTATCAATGTATGAACAAATAAAAAATTGTTATTTTGATGTGAATTATTAAAGGTAGTGATTATGTATTCATTTTCGAACGCTGTAAACTCAATGCATTCTGAAGATATAAAACTTTTACTAAAACAGTCTTCAGGTAAAAATATGATTTCATTTGCCGGAGGTATGCCAAATAATAACCTGTTTCCGATTAATGGGATCGATGAAATTTATAATTCTTTACCAACAAACTTAAAACAACTTTGTTTTCAATACGGGCCAACGTCTGGATACCCACCTTTGGTAAAATCATTAGAAAGCTATTTGAAAAATAAAGGGTTGCCTATTGATACTGATAAAATATTAATTACAACCGGTTCTTTACAAGCCATAAGTATTATTACACAAGAATTTGTTAATGAAGGGGATATAATTCTAACTGAAAATCCAAGTTTTGTTGGGGCATTATCTGTGTTCGAAACTTATGAAGCTGAAATTCACGGCATTCCTATCGATAAGGATGGTATTGATATTGAAGCCTTAAAGCAAAAAA
>Ga0209633_10003216_pt1 | contig 15191 bp, 21 predicted proteins | sample Cruoilmetagenom1_FD_187290 | JGI IMG/M metagenome (GOLD analysis project Ga0209633, IMG submission 187290) | Oil polluted marine microbial communities from Coal Oil Point, Santa Barbara, California, USA - Sample 1 (SPAdes) (version 2) | ecosystem: Environmental > Aquatic > Marine > Oil seeps ... | reverse complement strand
GATTTTGTGATGCTAGAATAGGAATAAATATTGGCACTAATCTTTTTGAAACAAGTCCAATGGTGGGAATTGTTTGTGAACATTGTAAAGAACATTTACAGAGTTATTTAAATGAAGTCATTAAACAAAAAAAGAAAGGAATTTTCTTAGATGAAAGATTCACAAATGACACCGATTTTAAATGTCCTCAATGTGAGAATGAAGGAGTATGTTTCAATTGTGTTAATGAAATAACACCTGAATTATTTATTTTACGAGGACAAATTGCTTTAGTGAAAGATAAAAGATTACAAAAATTAATGGTTAAACAAATCCATAAACTTCAATTGAAAATTGATGATATTCCTATGAAAAAATAAAATGGTAGGGAAAAAGAAAAGATTATATATTGTTAAATCACATACTGATTCAGAATATGGCGAATGTGTTTGTGCTTACTCATGTAAGGAAGCTAAACAGATTGCTTGGGATTCAAGTGATTTTTTACAGGAAGAAGCTTCTGATGATGAGGGGTGGATAGGTGTTCGAGTTAATTGGTTAAAGAAGGCTTATGTAAAAGGTCTTAAACTTGGTTGTATTCAGCCTGATGCAGATTCATTAAGGAGAGATACCTTTTCATATCTTGAAGAAGCAGAGTGCCCTATTTGTATGAATATAAGGTATTTAATAGTCAATGAATATGAAGACGATAATTTTAGATTTGTTGGTTGTTCAGATTGTGCTGAGAAATATGAAACTGATAAATTAAAAAAAGAGGACATTCCTGAAGAAGCGATTCCTTATATAGATTTAGAAAAAATAAAATGATAGATGAAGAATTAAAACAATGGGTAATTGACAATCAAAAATATATTGATGAATATTTAGAGGGAGATTAGAATGATTTATACAAAAGACTTTTGGTATTCGTTTGATAGAAAATGTACTAATGGACAAAGGTTTGTATGGTTCTTAGTATATTTTGCCATACCCTTTTCAATCTTAATGTCATATAGTTTTATGCTTGGAGTATTGTTTGGTTTAATAATTATATTATCAAGGGAAAGGGCTTGGTATTTAATCAGAATTGGAAAATAGAAATGGAATTATGTTCAGCTAAACGGATGTTGTTAAGAACTACTCGGCAAATTAAATGTTTGGAAGAGAAGAAGGTTATGTTGGAAGATTTAATTAAAGAAAGAACTCAACAGCAACAAATGGCAGACCAACAATATAAACTTTGGAAAAAATCAAAAAAACTACTTAAAGAAAATAAATAACAATGGCACAAAGAGAAATAATGAAATTTTTATTAGAAAATAAAAGTAAGAGATTTACCACAAAAGAATTATCTAAAGAGATTGGTGTTTTACCTAAGAGTATTAGTGCTTCTGTCAAGAAACTTATCCAATCAAAAATGATTAAATCAAAATTAGAAAAAGAGAATAATTTCAAAAAAAGAATCCATTGGGTATAGAAAACTTTATATACTTTTGAATTTATCTTTTTTTTGCTTAAAATAAATAAAAAAGATTTGTTTAGAAATAGTAAAACTGTTCAGCAAGATGGTGTAACTTATTTCTCTTTAAATACTTTTCGTTAGAGGTCAATATATCATGGGGATGAAGATAAAAAATTTACCATTAGACAAATTCAAGAATTATGGCAAAAGCGATATTGAAATTATCATCAATTTAATCAAAGAATATCTTCAAGATACAAAAGCTATTGAATTAAACTCTAAAGGTTTCTTAATCTTAAACATTGACGACATGCAAAAAAGTTTACCTTTCGAAATTTATTTTTTTGATAATATTATAGAAAACTTTTCTGAGATGGATACTTTAATAAAACACGCAGTTCAATCGTGGTGTGATAATGACCGAACAATTTATTATACAACTTCTGAAAAAACAGCATTGGAATTTACCCCCGCTTCTAACATAAACCATCTGAATGATACTAAACTTCATAGGATTCATGGGTATATAGATTCTATAAGTGAGTTTAAGCGATTACCTAAACATTTCAAATTCAAATGTCCAATTTGTTCTGAATCTTTTTATTTTTCAAAAGAAAAACCTAAACCGAAATGTAGGAATATTAAATGTAGTGGTTATAACAAACAAAAGCTTGATTTGGAAAAGATAGATTATGTAAGTCGGAAATATTTCATTATTAATAGTTCGACCACACCAAGTAACCAAATATTATTAAAAGGATATTTTGAGATTGACGATATTAATAATCCTAATGATTATATCTTTGATGATTTTCTAATAGGGAAAAAGGTAGATTTGTTAGTAATGCCACTCACTTATGAATCTGTTATGATGAAAGAACGAACCCAAGAATATGTTTTCAAAATGAAAGGGATTAAAACTTATCAATCCATCATTGTCACAACACAAGATAAAGTTAATATTAAAGCACGAATCAAAAAAGACTATAAAGAAAAAGGTGTTGAAATTTTCAATGAACTTTGTTATTCTATGTCTAAGAAAGTTTTTGGACATGAGTTTTTAAGACAGGCTGTATTTTGTACTGCTATTGGTCTTTCGAAAGAAGACGACGATTTTAAAGGAGATATTAATAATGCATTTAACATAATGTTGTTAGGCGACCCTAGTGTAGGGAAAACTTTCTCAGCGAAACAATTCCTACCTTATTTTGAAAATTCAGCTTACATTCAAGGAATCTCAACAACAACTGTTGGATTGTTAGGTGGGTGTGATAAAGTTCCTGATATGGGGTTTGTTATTAGAACTGGACAATTAGTTAAATCAGATAATTCATTCATTCTTTTAGATGAAGTTGACAAAATGGCTTCAGAACAACATAAAGGGTTGTTTACAGCACTTTCTGAAGGACAACACTCTATCACTAATATTAAAGGAAGTTTCAATTTTGAATACAACACAGGCTTTATTTTAGTGGCTAATCCTAAAGGTGGGAAATTCGACCCTCACTCAACTATAAAATCACAGATTGATTTAGACCCAGCTTTTTTATCAAGGTGTGATATAGCGACTATTGTTCCAAAACCTTATGAAGATGAACATGGTAATATTGATAAAGATAAATATAATGAATATCTTAAATATCGGTCAAAAGAAAAAACATATAAGTCTAATTATTCAGAAGATTTCTTAAAAAAATATGCTGTTGTGGTTAAAGAATCTTCAAATCCTAAATTAACAAAAGAAATTAAACAATACATCAGAGAATATTTCCAACACGTTTTTATCAAACAACATGAACGACTACAACAAACTAAACAAGGGTTTGATAATGCAGAAGACCTTGTTATTAAATCAATCGACGAGAGATATATGAATACTATTATGAAACTTAGTAAGATAGTCGCAAGGGCGTGTTTATGTTCTGAAGTTGATAAGTCACATTTTGATAAAGCATGTGAAATTTTAGACGAAACTATGCTTAACCAAATGAAAAAAGCATTTGGAACTGATGATTTGTCAGCAGTTGAATACACATTAACATCTAAAAACAAAACAAAAATCCCAACATCAAAACAAGATAAATCTGATTGGGTATTAATGCAAATAAAGAAATCAAAAGAAGAAGATGGTCTTGATGAAATGAAATTGATTGTTAGTGCTAATGACGTGGGGATTGATGAAATAGAAGCCGATAGGATTATTGCTTTGTTAAAACAGAAAGGGGAAGTAATGGAATCAAAGAGAGGGTTTTTGAAATCTTTGTAAGAATGGATTCACAAGTACAAATGATATTGATTGCTGGTGGTCTAGCAATCATAACAGTAGGGATTATTATTATCATTAAATTATTTATTGCAATTAAAGAATTAGTAAATGGAAAATAAAATGTTACAATTTAAAAAAATAAATCAATCGAGTGTAATCACATACTCTTTAAAGATTTATAAGAAAGGAAAATATATCAAAACAATTGATGTAATTGAAAAAGATTTAGAAGATGGTATGTTTGGGAATTATGATACTGAAAATGATATTTTAATGTTATCAACTATTTTGAACAAATTACCTAAATTTAAAAAATTTATTATGAATCATGAGATAGGTCACAGTTTCGATAAAAATATTGCACAATGTCTTTATAGAGATTTGAAAGATTATCCAGATATGTATTTTACAGAATCATTTTTAAAATTTTTCAAGATTCATGAAAAAAGATACGGAAGCAAAATAGGTTATTATAAACATCTAATTCAGGATTGGTCATATAAAATTTGTATATGGTGTGTTGTGATGCCTATTTCGATAATTGCCGGATTATCAAATTTTTTTATTAAAAAAAATAAATATAAATTATAAGGAGATGAAACAAATGGGAATATTTGGAAAAAAAGAACAAAAACCGAAAGTAAAAACACCAGAAGAAATTAAGAAAGAACAAGATGCCTTTGAAAAAAGACAGTTAGATATGCTAGTTGCATTAAGAACAAAAGCTGAGTTAAAGCTTGAAAAATCTGCAATTGTAACTTTAGGACAAATGGCTGACGTTGTTAGAAGTCAAACACTTGTTAATAAAGACCTTCAAAGGAAACTTAATAGGAATCAAGCTAAGTTTGTTGAATACAATTCACGAATGGGCGGTTTAATCAATCAAACTTTCGATAATGTAGATTCATTAAAAGCACATATTAAAATCTTGGTAGATAAATATAATGAGTAAGATAGATTTTGATAAAGCAAAATGCGTACTCAGGATTTATTATGATTTTGAAACAGGTGCGTACTTTTGGGATTTTGGTAATCATAACATAGGTTGTTTCCAATTAATAGGAATCCTTCATGCAGTACAAACAGACATATCAGATTACAATGCAAGTCTGACCGACGAGAAGTTTGAAGAAAAATAAAAAAAATAATGGGGGAAAATGGTAAACATAGAAGGATTTAAATATTTTATGTATTTTAAATTTATGTATCAAGAGAAATTTATAACTAAATTATTTGATGCAGTTATTTTATTGAATATTTTAGATGCAGTCACGACGTATATAGGTTTGAAATTTTCCCAATCAATAGTTGAAAAAAATCAGTTAATATTAAGCCATATTGAGAGTATAGGGCTTGAATTAGTAATGTTATTAAAGATAGTGTTCATAACACTATTATTTTTGTTTTTGAAAATTTTGTTTTTGAAAAAGAAATTCCCATTAAATGATAATAAGAAATTAGACAAGATATGTATCTCTTGTTTGTATTTATTTGTAATTGGAGTTTTAATTTATACAGTTGTATCAAATACAATTGTAATCATGAAATCACACTCAATCATTCCCATGATGTGAGAAAAGGGTAGGGTTTTCAGACAGTTCCCACGTAAACTTATGACTCCCTACTCTTTTTTATTTTAAAGGAAAAAAAGAAAATGGCAAAATACGAATCATTGGAACATCATAAAGAAGATATGATTAGACAATTAGTTGAAATGAAAAAAAGGATTAATGAAACAATCATATTGATTGATAATGCAAATAATTCGAAAGAGTTAATTTTAGTTTTATTATCAAGCCCTATGATGAAAAATTGTTTGAATGATAAAAAGGAATGATTTTATGGCAAATCTAGGAAGTTTAGGAGAAGAAGAAGGACAGACCAAACTAGAGGAAATGTTAGGGTCACTTAGTTATGAAACTAATTTCTTCAGACGACTGCAAATATTAGAAGTTGTGTTTAATATGATTGACGACGAACTTGCTGAGAAGATTGACTTACAATCATTTAAAATGTTTCTAGGAAAATTTATCGACGATAATAAGTTTATGAGGAAAGCAAAGATGATTTCGATAATCGAAGATAATGTTGAAACTGCTTTAGAATATCATGGTAGGGATTACATCTCAGCACCTGAGTTTCAATATGATAAATCTTTTCAGGAAAAACGAAGGATTATTGACAAACAGATTAATAATTTCATAGGAAAAACTTTAAAGGAATTAAACAATGTAGAGGACTTTTTTGATTAAAATGTTTAAGAGATTTAAATTATCAGAATATAATCCTATTAAAGATAATATGTATCGGGATAGGATGGAAGTTCGTGTCAGACAAGAAGATTCTTTTAGATATTGTTTTAGAAGAAACATTAGTGATAATTTTTTCAAAGATTTAGAAAATCTATATGCGAAAGATAGATTGTTTAGGACTAACACCATTATTCAAGTTTCTGGAATGACAGGTGGAGGAAAATCGATTGGAGTTATTTCATTAGCAAAAAAAATCTGTTCAAATTTTAATCAAAAAACAAATGTCAAATTTTATGACCAAGAATTACTTGATGAATTTAAAAATAAGCCAAAAGATACAATAATGATTAGAGATGAATCGCCAAGTAAGGGTGTTTTTGGTATGGGTTCGACGAGAATCGAAAATCAATTATCTGTCGTGGGAGATACAGCAAGGAAAAATGGTTTATCATTAATATTTGTTGAACCTGAATTTAAACAAAATGCCATTGCCAAATGGTATCTCGAAACAATTGATATGGGTTCTGTGACTAGAAAAGGAAAGGTTCATAGAGTAAATAGATTTGGAGTGAAAGAACCAAAAACAGAAACTTTCTTAGGTTGTGTTTTATTAGAAGTTTTACCTGAAACTGACCCTGATTGGATTGCATATAATAAAAGAAAAGATAAATTCATTAAAGAAGTTTTAGATGCTGATTTTACAGGTGCTAAGATGGACTATGAACAAGTGGCTATTGATATTGTTGCAGAAATGGATTTAGATATTTACAAAACATTGAAAGAAAAGAAATTGTTTGTATTGAAGAAATATCCAAGTTATACAAGCCAAGAAGTAGATATGATTTTGACAGCAGTTAAGATTTTAGAGAAACAGGGGTCACTTTAATATGTCAGAAGAAATAGAATTTGATTTCAAAAAAGTAAATGATTTTTTCATTAAACATTATAATTATTTTGTTATTGGGATAATTATGTTCATTGGTTTGTTATATAAAATAGAATTGTTAGATTTCCCAAGAGATTATTGGCACGACGAAGCTTTCCAATATCTTTATGCAGAAAAACCAATATCATTTATTTTGAGTTCAATGGATGTCCACCCACCACTTTTTAATTTATTATCAAAAGGAATTTTATTAATAAATGATTCATTTCTATGCACTAGGTATTTCATGGTTTTTTTATCTTTAATAATGCTGATAACCACATATTTCTACGTTTCAAAGGTTTTCGGTAAATTCCAAGCATTTGTAACTTGTGCAATTTTATCCACTTTCCCAACTTGGGTTTTTTATGCAACAGAGTTTAGAAGTTATATGTTTGTTTTAATGTTAATTCCAATTCAGATGTATCTATTTTATAGATTTATAACTAAATTAGATAAAAAGTATTTGTATGGGTGTATGATATTGAGTGTGGTATTACTTTACAGCCATTATTTCACAGCTTTAATGATATTAGGTCAAGCAATATTTATTTTAATTAGAAAACGAGCAATATTATTTAGAGTGTTATCAACTTCAATTCTAAGTTTATTTTTATGTGTTCCTTTGATAATATATTTTTTGAATACTCTTCCTAAGATTGAAGCTTTTTGGTTTAAAGAGATTACATTAAAAAGCGTAATATCAACATTTTCATATTTAATATTTCCTAATCCAACAGGGTTAACGACTGTATTAACAATTATTTTTTATGTCACGTTTATTGTATTGTTTGTTAAAGTGTTTTGGAAGAAGACAATTGAAGATAAACATTGGTTGTTAATTTATCAAGGGTTTTTACCGATTGCTATTTTATATTTTGTATCTCAGTTTAACCCAATTTACCACCATAGATATTTTTTATTTGGTGGAATTTCGATAATGATTTTATTCTCTGTTTGTGTCATAGAATTTATTAAATCTTTGAAATCAAACAATCAACAATCATTATTTATGTTATATATTTTATTATTAGTTTTCGCAATAGGAACTTTACAATCATCAGACGATTATAATTTCGAATTAAGAGATAGTTCACAATTTTTAAAAAATGTAATCGAAACGGATTATTTCGAGAATGATTATGTGATAGTTCATACTTCAACTTTTTCACAATCTCCTTACAAAGTTTATTTCAAAGATAATCATAATGTTAAAAATTTATTATTAACTAACCTTACTGAGAAACAATTGTTTACTGCTGGTGGGTCTGTTATAGAAAAAGAGGAAGTTATAAGAACTAAAGACCTACTTCAAAGTTACAATGCAACGTTTTACTTTGTAAGTGATAAATTATTGGCTGAGAAAGTTGTTTTTGAAAAAGGTGGATTGTATATCACAAGAGATAAGAATTATGCAGAAGATTGGAATGAAAAATGGCAAGAATAAAACGAGTAATTGGGATTTCAGTAATAGTTCCTTGTTATAATGAGATGGTTCAGTTACCAAAAACTATTGATTTATTGACGACATTCTTAGAAGAACATTTTGTTGAGTTTGAATTGATTATTGTTAATGATGGTTCAACTGACCAAACAGAAAAACTAATGGAAAGCATATCAACCATTGACAACAACAGAAATGCACTTAATTACATTAGTTATGATATTAATAAAGGAAAAGGTTATGCTGTTAGATGTGGCTTGTATCAGGCTAAATATGACCTTAAAATGATTCTTGATTGTGATTTATCTGTTGAAGCAAATAACATTCTTAAAACTTTAGATATGAACAAACAAAATATTGCATGTCACAGACCTTTTGCAGTAATCGGTCAACGAATCCAAAAAATCAAACAACCCAAACATAGAATTTTTCTAGGGAGATGTTTTCGACAATTAGTTAAATCATTTATAGGAATTAATTTTCGCGATTCACAAGCACCCTTTAAAATACTCTATTGTGTTAATCAATTGTGTATAACAGAACTATCTATTAATGGGTTTGCTTACGACGTGGAACTTATTAAAATGTTAAAAGAAAAAGGAATTTTTATTCAACTTCAGAAGGTAGATTATTTCAATGACGACAATTCTAAAGTTACTTTCTTAAAAACTGTTAGAATGGGATTTGATTTAATTAAAATATCTTTTATGAATTTTAAAAAAAAGAATTAATAGTTGATAGTAGAAAAAGAGGTTAAACGACTTATCAAATATCAATTCATTGTCATTAAACGACTATGATGTCAGCTTTTTAATCTCACTTGTCATACCTCTAAGAGTAAATATGATTATTACCATACCTAAAATGATGGCACTTTCAATCCCTGAGTTATCTTTAACCATTCCAAAAATTTTAATTAGAATTATAAAAGAAGCAACACTTAGTATAAAAGGGAAAACTTTGTAACCTAAGAATTTAAAGAATTTCTTAAACCCAGTTGTATAAATAGGGTCATTCTCTACATTCCATTTCTTCATAATTTTGTCCATCTGTTTTTTTGATATTTCATGGAAGTCAAACATTTCGTAACACCTTTATTTTAATTTCTCCGTCTTTTTTATGTTCTACTTGAACACTAAATATAATTGAAAATATAAGTAATAGTAAAAATATAAATGAATTAGTTCTAGCAAAATAATAACCAAATGTAAATGGGAATAATGTATTGATAAAAACTTGACAAACAAGCAACAGAACTAATAACATCTTATCTGAAAAAGATTTCCTTTCTTTTTGATTTTCGATTCTATCGTTTAGGTTTAGTGTTGTAATCTTCATCTTCTTTCATTATTTTAGAAAATTTCTTTCTCATTTGTGCAATTCTTACCAAACCTTGTTGATAAACATAAGAGTTCCACGCACCTTCAGAACTGATTGGAAATTGGAATAATGGGTCGTCGTCGTCAGAACAAATTGCATAATTCTTTAGTTTTTGACTTGTTTCAATGAATTCATCAGCAATTCTAAAAGTAATTTGTTTTTGTGGCATAACTAACAAAGTGTAACAGATTGTTATATAAATGTTACTACTTTGTTGGATAACTATATAAACCAATACAACATTATTATTTTTGTTCTTGTTCCAAAGGAATGGGGGGATTAAATAAACCTAACGAGGGGATTATATATGGCTTATACAGCACAATATGACGAAGCTGATTTATCTGCATCAGTTATCGACACAGTAATTAAAGTATTTATTATAGTTGGACAATTCATCACATTAATAGTGATTCTATTTTTGTGGGCTTGGTTAAAAAAGAAAACCAGATAGGTGTTTTAGATGGCATATAACGCATCATATTCGGAAGCTGACTTATCTGCATCAGTAATTGATAGCATTATTAAAATATTTATTGTCGTAGGACAGTTCATAATTTTAATTGTTATCATTCTGTTATACAGATGGGCTAAGAAAAAAGGAGTAATGAATCTGTAAGGATTTGAAACTTTTTTATTTTTTTATTTTTTATTTACTAATTCTAACGAAATATTTATATAGAAGTGACACCATTCATATTTTAATAATGGGGTTTTGGGAAATTAATAAAAAAAGTGTGTTAGTTTTATTCATATTCTGTATGTTATTTAGTTTTAGTTCTGCTACAACAATCAATACTTCTATATTAAATGATGGACATGTAAGGTCTTCTGCACCAAGCAATAATTATGGTTCTTCAGCACAGCTTTCTATTGCTGGTGGTTCAACTAAATATTTTGGATATTATGAAATTGATTTATCAAATTATACATCATATCAAAATGATTCTTCTCTTCAAAATATAACTTTTAAATTAACAATCCAACAAGGGTCTGGATTTAATTCTAATCCTTTAAACTTCTATTATTGTAATGATGGTTTTAATGAATTAAATATTACTTGGAATAATCAATACACAGAAGTTATTAATTGCAATAGTTCTTATTTTTATCAATTTTCAACTGCTTATTCTTTTAGTGATGGGGAAAAATTTCCTGAGTTAGATATTACTACCTTATTTAATAATGATAACGATGGATTATTTACTATTAAAATATTACCTAATACAGATACATCAACTGCAATGTGGTTATTCCCTTATTCAGATGAAACAGCAACAACAAGTTATAAACCAGTTATTACTATTGAATATGAATTATGTTCTGAAGATTGGCAACCATTCTATGGAACTTGTAATTCGTCTGATTTACAATTAAAATGGTATGTAGATAGTAACAATTGCAGTACAACTAACAATCTTCCAGTCGATAATGGAACTTATGTGGCGTGTAATTATTGTAGCGAAGATTTAGAACAGCTTCAAGCAAACTGTGAATTTAACGGAACTGATTTTTATAGTGAAACTACATATCAAGATAATAATTATTATTCGTGTTGTGCGATTACAGGGATAGTTAGTGATTGTTCAGTCGATAACACACCACCTTATAATGAATCAAGTTATAGTTTATGTAATTATTATGAAGATGATTTTGAGATTGAATATGACGAACAAGCATTATATGGTTTAACAATAAATGAAAAAGTATATTGGAAATTTTATATTAATGATAGTAATATGACTGAGGATTATGATTGTATTTCTTACATTAAACACATGCATAATGGTACGTTAGGGGAACTTATTCAAGTAAACCCTACATATATAAAAAAAGTAGAAAGTTTAATATCATTAGATGATTCTTTTGACGATAGAGAATATTTCAAGACAGTTAATGGTCTAGGTAATGTATATTTTACTAAAGATAATCTTGTAATGGATGTCAGACAATATTTGTTTGGGATTCAATGCACAGGCAATGGTCAGAAATTAAATTCAGAAAGAGTAGTCACAACAGAATATGAAAAATTAAACACACCAATCACTTTAGCATTTTGGAGTTATGATAATATGGATGCTTTATTTTTAGGAGTTATTATATTTATATTTGTAGTTGGTTTGATTGGAACATTAATTTATATATTCAAAAGGGAGATAAGATGATGAACAATAAAAAGTTATTATTAATTGTTTTTATGTTAGTTATTACGAGTTCATTTACTTTTGGTGCTACATTAGTGCATGAATATTTATTTGAAAATCAAGCAGAAGATACTGCTGGTGTTTCTAATGGAACAATTCATGGTGCAATTCTAACCACAGGAATAAATGGTACTGGTTATTATTTTGATGGTAATGATGATTATATTGATTTGAATTTTGATGGCAGTTTCTTTAGTGACGGAAGACCAACTGGGTTTTCAGTTAGTATGTGGGTAAGACCAACAACAAACTCAACAAGAGGATTACTTGGGAATTTAGATTTTTTTAATTATGGTTTTGGGATGTATTCTAATCAAGGAACAGAAAGATATTCTTCACTTATGACTAGGGCTGGTGGGTCAACATATATTTATTCCCCTACTGAATCAGTATGGAATCAATGGAATCATATTGTATTTATGTTTGATAATACAGGTGCTACTGATTATTCTTATTGGGCTGTAAATGGTAATATAAGTAATGGGGTAGCAACAGGTAATTGGTTCGATTCAAATGGGGATACTCTTTTAGGGAGGGCTTATGTTCTTTCACAATCAGATAGTTATTTTGAAGGAGATATTGACCTAGTTAGAATTTATCAAGGAAAACTTACAAATGAAGAAATCCAAGCAGAATATGGTTTATATTGTGATAAAAATTGGGTTTGTGGGAACTGGTCTTTATGCCAAGAAACACAAATAAAAGAATGTAATTTAGCAGTTGATACGAATAATTGTGGAGTTAATTATACAGGCGATTATTCAGAGTTTGGAAATCCTTCGTGTTGTTATGAAGGTTGGTTTCCACAATATGCGACTTGTTTAGTAAATAATACACAAATAAAATATTATGTTGATTTAGAGTTATGTGGTACAACTGAGTATTTACCTTATGATAATGATACATATGTTGCTTGTGATTATTGTCAGCCTGATTTAGAATTTATAGAAAACCAGTGTATATGGAATGGAACAAGTTATTTTACTACAACATATTGGGATGATAATAATTATTATTCATGTTGTGCTGTTACAAGTGAAACAGAAGATTGCGTGTATGATTCAAGTCCATATAATGAAACAGAAGTCAGTTTATGCGTAGATAAAATTGAACAATTCGAATTACAAATAGATGAAAATGTTTATCTTAAACCTTATGAACGTGACGATAAGGTATATGCCACTATTTGGTTAAATGACACTACTCAAGTTTTCACATGTCAATCTTATGTTAAAACATTAGATGGATATGGTGTTAAAGATAAAAGAGTTATTCAAATTAATCCAATATACGAAGCAAAAGAGAAAAGTTTTTTAACATTGGACACTCGTAACTATGAAGATAGGGAATTTTTCACAACTAACAAAGGTCAAGCGACTGTTTATTACACAAAAGAAAACATAGTTGTCGACGGAAGACCGTATTTGTTTGGTGTTGAATGTGTAGGTAATGAATCAGGAGAAAGATTAATATCTGAACAAGTTGCGTACATTAGTTATTCAATTATAAATGAACCAGTTACTTTAATGTTTTGGATTAATGAAAATACATGGGCGATTGTATTTACATTCATAGGATTAATATTTATAGTGATTATAATAGGAATAGGATTAAAACAATTAGGAATTATTAAAAGTTAAATATGGGGGTAAAGATAATGTCAAAACAAAAAATAATGAGAGGTGGGGTTTTAGTATTAATGATAATATTATGTTTCAATTTAGCTTCAGCAGTAGTTTATTTCAACGAAACATTTGATACAGGAAGTGGTGCTTGTAGTGATTTAGGTATTACAGGCGGTACTTGTAATTATGCTAGTGGTTATGCAACAGTTAACAATGCTGGTTCTACTATTTATACAAGATTTCCTTTAAGTCCAACAATCATAGCTGGGGGTTCAAGACCAACTCACACAACCAGTTGGGTAGCAAAATATACTGGTTTTGATAGTTCAACATCTTCATATAGTTCTTTAATTGCGAGTAGTAATGCTGGTGCGATAAAAAGTCATTTTTTTAGTTCTGATACATATTTATATATTGGTTCAGCAACAACATTAACAAAATCAGATTTTTTGGATGAATGGCACTCATTTGATTATGTGTATAACACAACAGATGATTTAGTTTATGCTTATGTAGACGGAATATTAAGAAAAACTTCAGTTGCAGAAAATTCTAACACACAAATTTATGAACAGTTTGCATTAAGAGGATATAATTATTTAGATATTGATAATGTGACTGTCCAAGATGGTATTCATATTAATACAGATTTCACACCTTCATCATGTGAAGATGGAATTGATAACGACGGAGATGGGTTTACAGACTATGAATATGACCCTGATTGTCAAGGTAATCCTGATAATGAAGAAGATTTATATAATGCACAAGAAGGTCTTGTTTGGAAAGAAGAATTTACAACAACTTCATCAGATTGTTCTTATTATGATATAACAACATCAAACGGAATTAATACACCTAATGATTATTCATGTTCTGTTAGTTCAGGACAAATGAATATTGCTAACGTAAATAAATATATTAATATTCCATTTATTACAGATATTCATAGTGATGATAGAATAACTGAAAATTACACAATTACTTTAAAATTAAAATTCGCAACAGCAGGAGATGAAACTACTTCAATTTATTTTAGAGATTCCCCATTAACTACAAGTGCTATTAATATAATGAGTTTTGGGAGTGGTACAGGAGATGATTTAATTAAAATAGGTGGCAGTCCAAAAGATTTTAATTTAAGTGATAATTTAGATACTTGGCATTATTATGAATTTTTCTTTAATGCAAGTGATAATAAAACTTATTTTTATATCGACGGAGATATTAAATCCTCCCAAATTATAGATAATATAGGTTCAACAACGGGGGTTTCTGAATTAACAATTAGGAATGATTATTTCTCTGGTGGAAGTTTGTTAAATGCATTACAAATGCAAATAGACGAAATATCTTTATCATGGGGGGATGTAGTTGGCGAAGCTTCTTTAACAGGTTGTACTGATGGTGCTGATAACGACGGAGATACTTTTATTGATGAAGACGACCCTGATTGTGTAGAGGGAACTGAAGAAGATACATTCGATTTATATGGACATAGTTTAATTTATAACAATACTATTTTTGAAGATGATTTTAATAATAGTAATTTTACATCTGAAGGATGGGTTAATACAACAGGATATTGTTATGAAGGTGTTGGAGGGAGTGGTAGAGAAGTTATAACAGATAATGGTTTAGGAACATGTAATAT
>Ga0209633_10003215_pt1 | contig 15191 bp, 16 predicted proteins | sample Cruoilmetagenom1_FD_187290 | JGI IMG/M metagenome (GOLD analysis project Ga0209633, IMG submission 187290) | Oil polluted marine microbial communities from Coal Oil Point, Santa Barbara, California, USA - Sample 1 (SPAdes) (version 2) | ecosystem: Environmental > Aquatic > Marine > Oil seeps ... | reverse complement strand
TTCAAAATAACTCAAGCTTATGCTCTCTCTTGCCGAATCAATATCAGCAAATGAAGAACTTAATTGTGCATCACTGACCATTGTCGCATTAACTCTAATCCGCTCATTATATTGGAGCAAATGCGGCGTACTATAGACACCTACCTTATAACCTGCTGCTAATAAAATAGATTCTAATAATGCAACGCTGGAGCCTTTCCCATTTGTTCCTGCTACCGTAATGGTATAAGGCCTAGAGTTTTCTGAGATAGCTAATTGCTTGTATACACTAGCAACTCTTTCTAACCCTAAATCAATTTCTTTAGGGTGATTATTTTCCTGCCATAACAGCCACTCAGCTAACGAAGAGGTAGAAGATAAACCCGACAAATTAGCCAAAACTAGCTTTTATCATCAACCACTTCTGCAATGGGTACAATCGCTTCGTCTACAGCAACTGTTTCATCACCCAAACTCGTTTTAGCCATCGGCTGCGTTAAAAGTGAAAGCACTCTCACTATTGTTTCACGCATCTCTCGACGATCAACAATCATATCAATCGCACCATGCTCTAAAAGAAATTCGCTGCGCTGAAAACCTTCCGGTAATTTTTCGCTCACTGTTTGCTCAATGACACGTTGCCCAGCAAAGCCGACTAAAGCGTTTGGTTCAGCAATATGAATATCACCCAACATTGCCAAACTAGCAGACACACCGCCCATAGTTGGGTCAGTTAACACAGAAACAAATGGAATCTTTTTTTCAGATAATTTTGCTAGAGCAGCACTTGTTTTTGCCATTTGAAATAATGAAAAAAGAGATTCTTGCATACGAGCTCCTCCACTGGATGAAAAACAAACCAGTGGTATTTTAGCCTCAATGGCTGCATTTACCGCCCGTACAAAACGCTCTCCAACAACAGATCCCATAGAACCGCCCATAAAAGAAAAATTGAAGGCTGCAGCAATTATGTCTTTACCTTCTATAGTTCCTTTTATAACGATTAATGCATCCGTTTCACCGGTGGATTTAACTGCTGCAGAATAGCGATCTTTATATTTCTTACTGTCTTTAAACTTAAGAGGGTCAAGTGATTTTAAGTTTCCCGCTATTTCAGTTTGATTCTCTGGATCAAGAAAAGACATTAAACGTGCTCGACCAGTCAACCGTTGATGAAAATCACACTTGGGGCACACATGAAAATTGCGTTCTAAATCAGCTTTATATAAAACACTCTGGCAGCTTTCGCATTTACACCAAAGACCTTCAGGTACTGTTCCACCTTTGTTTTTACCATCGATTCGTATACTGGATGGAAGTAACTTTTCAAACCAACTCATGATGACACCTCATTATTCAATTCAATAGTGGCTGTATCCATAGCAAGTCGCATACTATTTAATAACCCAGAAACAGCTTGTTTTGCCTTTTCTGGATCCTTAGTATTTTCATTAATACGTTCAATTAATGCGCTTCCTACCACCACAGCATCCCCTATTCTAGCAATATCTGATGCCGTTTTTGCATTTTTCACACCAAAACCAACGGCTATCGGTAAAGCAGTGTATTGTTTAATTTGATCAAGCTTATCGCTAACACTAGTTAATTCTAAATTCCCAGAGCCCGTAACACCTTTTAAAGAAACGTAGTAAATATAACCACTGGCTACCTGAGTGATTTTTTTAATTCGTTCTTGATGACTTGTCGGTGATAAAAGATAGATTGGAGAAATTTCGTGTTTTTTATAAGCTTTACATAAATCTTCGCTTTCTTCTGGTGGCATATCAACGGTCAATACACCGTCGACTCCTACCTTCGCAGCTTTTTTTGCAAAATTTTCATAACCCATAAATTCAATTGGGTTTAAATAGCCCATTAACACAATTGGCGTTAACACATTTTTTTGCCTAAATTTCTCAACAATAGCTAATACACCTTTCAAAGACATACCAGCAGCCAGTGCACGCTCACTGGCTTGTTGAATCACTGGCCCATCAGCCATTGGATCTGAAAAAGGGATCCCAAGTTCAATAATATCCGCGCCTGCCTCAACCATTGTATGCATGCAAGATAACGTAAAATCAGCATTCGGATCACCAGCAGTTATAAAAGGGATTAGTGCTTTTTTCTGGTTCTCACCTAATTTCTTAAAACAAGCTTTTAAACGACTCATAATTCAATACCCTCTATCTTAGCGATAGTAAAAATATCCTTATCACCCCGTCCTGATAAATTGACTAAAATTGTTTCATCTTTTGACATTGTTTTTGCCAGCTTACAAGCATATGCAACTGCATGACTTGATTCGAGCGCAGGAATAATGCCTTCAACACGTGTTAGGGTATGAAAAGCCTCTAACGCCTCATCATCATTGATACTCACATATTTAGCACGACCAATATCTTTTAACCACGAATGTTCAGGTCCCACACCTGGATAATCAAGTCCGGCGGAGATAGAGTGTGTTTCAATAATTTGTCCATCTTCATTAGCCATCAAGTAAGTTCTATTGCCGTGAAGCACGCCCGACTGTCCTGCGCATAAAGGTGCTGAATGTTTGCCTGTTTCAACCCCTAAACCACCGGCTTCAACACCATAAATTGCTACATTATCATCTTCAATATAGGGATAAAAAAGCCCTATTGCATTGGATCCACCTCCCACACAGGCTACTAGAGCATCAGGTAAACAGCCTGTTTTCTTTAACATCTGCGCTCTTGATTCGCGTCCAATAATTGTCTGGAAATCCCTGACCATTTCTGGGTATGGGTGAGGGCCTGCTACGGTACCAATAATATAATACGTATTATCAATATTTGTGACCCAATCACGTAAGGCTTCATTTAATGCATCTTTTAAAGTACAAGAACCAGAGCTAACTGGAACAACTTTAGCACCTAAAAGCCGCATCCGGTAAACGTTAGGTGACTGACGCTGGATATCATCAGCCCCCATATAGATAACACATTCAAGCCCAAGCCTTGCAGCAACTGTTGCCGTTGCAACACCATGTTGACCCGCACCTGTTTCTGCAATAATCCGTGTTTTTCCCATTCGTTTAGCCAATAAAGCTTGACCAACCGTATTGTTAATCTTGTGTGCGCCAGTATGGTTAAGGTCTTCACGTTTTAAATAAATTTGCGCGCCTCCCAACTCGCGACTCAGCCGTTCAGCATGGTAGACCGGCGTAGGTCGTCCGACATAATCTTGCAGGTCTGCATCTAACTCGGCAATAAAATCAGGATCATTTTTACACGTCTCATAGGCTTCACGTAGCTCATTAATAGACTCCATCAAAGTTTCACCAACAAAAAGCCCACCATAAGGGCCAAAATGACCTTTCTTATCAGGTAAGTTATAATTTTCTACTGCTTGTTTATGTTTTACATTATTGATCGGCACGCCTAACCTCTTGCATAAATTTTTTAATTAAAAGGTGGTCTTTAACCCCCTTATTTTTTTCAACACCACTACTAATATCTAGTGCATACGGATGTACGATATCGATTGCTTTACTGACATTATCCACATTTAAACCACCCGCTAATATGACCGGTAAATCGCAATTAGCCGGTAACATATCCCAATCAAAAGCATGACCTGTCCCACCAAATAGAGAATCATCATACGCATCAAGCAACAACCCAGCTGCGGACAAATACTCTTTAGCAACTGCTTTTAAATCCGTTGTTGCTTGCATTCTTATTGCCTTTATATAAGGTTTTCCAAAAGACCGACAATAGGCCTCCTTCTCATCACCATGGAACTGTAATAAATCAAGATTAACGCTAGCTAAAACATTTTTGACGAAAGAACATTCTGCATTAACAAAGAGCCCTACCTTATTGATAAATGGTGGTAATTTTTGGGTTATATTGGCTGCGTTTTTATTTTCTATAAAACGAGGGCTCGGTTCATAGAAAACGAACCCTAACGCGTCAACACCAGCCTCAGCGGCCACCAAGGCATCTTCTAACCGTGTCATCCCACAAATTTTCACGCGTGATCGGTACCCCATCAAGCACACTCCATTGAACTAGATAGCTCTATATCAACACAAAATGGTTTAAAGGCACGATCTGCCTTTAAACCAAAATACTGAGGATAATACACCCCTTTAAAAAACAAACCATTGGGTGGCGCAGTCACACCTGCTTCTTTTCTATCTTTACGCTTGAGAACATCCGCTAACCAATCTATTTCCTTTTCTCCACGACCAATCGGCAGAAGTGTTCCTACGATGTTTCTAACCATATGGTGCAAAAAGGCATTAGCTATTATATCAATAGTAATTTTATCACCAGAACGCTCGATATTAATCCAATGCATCGTTTTTATAGGGCTTTTGGCCTGACAACCCTGGGCACGAAATGATGAAAAATCATGTTCTCCGATCAAAGCTTGAGCAGCTTGTTGCATCCGAGCTACATCTAAGGTCTGAAAAACGGTGGTGACATGATCACGACGCAAAGCTGATTTAACATCTCTATTCAATATTTCATAGCGATAATAGCGTGCAACGGCAGAAAATCGAGCATGAAAACCATCAACGACTGGCAACATCCAAAGAATTCTAATATCACTTGGTAAATAAGAATTAGCTCCATGAACCCATTCATGCGCTTGTCTATTAGTTTGTGTTTCAAAGTGAACTACTTGCTCATAGGCATGAACACCTGCATCTGTACGGCCTGCACACATGATAGAAACCGAATGCACTGCAAGTTTTGATAGTGCCTTTTCAACACACTCCTGCACGGTCAACGTAGTTGTTTTTTGACGCTGCCAACCATGATAATTAGCCCCATCGTATTCAACACCTAGAGCAATTCTCACCGCGCCGCCTTAACACTATTGATACGAGCATTACAAATTAATGTTTTCATATCACGAACAGCCAAATCTAAACCTGTCATAACAGCCCTAGCAATGATTGAATGTCCGATATTAAGTTCTATAATTTCTGGGATTTCGGCAATAGCCTGAACATTATGATAATGCAAACCATGCCCTGCATTAACTTGCAGCCCTTTGGCATGTGCATAGGTAGCTGCAGTACGTAAACGTGCGAGTTCTTTGAGCTGGTTTTCCTCATTGTCCGCATCAGCATAACAACCTGTATGTAACTCTAACATGGTTGCACCCGTTTCATACACTGCATCAATTTGTTCTTTATCAGGCGCTATAAAAGGCGAAATTAAAATTCCAGCTTCTAATAAGCGGCCACAAGCGGCAGCAATTCGTGTGAAATTTCCAGCCACGTCTAATCCACCTTCCGTTGTTAACTCTTCACGCTTTTCGGGTACTAAACAACATGAGGCAGGGATTGTTTTAACAGCAATGTCGACCATCTCATCAGTAACAGCCATTTCTAAGTTCAAACGGGTATGGATATGAGTTCGTATTGTTTGAACATCCAGGTCATTAATATGGCGACGATCTTCTCGTAAGTGAATAGTAATACCGTCTGCACCAGCTCGTTCTGCCATAAAAGCAGCATCTATTGGTGAAGGGTAATCTGTACCACGTGCATTTCGCAAGGTTGCAACATGGTCAATATTGACACCTAATAATATGGGGTTGTTTATCATTGTTTAATTAAGAAAATAGCTCACGACTTTTCAGTATTTTACCATTCAATTGATGGTCTATTAATCTTCTCATTAATATTTTTGCCTGATGCAACTCTTTTTTCTCAACTAAACAGTTATTTTTTAAATTAATAAGTGTACTCCCATCAATAAGTGGTGATGAATTGAAGTAAGTCTTTTCAACAGCGCCTTTTCCAATAATATAATTATATTGTTTTTGACTATCAAAGGGGCGCAGAGTCTCGACATCACCATCTAAAATAACAGCATAACCTGACTCTTCTAATAATATTTTCTCAAATTGACGTAAATTTGATTCGATTGAATCAGTTCTTGAGAGTTGTCTAATAACAGCACTATAAGCCTCAAACAAACGCGGATGGCTATCATTGTTATGCAAAAAATGTATTAAAAGCTCATTCACATAAAAGCCACAGAAAAGCCCCCTACCTTTAAGAGTAGGTATATCTTGGTCTTGTTCAACACTGGTTAATGTTTTAAGTTCTGACTTTCCTGTCCATGAAACCATCAGAGGCCGAAAAAGCTGTAACAAAGAACCCGTTTTTGAATTTTTGGTACGTGAGCCCTTAGAAATGATTGAAACGACGCCAAAATTAAATGAAAAAAACTGATGAATAAAACTAGTTTCTTTAAAAGCTTGGCTTTTCAAAATAAAGCCAAGCTGATGATCAACCCGATTCATCCGACAGCTTTATGAATCTGTATAACCCAAACTGATAATTTCACGCTCGTTCTCGGACCAACCTTTTTTCACCTTGACCCATAAGTTAAGGTAAACCTTACTATCCAGTAAAACCTCTAGGTCTTCACGGGCCTTAACCCCGATATCTTTTAAACCGGCGCCTTTATTACCGATAACGATATTTTTTTGTCCCTCTCGCTCTACCCAAATAATTGCATAAATACGAATTATTTTTTCTTCTACTTTAAACTGATCAATACTTATGCTTAACGAATGAGGAATTTCCTGACCTAAACGACGGGTTAATTTTTCACGAATAATTTCTGCCGCCATAAACCTTTCTGAACGATCAGTAATTTGATCCTCAGGAAATAAAGGCACACTCTCTGGGAGCAGGTTTAGAATTAATTTTTCAAACGCTTCAAGTTGGTTACCCATCAAAGCAGATATCGGAATTATGGATTGAAAATCATATTGCTGACTAATCTTTTCAATAAATGGTAATAATTTATCTTTGTCAGCAATTTTATCAATTTTATTGATTGCCAATACGACTGGAGTTCCCGCCTGCTTGAGTTTATTTAAGATTGAAGCATCCGTATCATCCCAGCGCATATCATCTTTAAGCCAAACGATAACATCTACACCTAGCATACTAGCATCTGCAGTTCGGTTAAGGTATTTGTTAAGCGCTCTTTTACCTCCTAAGTGCATTCCCGGCGTATCAACATAAACCACCTGCGAATCAACCGTCGATTTAATACCTAATATTCTGTGCCGCGTTGTTTGTGGTTTTCGTGAGGTAATACTTATTTTTTGCCCCAACAAGTGGTTTAACAATGTTGATTTACCAGCATTAGGTGCGCCAATCAGTGCAACATAACCACTTTTAAAAGATACTTTACCCATTTAACACCTGCATTACTTTTTCAGCCGCTTTTTGCTCAGCCTTCTTTCTAGAATTTGCCTTGGCAACAATAGCATCATTCAAAATACCCACCTTACATTCAACAGTAAATAATTGCTCATGGTCAGCACCTGTTGTCGATAAAACATCATAAACAGGGACACTCAGACCTTTTGCTTGTAAATATTCTTGCAATTGGGTCTTTGGATCCTTGGAAGCCTCTTTATCGGTAAGCTTATTAAGTCGTTCTTCAAAAACTGCTAAGACCCAGACACGCGTTTTCTCGATACCCACATCCAGATAGATGGCTCCAATAATTGCTTCTAAGGCATCCGATAAAATAGATTGACGATGCCGTCCACCACTTTTTCTTTCACCCTGCCCCAACACAAGCTCTTCACCCAAATTTAGGTCGATAGCAATAGTGGCTAACGTAGCTCCATTTACTAGACTAGCCCTAAGACGGCTCATCATGCCTTCATCAGCCTTAGGAAACTTATGGTAAATTTCATCGGCTATCACAAAACCTAATATGGAGTCTCCCAAAAACTCTAGGCGCTCATTATTATGAGCACCGATACTTCTATGTGTTAATGCTCGTTCGAGCAGACTTCTTTCAATAAACTCAAAGCCTATTTTTTTTTGTAAACGTTTTAAATCTAAACTCAATGTCAATCTCTGGTTATTGTTATAAGGGAACTGTAAATTCGTCGTGAAACGACAATACAATATCGACATTACCTAGATAATCATCACGCACTTCATAGGTAATACTCACCGATAAATCTCCAGTGCCTCTGTGTACCTTTATTTCTTTATGTGTAACACTAGTGACTTCGTTCATATCAAATTTCTTGACTAATAAACTTTTTATTGCGCTGCTAGACAGTGTCTTAATTTTAGGATTATTTTCAACTGCTTCCATCGATTTAGTCACCGAAAAGTGCTCCATATAAACTGGGAATACTTTTAACACACTAAAAACAAAGATACCTAATATGCCTAATACGACTACTAGACCAATGAAAGTCATTCCTTTTTGTTTTGAATAATTCATGCCTACTCCTTTTTTATTGATTAATGTTAACTATTTAATGCTTGAGCCTAATCTTGACCAGCTGATCCCACTATTTTTTGAATCCCAATTCATCCATATCATAAATGCTTTCCCTACAATATTTTCCTCTGGGACCGTTCCCCAATAACGACTGTCATTGCTATTGTCGCGGTTATCACCCATCATAAAGTAATGTCCTGTGGGTACTATCATTTCGCCCTCTATTGATGGACGGTCAGACATAACCAACATCTCATGCTCTACATCCGACAAACTTTCTAGTTTAAGTAGAGCATCAGTCATATTACTTCCTTGACCAACGCCCTGATACAACCCTAAATCTTCTTGTGCAAACTTCACACCGTTAATGTAAACATGTTTATCATAATAGCCTACTCTATCGCCCGGCAAACCAATAACACGTTTAATATAATCAAGCGAGGGGTCTTTGGGGTAACGGAAAACCATGACATCACCTCGCTCAGGCGAGCCCAAATTAATGACCTTTGTATTAACAGCAGGTAATCTAAGCCCGTAAGTGAATTTATTAACCAAAATAAAATCGCCAATCAATAAGGTTGGCATCATTGAGCTAGAAGGAATTCTAAAAGGTTCAACAATAAAGGATCTCAACATCAAGACAAACAACAAAACAGGAAAAAATGATTTTGCATATTCAACAATCAAAGGTTCTTTAGGCTTAACCTCATCATTCACTTTTCCTTTTTGAAGCAGCCAATAAACGCCAGCAATAAAGCCAGCCGTTAAGGTCACCAGTGTTAAAACCGTTGAAAAATTAAAATACATCAAAACCCTTCCTAATCATTTCCTAATTGAAGTACTGCTAGAAAAGCATCTTGCGGGATATCTACATTGCCCACTTGTTTCATTCTTTTCTTACCCGCTTTTTGTTTTTCAAGTAATTTTCGTTTTCTTGAAACATCACCACCATAACATTTTGCAATCACATTTTTTCTTAACGCCTTTACCGAAGATCTAGCAACAATTTTAGAACCTATTGCAGCTTGAATAGCTATTTCAAACATTTGCCTTGGAATGAGCTCTTTCATTTTTTCAACCAGTTCACGGCCGCGTTTTTGGCTTATATCGCTGTGAACAATTAAGGAAAGAGCGTCGACACGATCTCCATTTATTAGGATATCAAGTTTAATTAATGGCGCTGCTTGAAAACGTTTAAATTCATATTCAAATGAAGCATAACCTCGACTGACTGATTTTAATCGATCAAAAAAATCTAATACCACATCGGCCATCGGGATTTCATAGCTAAGAGAAACCTGTTTCCCCATATATTGCATTTTAGTTTGAACCCCACGTTTATCGATACAGAGAGTAATAACGCTTCCCAAGTATTCTTGTGGCACTAAAATATGCGCTTCAATGATCGGCTCTCTAATTTCACTTATTGTAGAAATATTAGGTAATTTGGCTGGATTATCAACCCTCAATATTTCTTCATTATGCAGTAACACTTCATAAATAACGGTAGGTGCTGTTGTGATTAGGTCAAGATCGTATTCACGCTCAAGCCTCTCTTGAATAATCTCCATATGCAACATACCAAGAAACCCACAGCGAAAACCAAAACCTAAGGCATCAGACGTTTCTGGTTCATAATCTAATGAAGCATCATTTAATTTAAGCTTATTGAGAGCTTCACGCAAATGTTCATAATCATTTGAGCTTGATGGGAAAAGCCCTGCAAAAACACGTGCTTGAATTTTTTTAAAGCCTGGTAATGAACTTTCAGCAGGGCGATTTGCATTCGTGATCGTATCACCTACGGGTGCACCATAAATATCTTTAATGCCTGCAACCATAAAACCCACATCGCCGGGGTACAGACCATCTAATATTTCTCGCTTAGGTGTAAAGACACCCACCTGATCAACCAAATGAACATCATTAGATGACATCATTTTGATTTTATTTTTCTTTTGAATTGATCCATTAATAACACGTATCAGTGATACCACCCCTAAATAATTATCAAACCATGAATCAATAATTAACGCCTGAAGAGGTGCGTCAGGATCACCCTTGGGTGCAGGAACAGAGGTTACAATTTGTTCGAGAACTTGCTCAACACCTAAACCCGTTTTTGCACTAATATGAGGTGCGTCATCAGCAGGAATGCCAATAATTTCCTCAATTTCCTCGGCAACACGATCCGGCTCAGCTGAGGGTAAATCAATTTTATTAAGTATAGGTAACACTTCCAAGCCAAGGTCAATCGCCGTATAACAATTAGCGACGCTTTGGGCCTCAACACCTTGAGCAGCATCTACCACCAATAAAGCGCCTTCACAAGCCGCCAATGATCGTGACACTTCATAAGAAAAATCAACATGGCCTGGTGTATCAATAAAATTTAATTTATAAATTTTTCCATCTTCTGCTTGATAATTCAAAGTAACACTTTGAGCTTTAATCGTAATACCCCTCTCACGCTCAATATCCATTGAATCAAGCACTTGCTCCGCCATCTCACGGTCTGTTAGACCTCCACATAGTTGAATTAAACGATCAGCCAGGGTAGATTTACCATGATCAATATGGGCAATAATTGAAAAATTTCTAGTTAGATTTATATCTGATACCATGTTATCTCTTCAAGTAAAAGCGCCTCTTAATAGAGGCGCTTTTTAATACATTATGACTTACGGGCTCTCTGATTAAATTAATCAGCTACGGCCTATTGTACCTGCTATTTTTTTAAAGCGATAAAAATTGAGTTTCCATCTCTATTAATTAACATCGATACATACTTACCAACAGTGATTTTATCAACTATTTTTTTAAATTGCTCTATATCATCAATAGCTTTACCATCAATCTGCAAGATAATATCACCCACATAAACACCTGCTTTTGAAGCGCTGCCACCCTCAAGACTGCTCACAAGGATTCCGCGTTTTTCCAGTTGTATTTCTTTACGTTCAGAGATCGTTAAATTCTTAACCAACATCCCTAAAACAACTTCTCCTTGTGGCTCATTGTCATTAGACGATAATAGGTGTTTATCTTCCGGAAGTCGTTCAAGTTTTACGGTTATTATTTTTTTCTTTTTATGGCGAATAATCGTCACTGTTGCTTTTTTTGTCATATTAGCTGAACCAACTAATGGTGGTAACGCCGAAGATCTATCAACTGTTTGACCATTAAACTTAACAATGACATCACCGGGCACTAATCCTGCTTTTTGAGCCGGGCTATCTTTAATAACATGAGCTATCAATGCACCATGAGGCTTAATCATTCCAAATGATTCTGCCAACTCACGGGTAACATCCTGGATACTGACCCCTAACCAGCCACGAACAACATGACCAGTTTTTTTAATTTGCTCACTAACATTCATGGCCACATTAATGGGAATAGCAAAAGATAAGCCCATAAAACCACCAGAACGACTATATATTTGCGAATTAATACCAACAACTTCCCCAGCTAAATTAAACAAGGGCCCCCCTGAATTCCCAGGATTAATAGCAACATCAGTTTGAATAAAAGGAACATAGTTTTCACTCGGTAAACTTCGCCCTTTGGCACTAACAATACCTGCTGTTACAGTACTTTCAAAACCAAAAGGCGAACCAATAGCTACCACCCATTCACCCACTTTTAGATCATTCACAGCGCCTAACTTAACGACAGGAAGATCATGTGCGCTCACCTTAAGCAAGGCTACATCTGTTCGCTCATCACTACCGACCAGTGTTGCCTTTAATTCACGACGGTCTTGAAAGCGGACGATGATCTCATCAGCATCCTTAACAACATGCCGATTGGTCAACAAATAGCCATTTTCTGAAATAATAAAGCCCGATCCCAATGACCTTGCTTCACGAGATTGAGGACGTTGACCTGGTGGCATACCAAAAAAACGCTTAAATAAATCACTGTAAGGTGATCCCTCCGGCAGCTCAATACCGGGAGGCAAAGAACTGTGTATATTTTTAAGTGTTTGCGTTGTACTTATATTTACAACAGCACCTTTATTTTGCTCTACTAGCTCGGTAAAGTCAGGTAAACCATTGGCATAGCTATTCGTTATCCCACATAAAACAAACAGACAAAAAAAAGCAAAATACCGCCTAAATATCGAGGTCATTAAATAACTCCATTTGAATTAGATTAAATTAATATTTTTTTAAAACTACTGGACTGAGTTTATCTAGTGAAACCCATTGGTTTTTAAAGCGGCTAACACCGTAAAAACTACTAATTAACCCAAAAAGAGCAAATAAGAAAATAACAATTTCATTCCCTACCTGGAATTGCTCTGTTAAATATTGCCCTATGATAGCAAACAGAAAAAACACACCAATAGGCAGAAGGTAAACCAAAAAAGTCAGTTTAAAAAAAACATGTTCATCAAGACCGACAATAACTTTATCGCCAGGATTCAAAAGCAAGTCTGTTTCCAGCATTAGCTCCATCTCCTTATTACCTAAGTACTTTGAAAATAAAGACGTTGAGCAAGAATTTGATTGCTCGCATGCCTGACAACCTGATTGTTTTGTTGTCTTTACACTAATCATTCGGTCATCAACTAATTGAACAACAGCGATCTCTTCAATCATATCTATTCTCCAAAAAACCAGTTGATATGTTGATAATAAGGTCAAACATATTAAAAATAAATCCTAGCGCCCAGAGGTCACTAACCGAGCGTGAGGAATAGGATTAACATGTTGACGCAAACCTTCTTGATCACGAAAATATTGTTGCAGTGAACTTAACTTCTCATCATCATCTTGATCTAGTGCAACGATTGATACTGTCTCTACGGCAAGACCCTTATGTTGATCTGAAACAGCTAAAACAGCTCCCGGCTCTACCTGACTCATTCCATTGTAGAAAACGACTGAAAATAAAAATAAAGAAGCCGCTATTGCCGTTGCGATATAAGGATTTTTTATTTTATTTTTCTGTGTATTAAAATCTACATAAATAGGTTCATTACTCAAACCCTGCTGCACCTTATCAAGAAAATCAGTTGGATTAACACTATTTTCAGTCTTCTCAGTCTTTAGAGCCATACCAATCAATGCATACCGATCTAGTTTCTGCTGTGAGCTGGAGTCATGTTGAAAATATGAAAGAAAATCATCTCGATCATCAACATTTAATTCACCATCTAATAACAATGACAAGTGTTCTGTATTTATATAGGTCTCATTCATAAGTAAACTTTGAGCATCTTATTTTAGTAAAGGTTCAAGCACATGATCAACTGCTTCACGGGCTCTAAATATACGTGATCTCACGGTTCCAACTGGACATCCCATTTCTTTAGAAATTTCTTCATAACTTAAGCCATCTAACTCTCTCAACCTAATCGCTATTTTTAATTCCTCAGGAAGCTTTTCAATAGTTTCCTGGATCATTGCTCTAAGTTCTTCCGTCATCATTAAATCTTCGGGAGAGTCACCTTCTTTTAATAAATCAGCGCCTTCATAATTCTCAGCATCGGTAATATCAACTTCATTAGCTGATGGTCTTCTCGCTTTAGACACCAGAAAATTCTTTGCTGTATTAATTGCTATACGGTAAAGCCATGTATAAAAAGCACTATCGCCTCTAAAATTAGGTAAAGCTCTATACGCTTTAATAAAAGACTCTTGAGCAACATCTTCAGCCTCACTAGCATCTTTTACATAACGCGACACTAATAATATAATTCGATGTTGATACTTCAAAACCAGTTTATCGAAGGCTTTTTTATCACCTTTTTTAACTCGTTCAACCAGCAGCTTGTCATCTTCCTCAGACATAAAAAAAAGATAATCCGCTAAAAGTTACAACATGTCCTATTAACACAGACAGTTTTATGTACGATGAGTTCAATTGGTAATGATTTAAAAACAATTTTCTGATTAACCCGTATAATTCTTGAATCGAAGAAGCTCCATTATCACTTTTTAAAGCAACGTAAACAAACTTAATATTATTATGTCAAATAAAGTTCTTTCCTACGATGTTCTCATTATAGGCACGGGTGCTGCCGGATTAGGCCTTGCACTATCATTACCTGAACATCTCAACATTGCCATGCTATCCAAACAGGGCATGATGGAAGGAAGCACATATTATGCACAGGGTGGAGTTTCAGCCGTATTAGATAAAAATGATTCCATCATTTCTCATAAAAATGACACGATCAAAACAGGAGCGGACTTATCACACGACGAAATTGTTGAACTCGTTGTCTCTCAGGGAAAAAAAAGCATTGAATGGTTAATGAGTAAGAATGTTAACTTCTCTGAAACGTATAGTTCATCTGTCAACAATAAATTACACCTCACAAAAGAAGGCGGACACTCACATCGCAGAGTCGTACATGCCGATGATTCAACTGGCAAAGAAATCCAAACATCATTAAGTGATCTGGCTATTGAAAAAAAGAATATTACCATTCTAGAACACTTTAATGCACTAGACCTCATTACCGAAAAAACACAAGGCAAGTATAAAAAGCGTATCACAGGCTGTTATGCATTAGACACGAAAAAAGGAGTTGTTGTTGGCATTCAAGCGCCTTTTGTCACACTCGCAACCGGTGGTGCTAGTAAAGTTTATTTGTATACGAGTAATCCTGATATTGCTACCGGTGATGGTATTGCGATGGCATGGCGCGCAGGTTGTCGAGTCGCTAATATGGAATTTATGCAATTTCATCCCACTTGTCTCTACCACCCTCAAGCTAAATCATTTCTTATTAGTGAAGCTGTTAGAGGTGAGGGAGGCTTGCTGCTATTACCTGATGGTAAACGTTTTATGCCGGAATTTCATCAGCTTGCTGAGCTTGCACCAAGAGACATTGTGGCAAGAGCTATTGACCATCAAATTAAAAAACTGGGTGTCGAATCTGTTTACCTAGACATTAGCCACCGTTCAGAAGAATTCATAAAAAAACATTTTCCAATG
>Ga0209633_10003214_pt1 | contig 15193 bp, 18 predicted proteins | sample Cruoilmetagenom1_FD_187290 | JGI IMG/M metagenome (GOLD analysis project Ga0209633, IMG submission 187290) | Oil polluted marine microbial communities from Coal Oil Point, Santa Barbara, California, USA - Sample 1 (SPAdes) (version 2) | ecosystem: Environmental > Aquatic > Marine > Oil seeps ... | reverse complement strand
AACCTAAGCCCAACGCTGGGACATGTTTCTCACTTCCCTGTATACCGCTCAAAATGGAATAGTATGGGAACATTGCATCGTCGCTATGGTGGTTGTAATAAGAATATTAGAGCCAAGCCATTTAAAGCCCAGAGCAATGAATACAAAGCTTTGGAGTATTTTCAGGCGGTCACATCTAATGGCATGGAGCTTAATGGCCCCGGTGCTCGTAAGTAAGAGATTAATTAATTCGGAGAAGTAGAATGAAATATAAATTTATACTAGCTACTTTAGTGCTTTCTTTAAGTACGGCCGCTATGGCTGGTGGAGCACAAGATGCTATAAATGCTGCGAAGAAAGCTCAGAAGGAAGCTCAATCTATTGGTTTTGAGTGGACTAATATGGGTAAGCTCATTAAGAAAGCAGAGAAGGCTGCAAAAGCTGGCGATGATAAAAAAGCGATTAAGCTTGCCAAGACTGTTTCAACTCAATTAGTTGCTATTAAGCAGCAAGCTGCACTAGCTAAGACTGCTGGTCCAACTTTTTAAGCTGGATTGGTAAATTTAAGCAAAAAGACCGGTTTTTCCGGTCTTTTTTTTGCTCGTAAATAGTCTAAAATCACAGCATGAGTTTAATAAGATATTTAATAGTTATTAGCATTTCATTCCTTCTGGTAGGAATAAGTATCACCCATGCAAAAGAGCCTTTTATTCGAATAGGTGTTCTTAGTCATCGAGGTGATCAGTTTACACTTAATGCATGGAATCCAACGGCGACTTACCTTGCTAACCAACTGCCTGATTATGACTTTGAAATAGTCCCACTTGATTTTGATGAAGTAGACAAAGCTGTCAGCAAAAATGAAGTTGACTTTATTCTGGTCAACCCCGGCATTTATGTAAATCTGGAATATCGACATCGAGTTTCTCGCTTGGCCACTATGCACAATTTGCGTGGCGATGATACCTACAAGGTTTTTGGTGGTGTTATTTTTACGCGAAACGACCGTAAGGATATTATGCGACTTGAGAATCTGCGTGGTAAATCATTTATGGCGGTCGATAAAACCTCTCTTGGTGGTTTTCAGATGGCCTGGCGTGAATTAAATGAGAAACAAATCAATCCCTATGAAGATTTCTCGCGGCTTGAATTTGGTGGCATTCATGATCATGTAGTGCAATCTGTTGTAAATGGAACTATAGATGCGGGTACGGTTAGAACCGATATTCTCGAACGTATGTTCAATGCTGGTGATTTAGATTTAAATGAGGTTAGGATTATAAATCCACAAGCAGTTGATGAGTTTCCATTTCGTTTAAGTACACGTTTATATCCAGAGTGGCCTTTTAGTAAAGTCCAGCAAACCTCGGATGAATTAGCCAAAAAAGTAGCTTTAGCGTTATTTTCAATGCCTAAGGGTCACCCTGCAGCATTAGCTGGAAAGTATGGAGCTTGGGATCTTCCGCTAGATTATCAACAAGTTCATGAGATATTTCAGGAATTACACCTTCCGCCCTATGATGTTATCGGTATTTTTACACTTGAAGATGCCATAAAAAAATATTGGTATTGGGCAATACTTGCAGTATTGACATTAGTGGCCATGGGCATTCTCACATCTGCTCAAATAAGAAGAAATAAACGATTAAAAAGAATACAGTTACGCATGGAAAGGCACTATGAAAGATTATTAGATTCAGTAGGAGATGGAATCTATGGTGTTGACCTTGAGGGTAATTGCACATTCGTAAATAGAGCTATGGAACATATTACGGGCTGGAAGGAGGATGAACTTATTGGCAAGGAACAACATAGAATCTTGCATCATACTCATGCAGATGGATCACCTCATGATGCCGTTGATTGCCCTGTTTATAAAACCATAAGAGACCGGAAGCCTCGTTATATTGATGATGATGTTTTCTGGAAGAAAGATGGCTCTCCAATCTCAGTTGAATATAGCTGTACCCCTATTAAAGGACAAGGAAAGAGCATCCTTGGAAGCGTTGTTGTTTTTCGTGATACCACCGAAAGAAAGCTAGCGGAAGAGAAGAACCGTGAACATCAAATACAACTTACGCATGTTGCACGCTTAAGTACCTTGGGTGAAATGGCAAGCGGAATCGCGCATGAGTTAAATCAGCCCTTAACCGTGATTAACAATTATTCAAGAGCCTGTATGCGAATGTTGGGTTCTGATGAATCTACATCTGATCAATGTTCCGTTGTAATGGAGAAAATTTCAAAACAGGCAGAACGTGCGGGCGATATAATTAAACAGATCAGACATTTTGTTAATAAGGATCTCCCCGATAAAAAGGCAGTAAAAGTTTCAGAGATGTTAGAAATTGTGTTGGAGCTTACTCGTATGGAAGTTAAGCGAGAAAAGGTAAATGTAATCCTTGATTTGGATGATTCAGCCGACTGGGTATTAGCACAGGATACTCAAATTGAGCAGGTAATTATTAATCTGGTACGCAACGCGGTAGAGGCAATGGATAAGACTCCAAAAGACAACAGAGACTTGTTCATAAGTACCAAAAAAATATCAGATAATAAACTAGAAATAGCTGTTAAAGATTCTGGTTGTGGAATCAAGAAAGAAATGCAGGACGAATTATTTGATTCATTTGTAACATCAAAAGAGAAGGGTATGGGCTTAGGTTTATCAATCAGTCAGGGAATAGTGGAAGCGCATCAGGGTAGAATAGTATATGAACAAAATCCGGCAGGTGGTGTTACTTTTAGTTTTCAATTGCCTTTAGTTAAGGAACCTCAAAAAGAAGTAAATTTGCAAGACTCAAAGGAAGTAATATGAATGATCAGTTTACAGTATTTATAGTTGACGATGATGAAGAGGTTCGAGATTCATTACAGTTGCTTATAGAATCGGTAGGATTGAAAACGCAAACCTATGATTCAGCCCAAGCTTATTTAGCCGATTTTAATCCTGCCTTGGCAGGCTGCCTAATCCTTGATGTGCGCATGAAAGGCATGAGTGGTTTAACACTTCAGGAGCTATTGAATAAAGAACATCCCCTTCATCCTGCGATTATCATTATTACCGGTCACGGTGATGTGCAAATGGCAGTAAGAGCAGTAAAAGCAGGCGCATCAGAGTTTCTGGAGAAGCCATTTAATGAACAAGAGCTGCTGGATAGCATTCATGTGGCAATTGAAAAAGATGCTGAGCAACGTGGCAAAGCACTAAAATTAGCTGAGATTCAGATAAAGGTGGATAGCCTTACAGATCGTGAAAAAGAAGTCATGGAGCTTGTGGTGACGGGTATGCAAAATAAAAATATCGCAAGTGAGTTAATTATTAGCCAATCGACGGTTGAAGCTCATCGCTCCAAAGTTATGGAAAAAATGGGTGCGCGAACCCTGTCTGATTTAATGCGTATGATTATTTCATTGCGTCCGATGTAACAAAGATTTATTTACTATTTACTCCATTCAATAGTGGGTGCAATACTATTTTGATTGCGACTGTTATGCGTTTCTTTATTAATCGAGGAATACGAAACCTTGGGAAACTCAAGTTGAGATGGATGGTTTAAGTATATTATCTGTTTCCCATATTTGTTTTTTAAGCGTCCAGTCACAACAATGGTTTCAGCTAATAAATCACTAAGATCAATGTCAGTGAAATAATGTAGATTCCTCTTTTGTATTTTTACTTGAATGCGACGTTTTGCATTGCTTTCAAGTTCTATCAAAAGTGATTTTTTAGTGTGTTTTATTTTATTCACCTGCCCTCTTAAACGCACATATCCCTTGAAGCGTTGCGTGAGAGTAGTGGCATCTTTAATTTGGTTAGATGGCAGTTTCCAGATTCTGAGCGATTGTATTTGGGCGTCTTCTTCGACAGTTTTATAGCAATTAGCCAATTTGATATTGGGCGGAATCGCGAGTGTTTTAGCAAAGCCCCGCTCTAGTAGCCAGTTAGAAATATTGGTGCCATCTGCTAAAAAAACATGCGCGAGTATACGCGAGTATCGGTCTTTTCTTTGTGCTCCATATTGAAGTGAGACTTGATTATGGAATCTTTTTAATAACTCACGTAAAGCCTCTGTAGCCTTTGCAGCATAGGCTTGTTCTTTTTGTTTATGGTGTTTGGTCTCAGGAGTATCAACTCCGATAATGCGGATTTTACGCTTATCAGTTAATAATAGAGTATCGCCATCGTATACAAACTTTACTTTGGCTTTTTCTGGTGCAGATAAACCATCGCTAGTACAGCTATAGGAGAAAACACACTGAGTTGGCAGAATCAGGGATATAAAAAAAGCACTCATAAAGAGTGCTTTTTTTATAAATGTGAGTTGTGTATTGACTTTATTTTCTACCGTAGCGGTTGTTAAACTTATCAATCGCACCAGCAGTTGTATTGGTGTTCTGCTTACCCGTGTAAAAAGGATGTGAGGCACTAGAAATATCTACCTTAATGAGTGGGTACTCGTTGCCATCTTCCCATTTAATAGTTTCTTCAGAAGAAAGGGTAGAACGTGTCAATATCTTAAAGTCGCTCGCAAGGTCCTGAAAAACGACTTGATTGTAATCTGGGTGTATATCGGCTTGCATGTGCAAATTCTCGTAGTTTATTTTCAAAAATCGAAGAGCGGGAATTCTAACAGAAAGTTGACTACAATCTCAAGGGTTTTATATGCAATATTATACCCCTAATAGTGGCAAGTGTTTAATGTTGTGGTATGTCAGGGCAAGCAGAATACAATGTTTTAATGCTGTTTCAGGAATCTCCTGATTAACGTCAAGCAATATGGCACGGTTGGATTCATAATTAAAAGTATCACGGTAGACTTCCTTGAAAGTATCTACAAGCTTGCTTTTACAATTGAAATAGATTCCATATTGATTAGGTTTAGAAGGAGTCCAGGAAATCCGAATGGTGCTGCTTTTCTTGGCAAGATAGCTGATTTCACCCCATTTTAAGGTTTCTTCTAATGATCCAATTTCTTTATTTTGCTGGGCAACTTCAATAATAAGTTGGCGAAGCGCTATCAGTTTCTTTTGAATAGGTTTGGGTTGCTGAAATAATACGGCTTCTACCTGCTTATTCTCTATTTTATCTGGATCGAGCATTATTAAAACCTGTGGATTGGGTATACTTAAGGAGATCCTGATCAAGTCCGAAAATAGCGACTGTTTCTTCTGCGCTTAAATTTAATCGACTTAATCAGGTTCTCCTTAATCATACCTGAGTCAAAACCACTCCGATAAAAATGCTAAAAACACTCGCTGTCAGTAACTATCGTTCACTATTTCATATCGTTATTCCGCTTGGAAAGCTAAATGTGATTACTGGCCCTAATGGCAGTGGCAAGTCCAACCTCTATCGAGCTTTGCGGTTATTGGCAGAAACCGCTCAGGGTGGAGTTGTCAATGCATTGGCGAAAGAGGGTGGTCTGGAATCAACTTTTTGGGCTGGGCCTGAAAAAATTTCACGTCAGATGCAAATCGGCAATGAGCCGATACAGGGAACAGTTCCGCAAAAGCGTAAACGTATGCGTTTAGGGTTTGCTGGGGATGATTTTGGCTATTCGATATCGATGGGTTTGCCAGCGGCTTCGCGATCCCTTTTTTCGCTTGATCCAGAAATAAAACGTGAAGTCATTTGGGCAGGTGAGAGCTTTCGACCCGCCGCTGCTTTGGTTGATCGCAAAGCGCCCATGGTAAAGGTTCGCGAAGGCAGAAGCTGGAATGTTATTGCCCAACATTTAAATACATTCGACAGTATGTTTTCACAAGTTGCCGATTCGGCAAGTACACCAGAAGTTGTGCAAATGCGTGAGACCATTCGCGGCTGGCGCTTTTATGACAACTTTGATACTGGCCCAAATGCAGCGGCACGCTTTCCACGGTTGGGAACCAGAACTCCAGTACTCAACCATGACGGCAGCGATTTAGCAGCAGCGTTGCAAACCATTAGAGAAGTCGGCGATAGCGAAGCCTTAGAAGAAGCCATTAGTGATGCCTTCCCCGGTTGTTCATTAAAGATAGAGATTCAAGCCGCCGGACACTTTGTGATTGAGTTTTACCAGAACGGTTTATTAAGGCCACTAAGCGCCTCTGAATTATCCGATGGAACACTGCGTTATTTATTATTGGTTGCGGCACTGCTCACACCACGCCCTCCACCGTTATTAGTATTGAACGAGCCGGAAAACAGTCTGCATCCAGATTTACTACCGGCGTTGGCGCGACTCATTATTCAAGCTTCAGAACAAACTCAGGTCTGGGTGGTTTCACATGCTTCACGTTTGGTAGCCGCATTAAACCAGTCGCAGGACTGCCATGCGATTGAGCTTGAAAAAGAACTGGGACAAACCCAAGTAATCGGCCAGGGAATGCTCGATGAACCCTCATGGCATTGGCCAGATAAGGAATAAAGCCTTTGATACAAACGGTTTCACACTAATAAGTGAGATGTTCGTTTTAAAAAACAAAACGGCAAGCTCACTAAAAAACTAGGGGGGTGCCATGCTTCGAATCTCAGCACAAGTGAGGCTTAATTAGGCTACTCTAGTAAAACCAAAATAAGCGCAATAGCAGCAGGCAAGGCTTGAATAAATAGTATTTTCTTTCCCACGGTTAAACCGCCGAAGATACCTGCAATAACCACGCAGCTTAGAAAAAAAACTTTAATGGAAAAACCATTTTCATCGAGTATCAGCCCCCAGATTAATCCAGCAGCCAGAAAGCCATTATACAAACCCTGATTAGCGGCAAGTGCTTTTGATTGTTTAGCAAAGTCGGCGTTTAGACCAAATGTTTTTCTTCCAAAGGGCTTATCCCAGAGAAACATTTCGAGCACTAAAAAATAAATATGTAATAAGGCAACGATGCCGATAAGGATTGTAGTAAGTGTTTGCATACTAGAATTTTAGTACAAATTTGTTTTATTGCTTATTGATGCTTGATTAGAGGTTTCTTAATAAAGTATTTTTTGAAAAATAAAAGGGCTGATTAAAAAAACTAGGGGGGGTGCCATGTATAATTATCAGTAATAAGAGATCTTTGCACGAAAGTATGTCGAGAGAAAAAATAGCGTAATTTTCCTGGTTTTTCGCAAAAATGAGCTTAATAGCATGGCTATTGAACGAGTTTTTAAGGAAAAGCAGGGTAATTGAAGCGTTTTTTATCCGTCATATCTTTCGTGCAAAGGTCTCTAATCATATAAACTATGATTTGATTGCTTTACAAAGGAGTTACAAATGTCCAAATTAGTTGCAATAGTTCTTGCTGTGTTAACCCTGGCGCTGGTTTTCGGTGTTGGTGTTTATAATCGTATTGTTGGTGGTGATGAGGATGTCACCGCGAAATGGTCTGAAGTGGTTAATCAATATCAACGTCGAGCTGATTTGATTCCTAATTTGGTGAGTACCGTTAAGGGTTTTGCCGAGCAGGAAAAGGATGTATTAACTAGTGTGGTTGAAGCTCGTTCGAATGCAACGTCCATTAAAGTCACTCCTGAAACCTTAAATGATCCTGCTATCTTTGATAAGTTTTCACAGGCGCAAACACAATTAAGCGGCGCTTTAAGTCGTTTATTAGTGACGGTTGAGCGTTATCCCGATCTTAAATCGGACAAGAACTTTCTTGAATTGCAAACACAGCTGGAAGGGACTGAAAACCGTATTGCAGTTGCGCGCAAGCGTTATATTGAGGCAGTCAAAGGCTACAATCTAAGCGTGCGTAAATTCCCCGGAAATATGATTTCAGGATTTATGGGCTTTACTACTAAACCTAACTTTACGGTTGAAAATGAAGCGCAAATATCAGCGCCGCCAAAAGTAGACTTTAAGGCGCCTGTCTCTAATTAGATGCCACATTTGATAGCGTGAAAAAGTACTTTCTCCTCTTTGCTGTATTAACTACGCTGATATTTAGTGTCGTTAGTGCAACAGATATTGTCCCTGTGCCAGCGCTTTCAGCGCGGGTGACTGATCTTGGCAATACCTTAACAGTACAGCAAAAAGCACATTTAGAACAAAATCTGAAACAACTTGAGCAAGCACAGGGCAGCCAGCTCGTGGTACTTATTGTGCCTACTGTGAAACCTGAAACGGTTGAAGATTATGCACTTAGGGCGTTTGATAAATGGAATCTGGGGCGCAAAGGAACCGATGATGGCGTATTGTTATTGATCGCTCAAAAAGATCGCCGCATGCGCATTGAAGTTGGCTATGGTCTGGAAGGCGCAATACCTGACATTGCAGCGGGTAGAATTATCAATGAATATATTACACCTGAGTTTCGAAAAGGAAATTTTTATCAGGGAATTCTTGCAGGAACAGAACAACTGGCTAATTTGATTGAAGGTGAACCATTGCCACCTCCGGTTAGCAGACAAGGACAATCAGCTAATGATAGCGGTGGCATAATTTTTTTAATGGTAATGGCGTCCTCCTTTTTAACTTCTTTTTTGGTGCCCCTGCTGGGTCGCTTAATCACCGTATCATCTATTACAGCCGTTGGCGCTCTGTTTATCTGGATGCTTTCTCATGACATATCCTTCACAATTTTTGCAGCGGTCTTTTTAGCCATATTTAGTCTTTCTTTCAGTGGTTCTCGCAGTAGCAGTTATCGTGATGGCGGTGGATATGGTGGAGGCTTTGGTGGCGGGGGAGGTGGCTTCGGCGGAGGCGGCGGTTTCAGTGGCGGTGGTGGTTCATCTGGAGGCGGTGGTGCCTCGGGAGGATGGTAATGAACCTTAATCGTATAATCAAACATCTATTCTATCCCGGCTGGTGGTTACGTCGTGATTTTCCACCCCATGAGCTCGCTAGAATAGAAGCAGCCATTAGGCAGTCAGAAGAAAATCACAGTGGTGAGATACGTTTTGCCATTGAAAGCTCATTACCACTTAAGGCTCTTTGGCGTAACGAACTCATGCATGAGCGTGCGCTGGAAGTGTTTTCATTATTGCGCGTCTGGGACACTGAAGATAACAATGGCGTGCTCATCTATCTGCTTTTAGCCGATCGTCAAGTCGAGATTAGAGCTGATCGTAATATTCACCACAAAGTTGATGCTAAAGAATGGCAGAAAATTTGCCAGATAATACAAGAAGACTTTCGTCATGAAAATTATGGAGATGGCGTAGTAAAGGGCATTGAAAAAATTGGGGAATTATTAGCTGAACACTTCCCGGTTTCTAAAGATGATGAGAATGAACTTTCAAATAAGCCTGTGATCTTATAGAGGTCGTAAAGGAAGCTCTGATTAAGTCGATTAGAATTTAGCGGCAATTTTAGCAAGCTAAAAATAGTTGGACTTGATCAGAGGTTCCTTAAATTTAAGCTGGAGATATCAATGGCACCCCCCCTAGTTTTTGGCATCAGGTGCCATGGTCTTATTGAAAGCAAGTTTTCCCGGTTCATTTTATTGCTATTTTTCGTGGTTTCCATCTCCTCGCCTGCTTTTACAGCAGAATTTCAAAATGGGCCTTATAAACACGTAAGTCCAACAGATGTGGGCACAAAAATTGGTGTTGGCGTAGTTGCTCAGATTCCAGTAATTGAATATAGTGGTGACACCACGCTAACTACCTCTGTCACGATTGAAAATAAGGTCATTAACGGCTGTCTGGTTATCGATGCGGATAATGTCACGGTTCGTAATTCAATCATTAACTGTAACAGTAACTACCCGCTTAAAATCATTAATGGCAGGGGTGGCTCACAGATTGAATACAGCAAAATAAATTGCAGTTCGAGTGGCAAGGTTTTCTATTTTCCCAGTGGTGCGCCGGATACAACAGTCGCTTATAACGAGGCCATTGGCTGTCAGGACTTTTTCTTTATGAATGGCAATCTTGATGGTTTGCAGGTAAAAAATAATTATATGCACACGCTTGTTGGGCTACCTGCTGCACATGCGGATGGGTTCCAGATCGGGACAGGTGGGGCATCCACAGGAAATATTCATATTCAAGGTAACTATTTCGATGCGGATAATCTAGGCATTGGCAAAACCGATATTATCTTTGCAGTGACAAACTCGGCGGTTGAAATAATTTATGAAGATAATTATATCGAACCCTGGGGTCACTACACGCATCGTTGTCATGGTGATACAAAATGCATCATTCGCAATAATGTGTTTAGTCAGGCATTTGATGGCATCGAACAAAACCTGTTACTGGCTAATGCTACAAGAGTGGCAGAGTTTGCATGCAATCGCTATGCAAATGGCGAGTTTGTGAAAGATTCCTTTAATAACCAAACATTAATACATGGTGCACAACATAACACCGATAATTGCCCGGATTTCAATACAAAATCAGACGCTACTATAGTTCCGGTGATTCAGCTTTTATTGGATTAGGGAAGTACAAAGTTTGTGGAAAACTCCGGCAATGAATATTGTGCCTTAATTTGATTAAAAGCTTCTTCTGACAAAGGTCTTTTCTCTACATCTGATAAATCTGGGCAACTAGCATTTGTTTGTTGATTATAAAAAAGAATATCCCTCCGTTTCGATCATTTTTCTTTTTTGCGATAATCTTACAGTGATTACTACCAATAGCGATTACATTTGGTTGAATAACGGCGAGCAAGGAATTTTCATCCAGTTTTTTTATCAATGTCCGATGTTCGCCGTCCCAGACGACCTGATAGATACCGTCACTCCATTCAATAGGTAGCGTTTTCCCGCATCCAGTTAGGAGGGGAAAAATTATAAAAAAGTAAAGATAAGATATTTTCATTTATATGCACTAGTTGAGTATTTATTCTAGGGGAAGGAGCATGATATAAAAGTATTGGCACCCCCTAGTTTTTTAGTGAGCTTGCCGTTTTGTTGTTTAAAACGGACATCTCACTTATTAGTGTGAAACCGTTGGCATCAGCGAGTCTGATAGCCTCTAAATATGCTGATTGGCATCAATCCTTCTTACGCGCACGCGGATGTGCCTTGTCATAAACTTTTGCTAAATGTTGGAAATCCAGATGGGTGTAAATTTGGGTAGTGCTAATATCGGCGTGCCCAAGTAATTCTTGAACGGCTCTTAAATCACCCGAAGATTCCAGTATGTGGCTGGCAAATGAGTGGCGTAGTTTGTGCGGATGCAGGTGTTGCTCCAGCCCCTGCTTTTTTCTCCAGTAATTAAGTCGTTGTTGCACTGAGCGGGTACTTATGCGGGTTCCTCGTTTGCTCACAAACAGTGCGTTTTCTTCCAGCTTTGCCATTTCCAGGCGTTTTTTCAACCAGTAGTTTAATGCCGTAACTGCTTTTCCACCTATCGGTAAAATACGGGTTTTATTGCCTTTACCAGTTGCACTAAGGATATTTTCATTCAGGTCGATACTGTCCACATCCAGATTTACCAGCTCGGATAAGCGTAAACCAGACGAATAAAATAATTCCATAATGGCGCGATCACGTATTGCTAAAATACTATCACCTGGGATTTCAAGCAATTGAGTGAGTGTATCTGCATCTAGCGTATCAGGTAGTTTGCGCCCGGTTTTAGGCGCCCGAATATCAATCGCGGGGTTATTTTTAAGTTTCTTTTTGCGAATTAAAAATTGATAAAAGCTGCGTAGGGATGAAAGCTTACGTTGCAGTGTCTTGCCGCCAACACCCTGTCGGTGTAACTTTGCGACCCAGTTGCGTATATGTAAATTATCAGCTTTGAGTATGTTTTCGCAGTCCGGATCAGTTTCTTTTAGCCATTTACTAAACTGACTAAGGTCGCGCTTATAGGCGCTTAAGGTGTGAGGCGAATATTGTTTTTCGTATTGTAGATGTTGTTCAAATTGTTGAATTGAATCCGTCACACCGTTGTAATTATTTCTTGCTGTGGTAGGCAATACTGGTGGAAATTAATTCGCCCAGATGGCTAATAAATACAGTGCCCATACCCGGATGGAAGCGTGATTCTTGCTCACTGCCTAAAGCCAGAATCCCTGTTTTTTCAGCACCAAAAAGAGGAATGAGTGCAGCGGATGCGATGTCTTTATCTTCTCCAAATAGAAACTGTTGCTGTTGTTCCTTTAAGCGTCCGCATACTGGCTTTTTGCTCTCAAACAATGTTTCAAAGTTGCTAAGTGTGTCACTTTTTGGTGAGATAAAATGTATGCCTTCATCATCACTAATAATTTTCAGGGTTACAAAATCTGCATTAAAGTCTTCGCGTAAAACTTCCTGACAGGTTGCTATGACATCATCAATGCCGTCGGCACGCATTAATTCCAGAGTAAAACGTTGCAGGCGTGTGACAATTTGCTCATTGCCTCTGGCGGCTCGAATCAAGCCATTTAGTTGCTCTTCAAGGTCACGGCTTTTTTCACGTAAAATTGCTACTTGTCGCTCAATTAAAGAGGTTGTTCCAGTACCATGAGGCACTTGAATTGTTTCCAGTAAACTTGCATGTCGTTGAAAGAAATCAGGGTGAGAGGAAAGATAATCTGCGATTACAGATTCATCCATCGTCGCATCCGTCATAAACGCGTCAGTGGTGTTTTCCTTCTCAGTTTTACGCGTGTTTGTTTGCTTATTTACCCCAGAGCTCATCCTTTTCTCCTTGATTTTTCATGAACCTATTCATGTTTACAGTTTTATAGATCCCTTAAAAACTGTAGCGGTCGGCCCAGTCATCATAACTGGATTTTGATTCCCTGCCCAGTGAATTGACAGATTGCCGCCCAATAATTGAGCCTCAACGGTTTCGTCTAGCAATCCCAGATTTATACCGGCAACGACTGCAGCGCATGCTCCGCTGCCGCATGCTTGAGTCTCACCCACACTTCTTTCATAAACACGCAGACGGATATTTTGTCGATCAAGTATCTGCATAAAGCCCACGTTAACTGAATTAGGGAAGTGAGAGTCTGTCTGAAATGCTTTTCCCAGGTCTTCCACAGCTGCTTTTTCGGTATTATCAACCAGTATTACCACGTGTGGATTACCCATAGATAGTGTACTGAAGCTTATATTCTGATGTTCACCATTCACATCTATATCCAGCGTATAACTATTTGCCTGTTCATCACAAATAAAAGGGATTTCTGCAGGCGTTATAAGAGGTGCACCCATATCAACCGTGACCATGCCTTGTTCTTGATTATCATCTTCGATTTTAAGCACGATTCGCCCGTTGCTGGTGATTACAGGTATTTCGGCTTTATCAGTAAGCCCTTGATCGCGAACAAAAGTTGCAAAGCAACGAGCGCCATTGCCACATTGTTCTACTTCACGACCATCGGCGTTAAAAATGCGGTAACGAAAATCAGCATCTGCAACGTCAGACTTTTCTACCAGCAATATTTGATCGCAACCAACTCCGAAGTTGCGGTTGGCAATAAATTTAATTTGCGCAGTGGAGAGTGAAATAGATTGTGTAATGGCGTCAATAACCACGAAATCATTTCCCAGTCCATGCATTTTGGTGAAAGCAATTTCCATTGTATTATTCCATTGTATTAAGCTTTTCTTGAAAACTTGCCGTTAAGCCCAATAATACTACCAAGATGTCATATTTGACATATAAAGTTAATGCGGAAGCTGGTTTTTAGTGATAAAGTACCGTGCGCATATCAGATTTTACTAATATACATAGGAGCTATAATCAATGAGTGATTTTAATGAAGAACTAGACGCACGCGGTCTAAACTGTCCACTACCAATTTTACGTGCAAAAAAAGCCATTAATGGTTTGGAAGTTGGCGAGACACTAAAGATTATTGCGACTGATCCTGGTTCAGTTAAAGATTTTGAAGCATTTTGTAAGCAGACTGGCAATGAGCTAGTTTCAACTGCTGAAGATGGAAGCGAGTTCACCTTCTTTATCAAAAAAGGTGCTTAATTAGCTAAGCTAGTTAAAAACCAAGCAAAAAAGCACCTATGGGTGCTTTTTTTTCGTCCAGCAATTACTATCGTTTAAATGAAAAATGACCCAAAACAAATAAAAGCCTTTTTAAAAGAAAAGCAGCAACAGCATTTATATCGTTCACCGCGCATTAGCGAATCCGCCCAATCCCCGCATATGCAGATTAATGGTAAAAATTACCTATGTTTTTGCAGTAATGATTATTTAGGTTTGGCAAATCATCCTGATATTGTAAAAGCCTTCAAACAAGCTGCGGATAAATACGGTGTTGGCAGTGGTTCTGCACATTTAATAAATGGGCATTCGATTGAACACCAAAAACTTGAAGAAGAGCTGGCTGATTTTACTGGTCGTGAGCGTGCGCTTTTATTTTCAACGGGCTATATGGCTAATCTTGGTGTTATAAATGCTTTGATGGAAAAAGGCGATAGTGTTTTTGCGGATAAATTAAATCACGCCTCTTTAATTGACGCTGCTCTATTATCCAAAGCGACAATGAAACGTTATCTACATAATGATCTAACTTCCTTGCAAAGGCTTTATGAAAAAACAGCTGCGGATACCAATACCATGATAGCAACAGATGGTATTTTTAGTATGGATGGAGATATTGCACCTGTTAAACAGCTATCTGTAATTGCCAAACAACAGCAGGCGTGGCTAATGGTAGATGATGCACATGGATTTGGAGCACTGGGTAAAAATGGCGCAGGTTTGCTAGAGCAGGAAAACATGGTGCAACAGGATGTTCCCATTTTAATGGCAACACTAGGTAAAGCATTTGGCACCGCAGGTGCATTTGTTGCGGGTAGCAATGATCTAATCGAATACCTAATACAAAGCGCAAGAACTTACGTTTTCACAACGGCGATGCCTCCGGCAATAGCTAGCGCCAGTCGTGCTAGTTTAAAAATTGTGCAAAAAGAGAGCTGGCGGCGTGAAAAATTGCAGGCGCTGATCCAGTATTTTAAGCAAGGTGCAGGTGAGTTAGGCTTACAACTCATACCATCAGATACGGCAATTCAACCAGTTCTTATCGGCGCTTCTGATAAAGCACTAAACATTAGTCAGAAATTAAATAATGCAGGAATATTAATCAGCGCTATTCGCCCACCAACGGTGCCAGAAGGAAGTGCTCGTCTGCGGATTACTTTGTCGGCCAATCATAGTGAGGAAGAGGTGGATAAGCTTCTGCAGGAATTGCAAAAGATTTTTAAACTATAAAAAACACTGCTATTGTTGACCATCAATTTGATAATACTTAAGGAACCTCTGATCAAGTCCAATTATTTTTAGCTTGCCAAAACAGCCGATATTTTCCACGAAGATCGCCGCAATAGAATGACTATTACGACTCAC
>Ga0209633_10003212_pt1 | contig 15194 bp, 13 predicted proteins | sample Cruoilmetagenom1_FD_187290 | JGI IMG/M metagenome (GOLD analysis project Ga0209633, IMG submission 187290) | Oil polluted marine microbial communities from Coal Oil Point, Santa Barbara, California, USA - Sample 1 (SPAdes) (version 2) | ecosystem: Environmental > Aquatic > Marine > Oil seeps ... | reverse complement strand
CACCACCCGGTCAGGCTTTGGCTTTGGTCGCGGCCCGTGAAAAACGCCAGCTTGCCCGGGTCTTTGGCCCGCGTATCGCCTAGCCATTTTGTGGCAAGGTCCATGGCCTCGTCCCACTCGATCTCTTTAAATTCGCCAGAGCCGCGCTCGCCCGTGCGCAGCAGCGGCTTGGTCAGTTTAGCGGGCGCATTGAGATGCATAATCCCGCTAGAGCCCTTGGCGCACAAAACGCCTTTATTGACAGGGTGATCAGGGTTGCCTTCAATATAACGCACTTTGCCATTTTTCAGATGCACTTTAATCCCGCAGCGGCAGGCACACATATAACAGGTGGAAGTTTTGACTTCGTCGCTCACGTCGGGCGACACATCAACATTTTCCTTCACCGTCTCAAACGGATTAAGTCCCATTCGGATATTCCCCTCATTCATACCAAATCGGTATATAAGTTTTATCTAATATGAGTTTGCCAAGAAAAACGGGGGAGTGCAAATGGTATTCGTGGGGAGGGGGGCGAATAATTAGGGTGGTGTAGAATCTAAGAAGACGCGATCATGCCAAAATTTTTATCACTCACCCCGCTAATACCTGCGCATGCAGGTATCCATCGAGATGTTTGTTATATCCTCCAGAGCGGCCTTCCCGACATATGGCTTATAACGTTTCACGCAAGCCCTACAGAGCTTGGAAGCTTATCGGTCACTGCTGAAGCATAATTATACAATATTTACGGTAATGTTGAGATGTCTCATATGTGAACATAGTGTTTTTTAGAAGAGTTATGGCACCAATTGTTACCATCCATCACGGGCGAGCTAACCAATCTTCTAAGGTAAATTCGTCAATTGATCCGTAATCGCCCCTATCTCCTTCAGAGCCACTTTGTTGGCTACCTACTTTACCACCGGCGCCACCCATGCCAGGATCAAGCCTTAGTTCGAAATCGTGATTTAAGCTAGCCGCAATTAAAATTATATAACCTCCATCACCGCCCGGGGCACCACCACCACCACCGCTATGACCACGAAAACCACGATTTGATCTAGACGACTTTACACCCTCTTTACCGTTGACGCCTTTATCCCCTTGAAAATTAAATTTTCCCTGTCCTGACAGCGTCTTCCCGCTGCGGATAAGCAATAGAGCTCCATTTGAATGACGGTCTGCTTTACCACCGTTTCCTCCACTTCCTCTACCATGCTGAACTGCAGGAGGCCCGCCTCGCCATTGCCTGCCGTTTTGACCTGCAGAACCAATACGAGATTCGTGCAGCGCAATGCGAACACCTCCTGATGATCCACCGCCGCCGCCATACTCGGCAGTGCCCGAAGCGCCCAATCCTCCAGCAGAACTCCTCCCACCTTGTCTTGATGACCCACCATTGGTTCCATCTCCGCCAACAGCTGCCCGGCTAAATTCGTAACTGACCGACTTACCGTCGGGAGTGCGTGCCGAAATTGACCCAGACTTTCGGGCAAATCCTTGTCCCATAACTTTGCCGTCAATTCGGACGTCACCATCAGCCCACCATATTGACCATCTACTACTTCCTTGCGGAATGACGACCGTTGCTCCTTGTTCGATATAGATATTGTTAAATCTTCGAGTTCTTGCTGGCAAAATCTTAGTATCACCAGATACTACCACTAAGTCCTGCAAGTTCGACATGGGCTCGAAAGCAAATGAAAATGGGGTCGACTCTGTGTTTTCGGTAAGTCTAGGCTCGGGAATATTATCCTTTGTTTGCTGCGCCGACGACGTTACTGCGCAAGATGCTAATCCAGTACAAGATGCCAATAATGTCATAATAAAAGCTGTTTTTAATTTTCTTTTCACTGTGGTTTCTCCCGCGCCAATTTACAGAATTTTGATGAATGGCATAAGTAGCGTTAAGTAGCAAACGTAATCCATGCGTGTTTGTATGCAGCACATAGCCCAATGGTAGAGGTTTAACTTTCAACGCCTCCTTTTGCCCCCATTCCAGACATCTCGATGGATACCTGCCTGCGCAGGTATGAGCGGGGTAGGGAGGTTGGCGCACCGAAAGATTTCCCCGAGTTTTCGGCGGGCTGGGGATGTTAATGGGGCATGTTGGAATGCAGGTTACGGCGTTTATGGTCGCCCAACAACCGCTTGATAAACCTGTACCCGGTCTATGTCGTTTTTGGCTTATGTTGGTGTAAAACAATCCATAGCCCAAGATGAAATTTAACCTTGCCCCAGTTCATTTTTAAGCCGCTAAAATTTTCGTGTTAACCTGACGCCGAAACTATCTAGGGCTTCATTGTCTGTGCTGTCTAAGATACGAGCATTGCTAAGGTGTTCATAGGCAATCTCTGCGCCCCATTTATCGTTTATATCATAGCCAATGGTGAGCTGTCCGCGAAATAATGCCCGTGAACCAAATTCAATTTCTGTACGTTCACGCTCGAAAAAAGTAGCAAGTAACGCTATGCGTTGATCTTGGGTTAAGCCGTTTAAATCTGCTGCAGATGGAGAATCTATGTGGTTCGTGCCGCTATGAACGGATAGGCCGCCGCCTATTTCGGCGTAAAATTTATCGGCGAAATGCGCGCGCCAATTTAGGCCGACGCCGCCATGGCTGGTATTGCCCTCAAGGTTGAGAGAGCCATACACATAGGGCCGCGCGCCCAGTGTCCATTTGGGCCAGTTTGGTGTGTCGAAAATATACTCACCCGTGAGCGAGACACTTTCTTCTTTTAAAGATCGTCCGGTAATTTTTGGTACATCTACATCATGATTCATAATGCCAACGCGAAGCTCATCGGCTTGTGCCGCCGCCGAAAATAGGCCCAGCCCGCCAAATAGCGCCGCGTACAAACTTGCCATAATAATTGATTTCATAATCCCCCCCCCAGTTAGTGCGGGTTAACAAGAAATTTTGCAACTTACCAATTACAAAGCAGTAAATTTGTTAAAAAGTGGAAAGATAAAGGAAAGCTTCAGTTTTGGCTATGGCCCAACAACCGCCTGATAAGCTTGCACCCTGTCCATGGCGTTTTGTCTTATGCTGGTGTAAAATAAGCCATAGTCCAAGATATGGAAATTATCTTTGCCCCAGCTCATTGGGATGCCCTCATACATGTCGGATTGGAACGTGCCGACAAGTAATCTGTCGTCCGTGCACTGGGCGCTGGTCACGCCAGGTTCAAGACGTATTTGCTCGCCAATGGCCAAAGAACCAGGGTTTTCATCTGCGCTTACATTTGCGCCGTCAGTGCGCCAGCTTAGCGGGTTTACGCATGTGGCGCCGGGCATGTCTTCCCAAATTTTGGATTTGGGGCCGCGGCTATTCCACGTGACATAGCAGCCTATTTGCACGGCGGTTTCGCACACAGGGATATCAGGCGCTTTTTCGCTAAACGAAATAGGGTCAATGGCAATGCCTATGGGGTAAGCGGCGACCATTCTGTCTTGTAATGCTGTGCCGCTAATGCGGCTGGTTAGGAGTTTTTCAAGGTGATGACCGCCTTGGCTATGCCCTGCTAAAATAAAGGAGCGCGCGCCAATGCGGCCTAAAAATTCATCAAAGGCGCGCTCTACGTCCCCATAGGCAAACTCCAAAGCTTTGCCGCCAGAGCCCTCTAGCTCCCAATATGAATAAAGCGTGGCTTGGCGGTAGCGAGGCGCATAAATATCACAGCAAAAACTAAAGGCGCTGGCCTGCGCGGGCATCACTAAATCATCAATTCTTTCGCGCGAGCCCGCCTCGTCAATGGGCGCGTTCCAGCCTGCCTTAGCGTAATATGTTGTGGGGTGAACGAAAAAGACGGCAATGTCGGTGGACGTATTATCCGCTTTAAGTCCTGGCGCTATAAAGTCAGCCCCGTCTTTGGTTTGCGGCAGCGCGGCCCATGCGCTATCATTTGAATAATCAGGGGCAGCGGGCGGCGTATAACTGGCGAAATCCTGCTTGGGGGACATGTAGGCCTTTGTCATCGCCGCGACGATCTTGCCGCGAAAAACAAGTCCTACGATGAGCAAGATTATCAAAGCGAGCCCTAAACGTTTCAGCCATTTTTTCATATCACGCCCCTAAAGAACTACCGTATAATCATCACCGAGTTTTGGGCGTGCTGTAGCACGTCATAAGCAACGCTGGATTGGAAGAAACGGCGGAACCCTTTGACCGAGCTATCGGCCATGACGATGACGGAGAACTCCTTGCCATATTCAATAATGATTTTGGCGGGTTCACCGATTTCTGTATGGGTGCTGACAACATCAACGCCAGCCTCCTCGATAGCGGCTTTGGCTTTGGTAATGGCGAGCGTTGCGGCATCCAGCTCGTTTGGGTTTTCTGCGACAGAAATAAGGTGCACAGGGCACTCACAGCGGCTGGCGAGGATAGCGTCTTTGCGCGCCGCGTCGATGGATTTTTCATCATTCACGCAGATTAAGTGGCCGTGGTTTTCTTCAATGTCGCGTGCCAGCATGACGGTGCCGTGATGCTCTGTGGCGACGATGCGCGTGGTTTTCCATTTGATCTGCCCCGCCACATCTTTGCCGCCACGGCCATGCATGGCGATGATGGTCAGGTCGTATTCATTTAGCTCGCACTCGTCCAAAATGCCTGCCGCTGTTGTCGGCGCGACCATAAGCTTAAGCGCGATATGTTTTCCGTCAGGGCCCGTATAGGTTTTCATGCTATCGCCAGTGGGGTCGCCATAAGCGCGCTTGCGCACTTCGTCTTCTTGCCAATCTTCGCCCAGAAAGCCCATTTCAAACAATTGATCACGGGCCACTTTGAGAGCGCGCATACCTGGAAGTTCAAATCCCCAGTCAACCATGTTTTGCCGTGCTAGCTGTACGCCAGATTTTGCGCGGCGGTCTGCGCGCCGCACATATAGCAATGTGATATCTGCATCCGCGCCACGGCCAATTTTCATGGCGTATTTAAGGCCGCGTTCAGACTCGTCACTGCCGTCTATACACACCAAGATGTTAAAGCGCTTTGGGGCGTCTTCATCTTCACTCAAAGTGCCATCAAGCATAGTATTTGGAATATTCATAACCTATCCATAACCCTTAGTTTTGGCTTATAACCCAATTACTGGCCAATAGAACATAGCAAAGACCAAAAGCACAAGTGTAGACATTATCGCCATTTTCCAGCCAACTTTCAAGAAGTCTGTAGTTTTTAAATATCCAGAGGCATAAACAATCGTACAAGCGGGGGTGCCGATGACGGTCAGATAGGCAAAGGCGGAGCTGATAGCGGTGATATAACCAAGGATGAGCTGGCTTTCGCCTGCCGTATTTGCCATTTCAAGCGAGATCGGGCCGATGACGGCGACCGCAGCGCCATTGGACATGGTATTGGTCACAAGAGTTGTTAGGACGGACACGGCCCCGTAAAGGCCAACGCCGCTATCCATGCCTGCGGGCAATATTTCTAGGAAAGTATCCGCGACCCACTGGGCTGCGCCAGTGTTCTTCATTTGAATGCCCAAAGATATTGCGGCGGCATAGAGCCAAACAACGCCCCAGTTAACGCCCGAATTAAGATCGTCCCATGTTACAAGGCCTAAAACCATATAGGTTACTGCGCCGATAAGCGCTATCGTACCTAGGCCAAGAGAGCTTGAGAAGAAAATCCAGCCAAGTAATGTTGCGAAAAAAACAACAATTGCCATCCAGTCACTGGACTTCATTGCGCCTTCTTTTTCCACTTGTGCCCGCAGCTTCACGACTGCGCGGGTTAGGTGTTTGTACTCTGGCTTGAACGTCATAAATAAAATGATGATGACGAAAGGGAGCTGTGCTAGAAAAATTGGGTAACAGGCTTTAATCCAGCTTACATAGTCCACTAAAAACCTGGGGTCATTGGGGTGTTCTCTATGCCAATAATCAATCATAATGGCGTTACGCGCGCCGCCTGATGGAGTGCCGATGCCGGCAATTGAGCAGCCATAAGCGATGGAAAATAACAGTACTGCGGCCAGCCCTCGCACTTTCTTTGGATCATCAGAGGTAAGCGTAATTAGGATAATCGCGACGGGTAACATCATGGCGGCGACCGTATGCTCGCCGATAACGGAGGCCATTAATCCCGAGACGAGGGCGATGCCCACAGCGATATTGATGGTTTTAGTGCCTGTCATGCGTACGATTAGATAGGCAAGCCGTTTGTCGAGCTTTTGTTTCACGATGGCGACAGCTAGCATGAGCGATCCCATAATGAACAAAACGGAGTCCCCCATAAGGGACTGAGCAACCTCTTTTGAGTCTATGGGAAGAAGCAGGATTTGCCCAATAATAATCATAAAGGCGACTGCGGGAAGGGGCACTGGTTCCGAAACAAATAGAATTACCGCGACAACAGACATGACCATGACGACATGGCCTTCATGGGAAAGACCTTCAGGGGTTGGGGCTACGAAGAAAAGTGCGCCAACAATAAAGGCGGTAATTAGCCACATTTTTTCTTTAAGGAAATAACCAAGGCTGCGCATGTTGCGCGATCCCGAAAGGCGGATGCGCCGTGACGATGGTAAATTGAATATGGCCATATTGGTCTCTTAAGGATTGTTGCCCTTTAAAGCAAAGTAGGGGATGGCAATTAAATAGTAGGGTTACTTATGCAGTTTTATACTTAATAAAAAAATAACCCGCCAGAGATTACTGGCGGGTTATAACTTGGTTGTGCGTCAAAAATTATTGACCGAACTTCATTTTCCAGCCAAATGTCGCTTCGAACTGGTTCATAGAAATGTCAATTGTGTGACCAGGGTTTGGACCTTGCGGCGTAACCTCAATACCCGAAATTGTTTCTGTTGGTGCATACATGACACCAAACTCAAATGAGTGCGCGTCATTAAGAGCAAACTCGCCGCCCGCAGTGATATGGTCCTGAACAACACCTGGCGCTAAAATGTTGAGCGTAACATTATCGCCACTAATAGGCTGGCCATTATGGGCCCAACCAGCGCGTAGTGTCCACTGGTCATTCATGTCCCACTCAACGCCTGCTTTGATCACGTCTATATCGTCCCAGCCAAAGCCAGGCCCATTGTCAGAGCCAAATGGCAATTGAATGCTAGATGAATTACTAACTGAATTTGCATCTGAATAATTGATACGCTTATAATCAACCGAAATTGAAACCGTTGGTGTTACATCAGCTGTAACCCCGATTTGATAATTCGATGGGATGTCAAAATCGCCACCATCTGCAAATAGGCCTGCATACTCATCAAATTCGTCCATGTCGATCTTTGACTGATAGGCCGCGCCAATACGAATTTGCTCAGACAGTGCATATTCAATGCCGATTTTACCGCCAAAGCCAGTTGCTGTAGAAGAGCCGTTATTAGTTAGGGCTGCTGGGTTAAGAGTGGCACCGCCAAAAGCTTGTAGGCCAACGGCTTCAAAGGTTTGGAAAGCAAAAATTGGTGATACGCCGATTTTAAAGTCGCCGAATTGTTTTGCATATCCAACAGAGATCAGGGCTTGGCTGATGTTCACGCCTGTTGTGCCGCCACAAAATACGCCGTTATCAGCAGGGACTTGCGGAGGGTTTTGGCCAAATAAGAACTGACAAGTTGGGTTGGTTACGTCGCGATAGTTAGAATTCATACCGCCGTTGGCTGCAAGTGAGATGCCCCATGAAGACGTGTCATCGATTTTAAACACTGCTGCTGCTGTCGGAATCGCAAATAGAGTTTCGCTTGATTTGTGCTCGCCGCCTGGTGTGAAGCTTGGTGTTGTGCCAAAGCCTTCAAACTTACGGTTAGGGTTAAATAAGGAAACGGAAACCGTTGCTTCCGAGCCAATGCCAACCATGCCAGCTGGATTGGTAATGAGCGCTGTTGCGTCTTGGCCATCGGCTACGCCTGCGCCAGCCATAGCTTTGTTACGCGCGCCAGCGCCATGTACGAAATAGCCTTCTGTGGCAAATGCATCCGTAGCGACTAGGGTTGTTGTGCTTGCTAGCATTAATGCCAGTGAAATTTTCTTAAAGTGTCCGTTCATGATGGTTTTCCCCTTCAGTGATGGTGTGATTGTGATTTTTGAATCATTTTTATATTAAGTATTGCTAATATGATAATGTAAAAGCGGCCCTGCACGCAAGGCCGCTTCGTAGATGTTATTGTATTGGTCTGTAACCGTTGCAAAAATACAAGGCTAAACGACGCGCTCGATTAAGAACATATATACGCCGCTATCTTCCCAAGATTTTAGCAGCTTGTTACCTGTAGCTTTACAGAACGCTTCAAAATCTTTGATGGCGCCTGGGTCAGTTGAGGCAAGCTCAAGGATTTTGCCGTTGTCCATGCCTTTTAGCGCTTTTTTGGCTTTTAGGATTGGTAGGGGGCAGTTTAAGCCCTTGGTATCAAGGGTTTCATCAGCTTTAATTTCGTCAGACATAGTTACTCCTGTGTTGGTGTCTGGTTTACATATAGAGATTAATATCGGATTGCAAAGCGCTCTCCATCCAGGTGGCCGCGCCGCCTAGTTCAACATCATCAATCATGTCTTCGGTTTTCTTCTCAAACAAATCAATCGTCATTTGGCAAGCAATCATGCGTACGTCAGATAAAACCGCCGCTTCGCGTAGCTCATCGATAGACGCGACGCCTTTTTTCTTGATCAAGTTTTTCATCATTACTGATGTGCCTGCAGTCACGAAAGGAATGCTGGCAATCATATTTGGCATCGCCATTTGCATCCCGCCCATAGGCATACGCATAGCTGCATTGCCCAGGGTTGTGACGCCCAAATTTAGTTTTTTATCAAGTAAGCCAAGGCCGTAAAATGTGAAAAACATTGTCACTTCTACATCCATTGCCGCAGCAGTTGTTGCTAGGATGAAAGGCGGGTAGGCCCAGTCGAGAGTACCTTTGGTACAAATAATTGTCATTTTTTTGGCGTTGCCAAGATCCATATCAGCCATAGCTGTTCTCCTTAAAACGGATTATCCCCATTATTGTTATTAGTCTTTGTATTAGACATTGCTATATTAGTGAAAGCGAATGTAAACGATTGTGTAGAGATTGTCTATTGCCAAATCTATACACAATCGTGTGAGAATCTTGGTGGAGAAGGGGTGCTATGAGTGAAAATGCGGTTTATATTGGCTCTGAGATTTATCGGCGCTCTTCATTTGGGCATAATCACCCTTTGTCTTATGCGCGGCAAGAATCAGTTTTGGACATGTGTCACTTGCTAGGTTGGTTGCCTCAAGGACGGTTTTTACAAAGTCCAATCGCTGATTTTGAAACCCTGACACGCTATCATGATGAAGATTATGTGTGGGCGCTTAAGAGCGCCGACGCAGCGGGCATAGCAAGCCCTGCTCACAGAGATACCTACCATTTTGGCACCATGGAAAACCCCTTGTTTAAGGGGGTGTTTGCGCGGGCGTCGACTACGGTGGGTGGGTCGATTGAAGCGGCCAAGCAGGCGCTGGCGGGCAAAACTGCGTTCCACCCCTCGGGCGGAACTCATCACGGCATGAAAGACCGCGCCCATGGGTTTTGTTATTTCAATGACCCCGCATTTGCGATTTTCACATTTTTAGACGCGGGGCTAGAGCGGGTTTTGTATGTAGATATAGATGCTCATCATGGCGACGGTGTGGAGGCGGCTTTTGCGGACGAGCCGCGCGTTCATACGTTGTCAATCCACGAAGAAAAACGCTGGCCTTACACGGGAACTTTGGCTGATCAAAAGCCGGGGCAGGTCAATATATCCGTACCGCAAGAAATTAATGATAGCGAATACGCGCTTATTATGGATGAGCTGGTGCTACCATATTGCGAAAAATTTAAGCCACAAGCTATCGTAATTACGTGTGGGGCAGATGGCCTTACAGATGATCCTTTATCAAAAATGGGCCTTAGTAATGGCGCGCTTTGGGGCGCAGTTCTGGCTCTACAGTCGCAAGCACCCGCCTGTGTAGTTTTGGGAGGTGGCGGTTATAATCCTTGGACGACTGTACGCTGCTGGGTTGGGCTATGGGGATTGCTAGCAGGATACGATTTGCCCGCTATTTTACCGCGAGACGCGCGGGCCATTCTCGAAAAATTTGATAGCGACCTTATCGACGAAGAAGATAGAGAAGAGAGCTGGCTAACCACGCTTGCTGACGCGCCAAATACAGGGCCAGTAAGAGTTGAGATTAGGGCATTGATAAAAGTGCTAAAGGCCTAGTTATTGTTCGCCAATGCCGATGTTCATCGAAGGGACGGAAGGGTGGTTTATCTTATAAATATCCGCGTCTAGCGCGGCAAGCATAGCATCGATTTCTTTGCTAGCACTGTGCTGCAATGTATGGCCCGTGTTTTCCACAAATTCAAAATCAGCGTTCGGGATTTGTTGGGCTAGTTTGCGAGCATGAATGGTTGGCGACACCGTGGTATCATGCGTGCCTGTTAGGATTTTCACGGGAACACTAATTTGCCTATAATAAGGTTCCATTTCTTTGACCTCCTCTAGAAGGTGAGCAATGTCTTGTGCGTTATTTTTAAATTCATGAGGGCGAAATAGCAGGCCAATGGCAGCCTTGTCATGATAGCCTGCGGGAGGCTGTAATGGCCAAAATGTCGAGGCGCTGTATTGTGGGCCCTTGGTGGCGCCAAGATAAGGGAATACTGTCCAGCGCAATAGGGTGCCAAGGCCATTTTTTGATCCGACTTCATAATGACTAGCAATTCCACCAGGCCAAGGATGGGAAACGCCCGCCAATATCATAAGCCCAGAAATGTCGTCAGGGTAATTCAAAGCGTATCTAAGCGTAAATGCCCCGCCATAACTTTGGCCGATAATGATCGGCTTGCCTGCTCCTATTTCTTCTAAAAGCCCGTGTACAAGCTCGGTTTGTATGTCGAGTTTGTAGCCATCAGCCGGTCGCTCGGAATAGCCGTGGCCAGGTCGGTCAATTAAAATTACCCGCCTGCGTTTGGATAACCTGTCGCCCATAGCGATTTTCATATCAAGAAAATTAGCACTAGCCCCATGGATGAGTACCACGGCGGGCAGAGCTTCGCCGCTAGGTTTTAAAGACGGGCCGACAATATCTAAATAATGAATTTTGTGGCCGTCAATGACCTTAAAACTGCCCGTAGGCGGATGGGCCTTTTCCAGCCGCGCCGTGTAGAGAAACGTATGGATGACGCCAGTTGCAATGATAAGCAACAGGACAATCAATGCCCATTTCCAAATCCTAAATTTGCGGCGGGTTTTCATATCCTAAGTATGCGCGAGCATAAGGAATTTATAAACCCAGTAAGCGGCAATAAAGAACTGCACGAGGAAGAAGAAAAACCGGACTTGCACAGCGATAATACTGGTTGAGAGTATGTGGATGAGCGCCTGTAAGACGCGCGCGCCGAGGAATATCATCGCAAGACCATTGGTGATTTCTGTGTGCCCCGTTGCGAGTGCCAGCAATAATATGCCGCCATAAACGGGGAAAAATTCATACATATTGGCGTGAGCGCGCACGAGACGTTTGGAAAACTGTCCTGCGTCTTCACCCGTTGGCGCAAAATCATTGGCCGCTTTTGTGCCGTTAAGTGTCAGCGTTGTGCGCAGTCCCGCAAGGATAAGCAAGATAAGTAGAAATAAGGCTATATAGCCTAGCAGAGCGATGGTTGTATGGTTGGCAAGTGTATTCATTGTTTCAGTCCCCTGTGTTGTGTACAATGCTAGTAGCAAAATAGTGCTGGTTGGCATAGGCACAAAATTGCATATAGGGCACACGATTTTGTCATTCGGTTATTGCGCTCGCCCCAAGACACTGGCATACTAACATTAGAGAACGCTAATATAACCGATATAAAAATGGGGTCGTTTGTGAACTGGATTGATGGTCTTGGCCAGATAGAGGCTTTGGAAGACGCGGAATTTGACGCAGCGCTGGTCGCGGATATGCAGGCAAATGCCCATAATGTACTTGGGCGCGAGATACGGTTTTCAACGCCAACCTTCAAAGAATTCGAATCGTCCGAGCTCTCAGGCTGTGGCAAAAACTCTTTTCCAGCGTTCTCGATTACGGCAGGCGGCTGTGCGCTGAACTGTGATCATTGCCAAAAGAAAATATTAGAGCCGATGATCCCGGCGACAAAACCCGAAATGCTCGACCAGAAAGTCCGTGACCTCATCATGCTGCAAGACTTGCAGGGCTTTTTACTCTCGGGCGGGTCAAACAAGCGCAATGAAATTAAATATGAGCGCTATTTCCCGGTTGTCGAAAAGCTAAAACGGGACTTCCCGCATCTGAAAATTGCCATTCATACTGCGCTCACTGATGAGGCTGCAGCCAAGCGTATGGAAAGCGCGGGCGTAGATACGGCCATGATGGATGTTATCGGCGCGCAGGAAACCATAGAGCAAGTCTACAAACTTGATCGCCCTGTCGCAGACTTTGAATCTACATTAGCGGCGCTGTGCGCCACTAAAATGGAAATAAGCCCGCATATTGTCATTGGCCTGCATTACGGCAAATTATTGGGCGAAGCCAATGCGCTGGATATTGTCAGCCGCTATGACATTCAAGCCCTAGTGCTTGTGGTGATTATGCCGTTTTACGCCAAGCCGGGCACATTTACGGTGCCAACCACCACTGATGTTGGCCGCATATTCCTAGAAGCCAGGACAAGATTGCCAAATAAGCAAGTCTTGCTCGGCTGTGCCCGTCCGCCGGGCATGCACAAACGTATCACAGATGCCTATGCCGTGATGGCCGGGATTGACGGCATTGCGTTTCCAGCAGATGGCGCGCTGGCGGCGTGTCAAACCATTGGCCGCAAACATCATCAGGAACATGCGTGCTGCTCCATTAAGCTGGGTGCAGACAAAGCCGCAACCGCAAGCGCGACCTGCGCGGCTTAGTGGATTATGATCTGGTCATAATCGGGCTAGGCCCCGCAGGCGCAAGCGCTGCTACCCTCGCTGCTAAGGCGGGGCTATCCGTGGCTGCGTTTGAGAAAAAGGCGGTTGCTGGGCATCCCGTGCAGTGCGCAGAGTTTGTCCCTGCCATGCTGGACGCAGGCGCGTTAGCGCTATCGGAAACCAGCATCCAAAAAATCCGCGAAATGATTACCTTCGTCGAGGAAGACACGCCTGACCTCACCAAGAACTTTTCTGGCCATATGATTGACCGCCGCGCCTTTGATGCGGCGTTGGTTGATAAGGCCATAGCGGCGGGCGCGACATGCACATTCGGGGTGAAGCTGCATAGCATCAGCGATGACGGCACCCTCACACTCTCAAACGGTGAAACGGTGCGCGGCAAAGTCATTTTGGGCGCAGACGGCCCGCACTCTATGATCGGAAAAGCTATCGGCAGTATGAACGAGGACATCGTCGAAACCCGCCAGATTAGCGTACCTTTGCTTGAGCCGCATGTGGCGACAGACATTTATCTTTCCAACAAAATACCCGGCGGTTATGGTTGGCTATTTCCTAAAGGCGATGTGGCCAATATCGGGCTTGGCGTTTACGCAGATCAGAAAGAATTGCTCAAACCCGCCCTTGAAGATTTACACAAACGCATCGCCGAAACAGGGCAGGTAGGCACGGAAATCATTGGTTATACAGGCGGGGCTATTCCTGTTGGCGGTATGCTCAAGCCCTATGGCACGCTTGGCGAAACTTTGGTGCTGCTTGCGGGTGATGCGGCGGGGCTGACTAATCCTATTACGGGCGCAGGCATTGCGGCGGGCGTTATGTCTGGGCGGCTGGCAGGCGAAGCGATAACGGCGCATCTTGCGGGTGACACCGACGCGATTGACATATATGAAGAAGACCTCGAAGATTTATTTGGCGCGAGCCTGCGCCGCGCGGTACAAAGGCGCAAAGAGCTGTTTCAAATGGGCGCGGCTGAGGGCAGACTGGACAAAAAGGAACTACGCGGCGCGTGGATTGCCTATGAAAATTACTGGCGCAAAGATGAAGCGGCATAGACAGAAAGTGAGAATTATTGTCTTCCCCCTCGATGGGTATGAGCCAAAGCATGATTGATAATCATGTGACGAGAATGAGTCCCGTAGCGAAGCGAAGGGGATAGGGGTGATTGCCGTAAGGCAAAGCGATGCTAGTGTTAATACGAAGCATTTCCACCCCCACCGACCTCCACTTCGTTCCGGCCACCTCCCCCTCAAGGGGGAGGGCAAAGAACGTGATGTAAATAAAGGAAAAAGACTATGAGCTGTGTAAAAACCGAAGGTATTCAGACCGATAAAAACCCTGCTGGGCTGGATATAAATACGCCTGACATCATGCAGCCGCGTGCGCCGCTAAAGCCCTCCAAGGAAATGCGCAATGGTGGCCGGGTCAAAACCAATGATGTGGCGCCCAAGGGCGTTTATCTGCCCAATAATAATATCCAAACGCCGAATATGGTGTCGCCAGAATATGTGCAGCTCTCGACAGCTGCCGCTCTGACGCTCGGCTTAATGCCCGGCTCTATGTATAATTGCTCATGCACGCGCTGCCTGAACCTGCTTTTGACATACCCCGAAGGCTGCCGCGCCAATTGCGCTTATTGCGGTCTTGCCCGTCACCGCGAAGCTGACCGTGATTATGCCGACCGCAATTTCATCCGTGTTGACTGGCCGTCTGTTCCTATGACCCAGGTCGCCGAAATTGTCGCAAAACAAATCAAAGAAGACGGTGATACGCCGTTTCACCGCATGTGTATTTCCATGATTACCCATCCAAAATCTGACGCTGACACATTCACAGTGCTTAAAACATGGACAGATCATGTAAGCCCTGATGATGTGATGATCTCTATCTTGTCCAATCCGACCACTATGGTGCGTGATGATTTGGTGCGCCTAAAAGATATGGGCACAGACATATTTACCGTGTCCATGGACGCGGCGACGCCTGCGATTTTTGACCGCACACGCGGCAAAGGCGTACAGTCGCCCCACACTTGGGCCAAATACTGGCAGACCCTCGAAGAGGCCCGCGATATTTACGGCAAAGAAAAATTTGGCGCGCATATCATTATCGGTATGGGCGAGACGGAATATGAGGCGCTGAGCCTTGTGCAAAAAATCGTCGATATGGGCGGGCATAGCCATATGTTCTGCTTCTTCCCTGAAAAAGGCTCGCTCATGGATCATCTGCCTGCCACGCCGCGTGACCAATGGCGACGGGTACAGCTTGGCCGTTACCTGCTTGATTATGCGGGCGTGCGCGTCGAGCATATGAAGTTT